>Ga0255770_10001450_pt1 | contig 21791 bp, 32 predicted proteins | sample 071ome_22_FD_179968 | JGI IMG/M metagenome (GOLD analysis project Ga0255770, IMG submission 179968) | Coastal salt marsh microbial communities from the Groves Creek Marsh, Skidaway Island, Georgia - 071404AT metaG (version 2) | ecosystem: Environmental > Aquatic > Marine > Intertidal zone >...
CTTGATAACAGGAAGGACTTGACTGACGAAGAGTTCAAGTCAGTTCTAACTATTGTCGAAACACTATCTGATGCACAGGTTGATATGCAGTGGTTGGTGGATACGACAGAAAAGTTTTGTAAGGATAAAGCAGTCTACAATGCTATCCTAAACGGTATTCAGATTATTGAGGGGAAAGATAAAGAACATACCGCTGAAGCAATACCGTCCATTTTATCTGAAGCACTTGCAGTTGCATTTGATCAGAATGTTGGACACGACTATGTAGAAGATGGTGAGAACCGATATGAGTTCTACCATAAGAAAGAAGAAAAACTAGAGTTCGATCTTGAGTACTTCAACAAGATTACCAAGGGCGGACTACCACAGAAAACTTTGAACATTGCACTTGCTGGAACAGGTGTTGGTAAATCGTTGTTCATGTGTCACATGGCTGCGTCAACACTTATGCAAGGAAAGAATGTTCTATACATTACTTTGGAGATGGCAGAAGAACGGATTGCAGAAAGAATTGATGCGAATCTAATGAACATTACTATGGATGACTTACACGAGTTGCCCAAGAAGATGTTTACTGATCGCCTCTCCAAAATTCAAACAAAGACCAACGGAAAGTTAATTATCAAAGAATATCCAACTGCATCTGCTCATACTGGACATTTTAGAAGTCTGATAAAAGAACTGGCATTGAAGAAATCATTTAGACCAGACGTTATCTTTATCGACTATCTGAACATCTGTTCATCTTCACGATTTAAGGGGAATGCAAATGTTGGATCATATTTTTATATCAAAGCGATTGCAGAGGAACTTAGGGGCCTTGCAGTTGAAAATAATGTACCAATTATGTCGGCAACACAAACGACTAGAGGTGGATACTCCAATTCAGATGTGGGTTTGGAAGATACATCAGAAAGTTTTGGTTTGCCTGCTACGGCTGACCTCATGTTTGCCCTCATCTCGACAGAAGAACTAGAATCTCTAAACCAGATAATGGTAAAACAGTTGAAAAACCGATATAATGATCCTGGCTCCAACAAAAGATTTGTTGTCGGCATAGACAGGGCGAGAATGAAACTATATGATTGCGAACAGGAAGCACAACATGACATTATTGACAGTGGACAGGAAGATGACACCCCAGCATTTGATAAAACGACTTTCGGATTGGGTCTTGGAAAGAGCAAGACTTATGAGAAATTTGAGGACATCAAAGTATAAAAAACCAAAGTACTTTGTAAATAAAAATGGTATGTGGTGGGAAGTTGTTGAATTTCCTACAAACGACATTATACGCTCCTTTTCTAATAAAAGAGAAGCAGAGATGTTGTCAGAACAAATGACTAAGAACCCACCTTTTGGCGAAAGAACAATACCAAAGTTCTTAAAAGGTAAGAGTATTGACATTTCTGAATAATTGTGTTATTATAAATAGTAATGAAGAAACTATTTGTATGAATGGACACAGTGTAAATGTTAAACTTTTCAGGCTTTCTTGCCGAAGATAAAGGTGGGAAGAATCTACACCTAGAACATATCGAAGATGAAATTCTAAATTTCGGAATTGATGGCGGCCGTGCTTCCATCAATTTTGTTCGTTCTCTTAGAGATATGTTAGCAGGTGCATCTCGTTCATCTGTAAATATGACTGTCAAGTGGGATGGAGCTCCAGCAATCTTTGCTGGTATCGACCCAGAAGATGGTAAGTTCTTTGTTGCAAAGAAATCAGTTTTCAACGTAAATCCAAAACTATACAAATCTTCTTCAGAAGTTGACGCAGACGTTTCTGGTGCATTGAACTCTAAGTTCAAAATTGCACTTGCAGAGTTTTCTAAGTTGGGCATTAAAGGTGTTCTTCAAGGAGACTTGATGTTCACTGACGATGTTGATACCACAACAATTGATGGTAAATCATTTTATACATTTCAACCAAACACAATCGTATATGCAGTTGATGTAAACTCAGACTTGGGTAAACAAATCAAGAATGCAAAGATTGGTGTAGTGTGGCACACCACATATTCTGGAAATGCACTACAAGATATGAAAGCATCATTTGGTGCAAACATCAGTGGATTAAATAAAACATCTACAGTTTGGATGGATGATGCCACTTATAAAGATGTATCTGGTAAAGCTACAATGACTGCCGCAGAAACCGAAAAGGTTACTGCATCACTATCTTCTGCTGGTTCTACATTCAGAACAATTAACTCTGCACTACTTACAAAGTTCCTTACACTACAAAATGGATTCACTGGTAATCTTGCTGGTGCATCTCTAAAAACTTACAACAATAGTAAGGTAAGACAAGGACAAAAGATTACTAATGCAAAGGCTCATGCCACTGGTTATCTGAAGTGGGTTGAAGATGCATTTCAAAAACAAATTGATAAACTCAAGACACCAAAAAATAAAGAGGCACTTGAGGTAAAGAAAAAAGAAACAATCAGAGAACTAAAGAAACACACTACTAATCTTGCAAATATTATCACATTTCAGAATCACATTGTTGATGCAAAGATGGGTATCGTAAGTAAACTAAATACTGTTAAGAGCATTGGAACTTTTATTAAAACTTCTAATGGATTTAAAGTTGTTAATCCAGAAGGATATGTTGCTATTGATAGGGTTTCTGGAAATGCAGTCAAATTAGTAGATAGAATGGAATTTAGTTTTAATAACTTTACTGCGATTAAAAGTTGGGATAAGTAGATGAAGAAGTTTTCAGAAATAAGAGAGGCTCGTGGTGACACTTGTGTATTTACCTTTGGTAGATTCAATCCACCAACGACAGGACATGAAAAACTATTAGACGCTGTTGCGACACAGGCAAAGAAGAACCCTGGCGCACCTTACTATGTGTTTGCTTCTCATTCTGAAAACGCAAAGAAAGACCCATTACCATATGCAAAGAAAGTTGCATATATGAAAAAGATGTTCCCAAAACATTCACGGAACATTGTTGTAGATAAAGCAAGAAATGTGTTTGAGATTGCAGTCTCACTACACAACAAAGGACACAAATCAATCGTAATGGTTGTTGGTTCAGATAGAGTTGCAGAGTTCGATTCTCTATTGAACAAGTATAATGGTGTTGAAGCAAGACATGGATATTATGGTTTTGACAACATCGAAGTAGTCTCTGCTGGTGAGCGTGACCCAGATGCAGAAGGTGTTACTGGAATGTCTGCATCTAAGATGAGAGCAGCTGCTTCTACAAATGATTTTGACCAATTCAAACTTGGACTTCCAAAAGGTTTTAATCAAGGAATGTCACTATTTAAAGATGTTCGTAAGTTTATGGGCATTCGTGAATCATTCAACGGTTTAAACTACGTTATGACTGAAGAAGATGTTATTCGTGATATGTATGTTCGTGGAGAAGTTTTAAACATTGGTGAAGAAGTTACAGATACATATACTGGTGTAACTGGTAAAATTATTCGTAGAGGCACTAACTATCTAACCTTTGCAGAGGAAGATGGAACAACCCATAAGAAGTGGTTGTATGAAATTCAACTTGCAGAAGATTGTTGGCCTGGCTTTAAACAAGTTGGAATGAAGGATAAGAACGGAAAACAAGTTCCTAATTGTGTTCCAGTTGATGAGAAACAAGACAAAGATATTAAAGACAAGAAGGGTACTCAGCCTGCTAAGTATTTTGCAAAAGATGCTGAGGGTGATGAGATGGCAAAGTCTACTAAAGACAAAAGAGATGCACATTTCAGAAAACAGGCCGCAAAGGATGACGATGATCCTAATGCATATAAACCTGCCCCTGGCGATGCAACTGCAAAGACTAAACCATCAAAGTATACAAACAAGATGAAGAAGTTGTTCCCAGATTTATATAAAGAGAGTGCAACAAAGTCATTACAGAAAAAGGCAGATGCTTCTGGTATTTCACTAGGCATTCTGAAGAAGGTTTTTGATAGAGGTGTTGCAGCATGGAAGGGTGGACATCGCCCAGGCACAACTGCTGTTCAATGGGGTCATGCAAGAGTAAACTCATTTATTTCTGGCGGTAAGACAAGAACTACTGCCGATGCAGACTTGTGGAAACAACACAAGGGCAAGTCTGAAGATGTGGAAGAGGCATTTAAAAAAGACAAGAAACTTTCAAATCTAAAAGTTGCAACAGGCAAGAGTGCTGTGTTGGCAAAAGACAGACTAAAAAATATGAATAAAACCCCAAAGACGAGAGTTGCAGCTGAAACTGATATCGAAGAAGATCCTCGTGAAATTGGTACAGATGCATATAGAGAAGTGAGACAACAAATGACGCCAGGACAGGAAGTAAAGAAGTTCTCGTTCAAGGAACATCTGAACTGTGGAACAACAGATTGTTGTAATGAATGTGAGACTTCAAGTCTAATTGAGTCTAACGTATATCGTGTAGGGTCTGAAAAGTATTTTGAGTTTTTCCAAGAGAAGAGAGATGCCTATAATATTGGTGTCTACAATCCAGTAGGTTTTGATAAAGAACTGATGGAAGGTGATCTTGGAAAGTATGATATGTATCAAGGGGAACACGTTCCACTGGACTGCCCTATGATGGTTGAAGAAAAAGATGTAGAACTAAACAAACCAAAAGTTGGTGGGCCAAAGAAGTACTATGTGTACGTCAAAGATCCATCAACAGGTAATGTCAAAAAAGTCACATTCGGCGATACAACTGGACTGAAAGTCAAGTTGAATGACAAGGAAGCAAGAAAGAGTTTTGCTGCTCGTCACGATTGTGAAAATCAAAAGGACAAAACCAAGGCTGGATATTGGAGTTGTAATCTTCCAAGGTATGCCAAACAACTTGGTTTGAGTGGTGGTGGCAATTTCTTCTGGTAAACCATACACCCAATCTTATGATAATGATATGATTATCAGAAGGTTTGATGAGGAAGTTGACAGTAGTGAACTGGTATGGCATAGAGATAAACATACTAGAGAAGTCACTGTTTTAGAAGGAACTGGTTGGCAGTTACAACTTGATAACAAGATACCAGTGGAACTAGAACGAGGTAAAATATACGTTATTCCAGAGATGGAGTATCACAGATTAATAAAAGGAACAGGGAAACTTGTTGTAAAAATATGGGAAGAAAAAAATGACTAGATATAGCTCAACTATAACAGAGGCCCTGCAAGAGATTCGTGAGGGGTTCTCTTCAAAACAAATTAAAATGGCAATTGGTATTGCATCAGATAAAAGATATGCTGGTGGTAATATGACAGGTGCTGTTAATGCAATTGAAAAGATTAAAAAGGGATTGTCTGATCATCCACAGGTTGCAGCAGTTCTAAAAAGACAGAATGAAGATATTCAAGAAGATGGACATACAGATGTTGCGTCTGCGAAGAATCAAGTTAAGGTTGCCATGACTGCATTGCAGAAAATGGAAATGGAACTTGGTAAACTGAATGATGAAGATTCACTACCCTCATGGTGGACAAATAAAGTTGCAATCGCAGTTGATAAAATTGATGGTATGGCAGATTACCTTGATACACAAGTAGAAGGTGTAGAACCTATTCAATGGCCTTCCCAACCACTAGAAGAAAGTGTGACGATTGATGAACTTAAAATGGATGATCCAAAACTGAACAGGGTTTTTGATAAACTAAAAAGAGGCGATACCGTTAAACTAAAAACTAGTTCCACAATCAGTAAAGGCACAGACTTTGTTGATTATGTTGTGAAATCAAAAAACACGGTAAACAAGGGTAGAGTAGAAAAGGTTACTCTTGTTACTAAAGGTAATGAGAAGGCAGTCAAGAAGTTCCTATACAAGAGAGATGGTAAAGTAACATTCGCTATCGGTGATATGGGTGCATCTATTGATGATATCAAAGAAGCCGCACATGAACTTGCAGAGAAATTAAAAGTCTCTGATGGTTTGGGTGCATGGATTACAGATTTCCAAAAATCAGACGCACCACAGTTTGCTGGTAAATCTGACGAAGATAGACAGAAAATGGCAATCGCTGCATTCACAGATGCTGGTGGTAAACTAGATGAGATGGCATATAAGCCTGGTTCATTCAAAGATATTCGTCCACAAGAAAAGGCCGCAAAGGCATTGGACGCACTTATCAAATCTGGTGGACTAGACAAGAGTGATTTCCAAAAGGCAAGAGCAATGTATGTTCAGGCATCTGATATGCAGTCAAGAAAGAAACTTAAAGACTTTATCAGTAATCTAGATACAGAACCATTGGAAGCAATCTTGGATATTATTGGTAGAAATGATCCAGATACTTTCCAAAAAATGTATCCAAACTCAAAGCCTGGCGAGTATCTATCTACAATTGCATACAAACATAGAAATGCAAAGAATGAAGAAACTGAACTGGACGAAAAAGCACCAAAGATGACATATGCTCTTGTTGGAACAGATATGAAAATCTATTCAATGGGCAGTGATGAGAGAGATTTGAGGTTGGATCGCAAAAGTCTTGAAAAGAGATTCAAAGATGTTGCACCACTAAAAATGGCAAGACTTAAAACTGCACAAAGTATTGGTGACAAAGTAGATAAGTCTCAACTCAAAGAAGAAGAAGAACCAAATAAACCAGATTCTGCCAAAGCGGTAGATCAAATGCGAGATGACAAGAAGAAAACTCGTATTGCACAGTTGCAGTTGCAAATCGCAAAGGCAAGTGAAATGATTAACAAACTAAACTCACAGGAGAAACCAGATGCCTAAGTATCTAAAAACCAAAGAAGGTAGTCTTGAAAGTGCAGTACTGGAGGCGGTATCTCCAGCACAACAGGCTGCAATCGCAATTTCTAAAAAAGAAAAGGGTGAGAAACCTAAAAATGAAGAAAAAGTAGAATGTCCTAAATGTAAAGGTGAAGGATGTGACCATTGTGATGGTAAAGGTTATCACACAACTGAAGAACTTACTGCAAAGCAGAAGAAGATCGACATGAACAAGGATGGCAAAATTACTGGTGACGATCTTGCAAAACTAAGAGCAAAGGGCGCCAAGAAAGAAGAAGTGAAAGAAGAACTTTCCCTTGCAGAACTTGCCGCAAAACATATTGCTGATATGTGGAAAGAGGCATCTAAATCTCCTAAGAAGGAAGAAGAAGATCCTAAGAAAAAAGAATCCAAAACTACTATGACTGGCAAACCAATGTCTGGTGTCGAAATTAATCCAAAGTCAAAAGAGGACTAATACATGAAACATCTTGTGGAACTCACAAAAATAGAAGAAGCAGAGCTTCCACAGATTTACTGTGACATGGACATGGTATTATGTGATTTTATCGGCGGTTATCAGAAAATGACTGGCAAAGATTTTGCCACTACTGATAAAGATGAACGCTGGGAAGAAATAAAGTCAAAGAAAGATTTCTGGGCAACACTTGATTGGATGCCTGGAGCTGAGAGAATGTGGAAACTAATTAATAAATATAATGCAAATATTTTATCTGCATACTCAAATAGAGATGCAAACAGTAGGCCAGGAAAGAAAAAGTGGTTATCACGATTTGCTAAACCTACTGGTAGAATTCATCTTGTTGTGAGAGCAGATAAACAGAAATATGCCACAACCAATGGTAAACCTAACATCTTGATTGATGATTATATCAAAAATATCAAGGAGTGGGAAACCAAGGGTGGTATTGGGATTCATCATCTGAGTCCAACACAAACCATTGCTCAATTGAAGAGATATGGATTTAGATAAATAGAAGAGTAACATACTCTATAACTAAGGAGAAAGACTATGGCTCTATGGGGCGTTTCAACAACAGATGAGTCCAAACCAAAGTGGCTCACTGCTGAACAAAAGAAGACCGTTTTCGCAACGGACAGAGGTTGGGTTCAACTGAATGGCAAAGGACTTGAAGAAGTTATTTGTGCAATCGGTGGACTTGCCGGTACAAGTGCTATTACTGGTATTGGTGCTGCTACAATCACTTCAATGGACTTTGTAACTACATCGTTCAGTGAGGCTGATGGTGGTAACATTGATATTCGTGTAATTTTTAACGAGAGAGTAACAGTAGATACTTCTGGTGGTACACCAACTATTACTGTAACAAACGATCAGGCTGGTTCTGGAACTGATGCAACATTCACTGCTGCATATCAGGCTGGTTCATCAACCAACCGTTTGACATTCAGAAAAACATATGCTGCTGCCAATGGCGGTGTTGCAGAGGATGACGTACTTTCAGTTGCTGCACAAAACTTGGCACTGAACTCTGGTACAATTGTTGACCAAGCAGACGGTACAACTGCTGTAGCAGTTGCAATTAGTGCTGACGCAGCTGCCGCTGCTGGCACACTTACAGCATCTGCATAAGTAGTATTAACGGAGTAAATTATGTCTAAGAATGAACGGACACTTAGTGTCGGTGATATTGAAAAAAAGAAAACGGAACTGGAATCTGACTTGGAGAAAATCCAAAGTCAGATCCAGAACCTTGATAAAATGAGAGTGCAGTTAACAGCACAGGGTAATGCCATTAATGGTGCAATCCAACAATGCAATTTGTTTCTGCAACAACTTGAGGCGAGTTCCGCCAGTAGCATCCCCTCGCAAGACGATAACCCAGCATTAAAAGCTGTGTTGAGTTGAGGGTTTTAACAATTAGGAGAAATAAAAATGGCTGATAAGAAAATTACAGCACTTACGGATTTGGGTAGTGCGATTGCATCTGAAGATTTACTTCATGTGATTGATGATCCAAGTGGAAACCCAATTAACAAAAGAGTTAGCGTTGCTAATGTTTTTAATAACATTCCAACATATGTTGCACTTGACGGTACAGCACAAGTAATCACTAACACTACTGATGCAGTCAATGTATCAACTTCAATTACACATCTCAATACCACAGGTGGAGCTCACGCTGGTGGACTTGCCGATGGTACTAATGGTCAAATTAAAATCATTACAATGATTGCTGATGGTGGTGATTCTGTTATTACACCAACAAATCTTGCCAATGGTTCTACAATCACATTTAACGATGTGGGTGATACTGCAATGCTTATTTTCACAAATACCAATTGGGTTGTTGTATCAAACAATGGTTGCTCGATTGCATAAGGAGTAAATTATGACAACTAGAATGGGCGCAAATGGTATGCCAATGCCAGAGAAAAAAGAAGATAAAAAACCAGAAGCGCTTCAAGAGATTCTTGAAGTTAATCCTAATACAGTAGAAGAGGAAGAAGAACTTTCTTCTGATTGGGAAGCAGAAGAGGAAGAAACTGATGAAGAACTTTAGTAAATATATTACAGAAAAAGCAACTGATGCTGGTTATCCAGTAGACGGTTCTGACTTCACCAACGACCTCGCCAAACCAGAAACAATCACAAGAATTAATGCATTCCTTGGTTCTATGGGTAAGATGGAATATCTTGTTCCAGAACACGCACTGAACAAGATGCAAGAGAAACTTGGTAGATTGGGTATCTCTTTTGAAATGCCAAGTTTGTCAGAGGATGGTGGCGAAATGTCTGTTCCTCTAACACAGTTTGGTGGAAGAACAGGAAAAGATGAAAATGGCGATGATATCAATGATGATGGTATCTCTCATAAAGTTGAAGGTGGACTATCTCTTAAAATTATGCACGAAAAGACAGCATCTGGAACACACTTTTTGATGGCCAAAATCGTTTAATAACGTAGGGCAATATGTTTGAAAAATTAACGAATGATAATATCACAATGTTTGCTATCAAGCATTATGATAATCCACAATGTGAAGGTGAAGCTGAGTTCCATGATGACATGAAACGCTTTAAGTATATAAAGCGTTTGTTGAGAAAGTATCAAGAGTCTGGTGAATTAAAAGAAAGACTTATACTGAATCATATGACTGTCATTTATAATGTTTTTGGAGTTGATGCTGGTTCTACATTACTATTATTTAAAATTGAACCAGAGTTTTGGGGTATACTTAAAACATTTATGGTATTTTTAAATATGTTGCCAGAAGGTGAACTTTCAGAGATTGAAGTAAACGAAGAAATTAAAAAGGTATTAGAGAAACTATAATGGGAAGAGCGATTGATTTATTTGTGACATACCGTTTCATCAGACTTTTAACGACTCCTTTTAAGGAAAGTGAAGCTTTCAAATTAGGTATCATAGATGAAGTTGGTAAAAGAACAGATAAGAAACTTACAACGTCACAAGAAAAGAATGCTTATACCGTTCTTCACAAACTTGTATATAATATCAAAAAGATTTTTGAAAAAGTTCCAGGCCTTAGAACAAAGGTGGGAACTTATGCCGCTGCTCTATTTTTACTGAAAGATACTTTTAGAGAACATATTGAAGATCCAAAGATGTTTGAAAAAGAATTTCTCAAATATCTAAAAGAAAACAATATAGAATTAGATGATTCAATTGTTGAAGAAGTAACTTTGGACAATGGCAAACTTTCAAAAGGAATCTATGTTCTCACACAGGATGTTGTGACAACAGAAGAAGATGAAGATGAGATTAGTGCTGTAGAGGGTGATGAGGTTGAAGTCTTTGAGGATACTCCACCAACTGATACTATTCTTGGTGTTGATGTGTTCTCTGTAGTACATAAAAACACAAAGCAGAAGATATTTGTTTCTGCTGAAGATATTAAAGAAGTAGATATAGGGGATCTATTATGAGTCTAAAATTCGATGATATAATGAAAAGATTTTATTCTGACCCTAAATTGGGTATTCAAACAGAGGAAGTTCCTACTAACAATGCTAGTAGTGGTGCAGTCTCTATGCCGCCTGATGTTCAGATTGACAAAAAGAAAAAGAAAAATCCATATGATGGTAGAACTAAAGAAGCAAAACAGTTCTACAAACGTATGGCTGAACGCAAAGCAAAGAGAGAAGAAATGAAATCAAAACTCGCACAGAAAGTTCAAGAGAATACTCTAGAAAGATCATCACACCTTGCAGAAGATAATGTTGATGTTCTAAAAGATATTGTCAAAAACAAACAAAACAAAAATATCAAATTCAAAGATGGTAGTATGAAAGTAGACTTGTTTACTGCATCTGCTGTTACACAAGTTTTCGATATGGTTAATAAGTCTAACCAAGAAAAGATGAGAAAACTTATTAACGGTAAGAAGGCAGAGTTTATGAAGATTTCTGACTTTGCATTGTCAAAAGTAAAGTAATATGGCAACCCATGTAATCAAAAATACCACATCTAATTACACGGTAAAGGTAATGAATGAGAATTCATATACACTTACTTTGTCTGATACTACATTAGATGGGGTTACTCCAACTGGATTGGTTATTAATGCTGCATTTTGGTCTGTATCATCTTCTGGCAACGAACATCTTGAGATAACCAGAAATAGTATTGAAGTTATGGATTTACATGGGAATGGATTCATGGATTTTACTGACCATGGCATGGTGTTATCAGAACAATCAACTCAATCAATTGTTATCGCACCAACAAACTCTGGGCATCACTATAGTCTTATATTGTCATTAGGGAAAGTAATCTAATGAAAACCTTTAAACAGTTTGAACAGTCATACTCTGGTGTTCCCTTTGGAACATATCATCCTGTAGCAGACTTGAATGCTGCCGCTGGTGATGCACAGATTTCTAAAGCAGATTTAGACAACGTAGAGAAGTACGCTGACAGACTATATAAAGCAGTAGGTATTGATGTTGAATTTACTCGACACTTCCTAGACAGAGTGAATGATGCGAGAAACAAGAAACAGATTACTGTGGCTGAACTTATTAGATTGTTCAAACAGTCTTTTAAGAAACATGGTAAAAAGATTGCGGCACTTGGCCCAGATGCTGAAGCCGTTTTAAATGATATGCAGACAGATGTTAATATGCCGTTTGCATTAAAATGGGATGGAAAAGAATTAGACTTAATCGCAAAGACTGTAATGAGAAAACCAAACTTTGCAACATCTAATCAGAAACTATCTTTTTAAGGAGAATAAAATGAAAAATTGGATTAAAGCAAGAATCGAAGAAAGAACATCTTGGGATGGTGCCGCACTTGTGGCAGTAGGAGTAATCGTATTGATTGCAGGCCCGTTTGCAAAACTTGCTGCATACGCAGCGATTGCTTATGGTGCATGGACAATTTGGAAGGCTGAATAATGTTTAAGTGGTTTATGAAATGGTGGAATTTTGAACACACAGGTGATTTGTCAAAGCATAGATTATATACCACAAGATATGAGGATTTGTGTAAATGAATATGAAATTTGGTATTGGTGTAGTAATTGCAATTGTATTGCAAGTATCTGCTTTTGTTTGGTGGACAGCACAACAAGCACAAACAATAGAAACATTAAAAGGTGAAGTGAATGAACTAACTGCAAAGTCAGTAGTGGCAAACGAAATCAATCTTCAGCGTGATATTGCAGACTTAAAAGAAATCATTGCAAAACACGAACAGTGGATTGAAGAAAACTATGCTGATATTGCAGACTTGATTTACTTTGCAACATTTACCGAAAATAGATGGTCAGATACATATGCAACTGACCCATCATATGAGAGGAAATTTGGAACTAAGAATCCAATGTTACAAACAAAATGATTAAACTATATGGAATTATTATTCTCGTAGCAATATTGGGTGGTGTGGGTTATGGTGCAAAATACTATTACGACACCACCCAAAATACTATTGCACAATTGCGTGAGAATAATGCTCAGTTAGAAGTTGCAGTAGATACTGCACAAGAGAGTGTAAAGACTTTGCAGAGTGATATTGCAAAGGCAGCAGAACTTAATCTATCACTACAACAAGACTTGCAGAAAGCAGAAGCGTATAGTGATGAGTTGAGAGGGAAACTAAGTAGACTTGACCTTGTGGTTGAGGCTTTAAAAAATTCTAAAGTATTAGAAGGAAAAATGAATGGTGCTACAGCGAATATATGGCGTGACTTCATGGGTGACACTGGTAACAGTAATGAGTATCCTCTTCCTATCTGGTTGCAGCAGTCTCCGGCCGGAGCCGGAGATCAAGACGGTAACGAAGATAGAGAAGGTTCAGATACCAGTAGTAGCTCGCCCGAAGCCACTCCAACTAAATGATACCAGAGTATTCGTAGTTACCAAAGATAACTATGAAGAGTTTGCCAAAGAGTTCACAGAAACTTATGGCGAACTGGCGTTTGTTGCATTGTCAATGAAGGACTATGAAAACCTTGCATTGAATATTGCAGACATTAAAAGGTTCTTAGAACAACAAAACGAAATAATCCTATATTATGAAAAGGCGGTGACAGAAGAACCTAAAGAATAATAATAGGAGAGAGAGATGGACTTTATTTTAGAACAACTTGTCACATGGTGGCAGTTTACAGTTGTTGGAATACTCATCATTATCGGATATATTATCAACCTTTTTGATGATAAAGAACCAAAGAAAAGAATAGGATTTGAATACAACGAAATGCCACATATGAAACCAATTCCAATTCCAACAAAAGGAAAGGGATTTTGGAGTGCAATCTGGATGTGGTTGACTGGCACAAGAAATTGGGTGATTGCAAAAGATTTTGTCTTTAAGTTAGATGAAGTTGAATATGTTATTCCAAAAGGATTCCAGTTTGATGGTGCTTCCATTCCTAAATTTCTACACACATGGTTATCTCCAACTGGTGTTCTTCTCATGGGAGGCCTTGTTCACGATTATGCCTATAAGTACGAAACCTTAAAGAAAAAATCAAAGGGTACATGGGGCAAAATGAATCAGAAAGAGGCTGATGTAATCTTCAGAGACATAAATATAGAAATAAATGGATTTAAGTTTTTGAATTATCTTGCATACTGGGCATTAAGAATTGGTGGTTTTGTTGCATGGAACGGACACCGAAAGAATAACGCCAAAATTAAATAAAAAAACTTGACAGTGGTTGTAGTCAAATTATAATCACTGTCATTTTCTTGACAACCAATAAATAAAAGTAGGTATAGAACTTGCAATGGCTACAATGAAAACGATAGAAACTGAAGTCGAACTTCTCAAAAGAGAAGTTGCAGATATGAAGGCAATTCATCTTAGACTCGATTCAGCAATTGAAAAGATTGCTGACGTTTCTCAGTCTTTGCATACTATCATGGCCGTGCATGAAGAGAAACTCATTCGACAGGAAGAGCAGTTGGAAGATCAAGAAAAACAATTTCGTGACAATATCCAAGAATTGCATTCTCGCATTACAACCAATGCGAAAGAAACCTCGACTCAAATGGGCGACATGGAACGCCGTCTTGTCGATGCAATGAACGAACACAATCGCAAGGAAACAGAACAGTTTCTAAAGTTGCGTGAAGAATTATCAACCAGAGTAGGCATACTGGAAAAATGGAGACACCTTATTATAGGTGGCGCCATCGTCATAGGTTTTATAATACAAAGACTTCCTATTTGGGGATAAAATCTATTGACAATTGAGGTGAAACACTGTATATTATGACATATGAATTACATCGACACAAAGTACATTTCCCTAATCAGCCATAGACTAAGGAACTTCACCAAGAAAGGTGATTACCTGTGGAACTTCTCTTGTCCATTTTGTGGTGATTCACAAAAGAACCAGAGAAAGGCAAGAGGGTTTGTTTATCGAACAAAGAATGACTTGTTTTACAAATGTCATAACTGTTCGCATGGAACAAACTTATCTAAATTGATTGAGTATGTAGATATTTCTTTACACAAAGAATATGTACTAGAAAGGTATAAGGAAGGCCTTACCTCTTCTGGTCGAGGAGATAAGACGCCTGGAGCTGGTATTGAGAACCCAAAATTCGATTTCCAGAAACCTGTGTTCAAAACATTTGATGGACTGAAAAAATTCAGTGAACTGGATGAAAATCATCCAGCCGTCAAATTTTTATTGAAAAGATCCCTTCCTAGAGATGCTTGGAATGATATATATTTCTGTCCTAAATTTTTTGAGTTCAGTAATACATTTATTGAAAACAAATTTCCATCACTAGAGGGCGATCATCCAAGAATGATTATACCATTCAGAACTAAGGATGGTGAAATCTTTGCTTATCAAGGACGGGCGTTTGGGAAAGAAAAACAGAAATACATTACTATCATTATTGACAAAGATCAACCCAAAATTTTTGGGTTGGACAGGTTGGACACTTCTTTCACAATTAATATCGTGGAAGGCCCTCTTGATAGTCTATTTCTTCAAAATGGTATTGCTGTTGCCCAAAGTGATTTACGACTGCCTCAGTATAAAGATAAAGCAGTTCTTATACCAGACAACGAACCAAGAAACAAAGAAGTCTGCAAACAAATAGAAAAATTCATAAGTGAAGATTATTCTGTTTGCATCTGGCCTAAGGGCATAAAAGAAAAAGACATTAATGAGATGATTCTTTCTGGAATCACCTCGGCAGAGATTATGGGGATTATACATAGTAACACCCATAAAGGATTACAAGCACAAACTGTTTTCAATTCTTGGAAACGGACATAGAAACATTAGGAGATACAAAGATGGCCCTTGAGAACGTAGTAACATTCCCAAGTGCTGAGGAAACTGGTCTTGACCACCTTGGCATCACAATCGACAGAACACGAGACAAAGATTTATCAGAACAAGCATACAAACTACTCAAGGATTATTATTGTAACAAAGACGAAGATTCACCACAACAGGCATATGCTCGTGCCGCAGTTGCGTATTCTGGTGGAGACTTAGAACTCGCACAAAGAATTTATGATGCAGTATCCAAAGGCTGGTTTATGTTTGCATCACCAGTATTGTCTAATGCACCTCGCCCAGGCGAGAAAGCAAAGGCTCTTCCTATTTCATGTTTCCTAACCTATGTTCCAGATTCACTTGAAGGACTAATCGACCACTCAGCAGAGTTGCGTTGGTTGTCAGTCAAAGGTGGTGGTGTTGGTGGACACTGGAGCGACATCAGAGCAATCTCTGACAAGGCGCCCGGCCCAATGCCGTTTCTACACACGGTTGATGCAGATATGACTGCTTACCGTCAAGGTAAAACTCGTAAGGGTTCTTATGCAGCCTACATGGATGTATCACACCCAGACATTATTGAGTTTTTGAACATGAGAGTTCCAACTGGTGACGTAAACAGAAAGAACTTAAACCTACATCATGCAATCAATATTACAGATGCATTTATGAGAGCAGTAGAAAGAGGAGAGATGTGGGATTTGCGTGATCCTAATGATTTGGATGTTCGTGAGTCAATGCCTGCAAGAACTCTATGGCAACAAATTCTAGAAGTTCGTTATAGAACTGGTGAACCATATCTAAACTTTATTGATACTGCTAATCGTGCATTACCACACACAATGAAGGCAAAGGGTTTGAAGATTCATGGTTCTAATCTATGTAATGAAATTCACCTACCTACTTCAGATGATAGAACTGCTGTTTGTTGCTTATCATCTTTAAATTTGGAGAAGTTCGATGAGTGGAAAGAAACTACACTGGTTCGTGATCTTATTCGTTTTCTTGATAATGTTTTGCAATTTTTTATTGATAACGCAGGCGATGAAATCTCTCGTGCAAGATACTCAGCAACACAAGAGCGTTCACTTGGACTTGGGGCAATGGGATGGCATTCACTCTTACATCAGAAAAGAATTCCTTTCGATTCATGGGAAGCAAGAGAATTAAACCATAAAGTATTTAAACATATCAAACAGGAAGCAGTCAAAGAATCAAATACATTAGGTTTTGAAAGAGGTGAGGCACCAGATATGCAAGGAACTGGTAGACGTAATGCACATCTACTTGCAATCGCTCCTAATGCAAACTCTTCTATTATTTGTGGTACATCACCATCTATCGAACCATCAAAGGCAAACGCATATACACACAGAACTCGTGCAGGCTCACATTTGGTGAAGAATAAATACCTTGAAGAAGAACTAAAGAAAGTTAAACAGAATACACAAGATGTTTGGTCAAGTATTATCACAAATGGCGGATCTGTCCAACACCTCGACTTCTTATCACAGAAAGTCAAGGATGTTTTTAAAACAGCAATTGAAATCGATCAACTGGTGTTGGTGGAACAAGCCGCAGACAGACAAGAATATCTCTGTCAAGGACAATCCCTAAATCTATTTTTCCCTGCTGGTGCAGAAAAGAAAGATTTGCATAAAACTCATTTCGCTGCTTGGAAACTGGGCACGAAGGGTTTGTATTACCTAAGAACTGAAACTTCACAACGTGCAGAGAATGTATCACAGAAAGTTGCTCGTGATGCATTGAAAGATTTTGAAACACAGGCAATGACGCAAGACGAATGTGTTGCGTGTCAAGGATAAGGAAATGCGTAGATTACAAAAGATGATTGAAAACGCTCTCATTGATCCAAGAGAGCAGTATATCGAAACAAGGATCACACAACTAAAAGACGATATGGATAAAGCACATGACGAGCATGATAGGAATTGGTACAACAGACTAATTCAAGAGTTGGATTGGGTTCAACAGATGAAAACAAAACCAACACATAATTGTCATATGCAAAGAAACTACGGCATGAATAAAAAAGATTTTCAGAAAGGAATGATGCAAGAATGAAGGTAGAAATTTATAGTAAGTCACATTGCCCATTTTGTGAAAAGGCAAAACATTGGTTTGATTCACATGGGTATGAGTACACAGAAATTAAAATGGATAATGAAGAAGAAAGACTTGCTTTTTATCAAAGAGTTCCTAACGCTCGTTCTGTTCCACAAATCTTTATTGATGACAAACTAATCGGCACATACGACCAGTTTATGGAAGTTGCAGATAATTTTGTTAAGAAAAAAGGTGGGGGTTTGATGGAGTTCTCAGAAACTTACAAGCCATTCCATTATCCTTGGGCAGTTGAAATCACAACAAGACACGAGAAAGTTCACTGGATTGAGGATGAACTTGACTTGTCAGAGGACGTTGCTGATTGGAAGTCTGGTAAAGTCAGTGCAATCGAAAAAGAATATATCACAAACATTCTTAGACTGTTTACACAGTCAGATGTTGCAGTAGGACAAAACTATTATGACCAGTTCATCCCAAAGTTTAAGAATAACGAAGTACGAAATATGCTTGGTTCATTTGCAACTCGTGAAGGTATTCACCAACGTGCATATGCACTTCTTAACGAGACACTTGGGCTATCTGATGCCGAATATCATGCCTTTCTAGAATATCAAGAGATGGCAGACAAGATTGAATTTATGATGGATAGTGATCCTAACACAGTTCGTGGCCTAGGCCTATCACTTGCAAAGTCAGTATTCAATGAAGGTGTTGCTCTCTTTGCATCATTTGTAATGCTTCTTAACTTCCAGCGTTTTGGTAAGATGAAAGGTATGGGTAAAGTTGTTGAGTGGAGTATTCGTGATGAATCAATCCACGTTGAAGGTGTATCAAAACTTTTCAAGGCATATTGTGCAGAACATCCTCGTATCATTGATGATGAGTTTAAAGGCATGATTTATGAAATGGCTAGACAGTCAGTCAAACTGGAAGATAACTTTGTTGACTTGGCGTACAAACTTGGAGATATTGAAGGACTAGATAGTAAAGAAGTCAAACAATATATTCGATATATAACTGATAGACGCCTTCTTCAATTGGGGTTGAAGGGTAATTACAAAGTAAAAGATAATCCACTACCTTGGTTGGAGTGGGTGCTGAATGGCGCAGACCATACTAACTTCTTTGAGAACAGAGTAACCGAATATGAGGTTGCTGGTTTAAGTGGTAAGTGGGATGACGTTTATGAAGCCGCATAGAGAGGCTTATGAGTAAAAAAGAAATCTTATGTGAATCATGTGATGCTGTTTTTAGAATCCAACATAACATGGAAGAACACTACTATTCTGTCAAACATTGCCCGTTCTGCTCGGACGAACTAAATACTGAAGAGCAAGACGAGATTGAGGATTTTGATGAAGATGAATGGTAATGTGGACATACAAAGGAAATCCAGTAGACGAACTTCCAGAGGACTGTGAGGGGTTCGTCTATATCATAACGAATCTAACCAATAATAAAAAATACATTGGTAAGAAACTGGCAAGGTTCAAGGTAACAAGGCCTCCCCTAAAAGGTAAAAAGAATAAAAGACGTTCAACAAAAGAAAGTGATTGGAGAACCTATTGGGGTTCATCCGACCATTTGAATGCTGATGTTGAAGAACTAGGTGAAGAAAACTTTACTAGAGAGATATTACATTACTGTCAAAGTAAAGGAATGTTAAGTTACCTAGAAGCAAAAGAACAATTTGATAGAGAAGTTCTTTTAAGTGACGATTACTATAATGGCATTATCAATGTCAGAGTGGGAAGTTCTAAAGTATTGCAAGAAGGTTTGAAATTATATAATGAAGATACTGATATTTAATGATACAAGAAACTACCATCATGGTTGTGCCAAAGTGATGGAGTACTTACATAAAGACTTGATTGACAATGGGCATACAATCCTAAATTCTATTACTGGTAACAGAGACTTGCTTCCTAATGTAGAAATGCAATTTATTGAAGCAGATATGATTCTTGTCAATGGTGAAGGAACAATGCACCATGACGCTTCCACAGCTCAACAGTTACTTGCAATCCTAAGAAATGCAAAGACACTAGGTAAAAAGACTGCACTAATTAATACAGTATGGCAGTCTATGACTATTAATGATGAAATTAAGGACGTATTATCTGATACATACATTTCTGTTCGTGAAGTAAAATCTCAATATGCAATGTATGAGACTATTGGCCGTAAGGTAGATTTACATTTAGACTTGTCTTACTTTGTCGATGTACCAACACAAAACTTTGAACACAAAGATTTGGTGATAGGCAAATTCTTTATGCAACAAGATTACAGACCAGAAAACATTCCTGTTCTGGATATCTTCAAAACAGAATGGAATGAATGTGTGAACACTCTTAGAAACACTGATTGGTTCGTAACTGGTAGACACCACGAACTGTATGCAGCTTGCAAGGCACGTTGTCCATCTACAGTTCTATCTGGTAACACTTGGAAGAACGAAGGATTGTTTGAAACTGCTGGTGTGGATATTCCTTGTGCTGATGGAAAACTATTGCATGATAAAATTCCAAACTTCATTGATGAGTGTAAAGAAAAGAAAGACGAATACACAAAATTATTTGATTGGATGGAAGCACAACCAAAGTGGACTTGTGCGAAATTGTCACGGCTGTTTTGACAAACAAACCTCAATGAAACGTCAATATTACTGACATAGTTTTATAAATAAATACGAAACCCCCCAAAGGAGATTCAATAATGTGGCCTTACACAGATGAGGAAGCTCAATACTTGAGTGAACCTCAACCCCAAAGACCAAACTAACTAGGGATGCCGTTTTGCATCCCTTTTACCGTTTTAGAGGAATGAAATAAAATGTCAAAATGGATAGCAAAATTGTTCCGTAGCAAACAAAACTCAACCGATATTATTCGTTATATTAGAACAGAATACGCCCAAGACACAAGACATCTTAATGACGAAGATGTTCTATCTTATTATGAATACATCACACACAAAAGGAGAAAGACATAATGTCTATAGGACTAGTACTAAATCATACATACAAACAAACTTGTGAAATCTGCGATTGGATTGCAAAGATGACACAAATAGCATTCGTTGCCGTAATCGCTTTCGGCGAGAGTGCTGGAAGAGCAAGAGCTGCATCTCATCTTTCCAGTATGGGATACTATGAGGAAGCAAAATATTTAATGTTGAAGGAAGATAAAGATGAAGAATAAAATTAAAGACTTTATGCAAATAACATCTGGAATTTTAACTCTTCTCGTAGTGTTGGGTGCTGTAGGAGTTGTTACAACCCTACCAGTAATTGCATAAGCGAATCACCTAACACCGATTCGGAGAAATAACCCTATTTTTGGGAATATATCTTCATCCAAAATAAAAATATTTTAAAAAAAATGATAAGCCCCTGTTTTTACAGGGGTTTTTTTTCGTCTTTTTGCTATTTTTCTCTTGACTTTGTTATGATAACAAGGTATATTAATTAAGTAAGATGAGTTGAAAGAGAGGACTTCAAATGACAGACAAAACAGTTTTTATCGGTGCGAACAACGGTGGCCTTGAGATTTTCTTGGGTGCCGGAAACTTGGTTGCTGGAAATATCCAGACTGCAAAGACTTTCAAATATGTGATGGATACCTACGGTATCGACATCGTTAACGACACAATCTACACTACCAGCAGCATGGACTTTGCTACTGAGTATGGTTTTGAAGATGATGACGATGCTAGAATTCTGATGGAACAAGGTATCAAGTTAATCGAAATGACAAAGACTCACTAAGGGAGAATGATGATGAATATTGAAAAAGTTACAAATATGATGTGTGAGTTCGTTGCCTATGTTGACGATTTCTACAATGAAAAGTCTGGTATCTATCCTATCATTGGAATGACAGACATGATGGTTATCAAGGCTGTCCAGAAACACGTTGCAAATGTTGGAATGGATTTCTGTGCTGACAGTGTTGACAGAGAGAAAGTAAGGGATATTATCCTTGAAGATAATGATGTAATATGGAGTGCAAACTAATGGGTTATTTTTATCAAGATTGGAAGGACAAGAAATTGTTTGTAGAAGATTCAGAAGGTCAGTTCGTAATGAACTTTGGTGAGGCAGAAAAATCAATGATTGAGAATCTTGAAAATGCCATTATCAATATCACAGAGGGTGCCTCTGATGAAAAGAGAATGGCGATTGGATACATGGAGTATCTTGCCGACTGCCTGAAAAAAGGTAAACTTGAAGTT
>Ga0255770_10001457_pt1 | contig 21733 bp, 23 predicted proteins | sample 071ome_22_FD_179968 | JGI IMG/M metagenome (GOLD analysis project Ga0255770, IMG submission 179968) | Coastal salt marsh microbial communities from the Groves Creek Marsh, Skidaway Island, Georgia - 071404AT metaG (version 2) | ecosystem: Environmental > Aquatic > Marine > Intertidal zone >...
TCAGTTAATTTGCTAGATGCCCTAGCATGAAGACCAAGTTTATTAATAATTTTAATTTTTGTTTTAATCACTAAAATCAACCTCAATAATATTTTCAATTGCACTTTCTTGGCACTCGCTTGCTATTTTATTAAGATCATTTTCCTTTGAAGATATTGCTTTTATAAGCATGGCAAGATTCACCCCAGAAATTATTTTTAAGTTTATTTTATTTGAAAAATCTTTAAGAATATTGCTAGGTGTAGCTCCAATAATATCGGTAAAAATAATTAAGCCATTTTTTTTATCTATTAATTTGATTTTTTGATTAATTATTTTTTTTATTTCTTGAATTTCATCAGACGGATTTACTGAGACATATTCAATTTTTTTTTGTTTTTTATTAAAAACTTGATAAGCACTTTCAGAGAGCGATTTTCCAATCTCCCCATGAGTCACAAGTAAGAAAGCAACCATTTTAATTATTTAGATGTTTTATGGATCCATCATCTTGATGATGGCTATAATTCTTTTCTTTAAATTTGATTATTTGACGATCAAGTTTGTTGATAACAAGCTCTATAGCATGATACATGTTTTCATCTGTAGCATCTGCATGTAAATCGGCTTTTGGAAGATGGATAGTAACTTCAGCTAAGTGATTTATTTTTTCAACGGTAAGAGTAAATCTTGCATCAATAACATGATCAAAATGCTTAGTAAGTTTCTCAAATTTCTTTTTGATATGCTCCTCTAGCGCATCTGTAATATCGATATTATGGCAATTGATTTGTAAATTCATTATTTTTTACCTTTCCTTTGATTTGACGGGAGAATATTTAACATTTCTCTATATTTAGTAACAGTCCTTCTTGCTATTGTTATACCACTTTCGTTTAATAATTGAACAATTGTTTCATCAGAATAAGGTTTACTTTTATCTTCTTGTAAGATTACATCTTTTATTCTAGCAAGGATTGATTTAGAGGAGATAGCATTATTATTTTCAGAATATTCTCTCCCAAAGAAAAATTTTAATTCATATAGCCCATGCGGAGTCTTGATGAATTTATTAGTTGTTACTCTGGATATAGTCGACTCATGTAGCTCAAGCTCTTCAGCTATATTTTTTAGAATCATTGGTTTTATATGATGGGGCCCTTGATCTAAAAATGATTTTTGTTTTTCCATGATTGCCCTAGCTACCCTTAAAATTGTTATTGAGCGCTGCTCTAGATTTTTTACCAACCATTTTGCCTCTTGAAATTGCTCTTTTAGAAACTGATTATCCTTAATTAAATCTTCATGCTCTTCAATTAATTTAATTTTAAAAAATTCTTCGTCATTAAGATAAACTTGCCAATTAACATCATTTTGTGAAACCGTGAGATCATGATTTATGTATTCAGTTTGCAATATTTTTTTAAAAGCAAGGCCAGGTTTAGGATTGAGATTTTTTATTAAATTAATAGCCAGCAAAATATTTTTTTCGCTGTCACCAATTATCTTTGTTATTTTTTTAATTTTATTTGTAGCTAATTCATTTAAATATTCTTTAGCTATTTTTTTTGCATTATTAACTAAATTTTTATTATCGTTTATATTTTCTAGCTGTAAAATTAAGCATTCTGAAAGTGATCTTGCGCCAATCCCAGGTAGGGAGCATGATTGAATGTCTTTAATTAATGATTTTATTTCCGTTTCTGAAACTTCTGGTCTAAGAGGAATATCTTTAATCAGCTCAAGGTTGCTCTCCAATAAATACCCATCATCATTAATGGCATCAATTAGATAGTAGAGAATAACCTGGTCGCGCTCGGAATAATTAAATAATGCAATGCTATCTATTAAGTGGTCTTTTAAAGAAATATTTTTGGTTTGATTGCTAAAAATATCAAAAAAATTTTCTTCTTCGATAAATATTTTTTGAGAGGTTTTATAGTCTTTTTTTAATAAATTAAAATTGTTATTATCACTCTCTATATAAAGAAAAATATTTTCTTTTAAATACTCCTCTATTAGATCATTAATCTCATTTTGAGATGCTTGAAGAAGTTTAATAGACTGTTGTAATAGAGGCGTAAGTTTTAAAGATTGATTAAGTTTGAGGTTAACACTAAGCTTCATTTAGAGTTTAAAATTTTTGCCTAGATATATTTCTCTGACATTTTCATTTTCAATTAACACATTTGGATTTCCGGAAGCAAAAATTTTACCTTGACTTACTATGTATGCTTTATTACAGATACCTAAAGTTTCTCTTACATTATGATCTGTTATTAAAATTCCTATACCTTTTTTTGATAACTGTTTTATTATTGTTTGTATATCTAGAACTGCAATAGGATCAATGCCGGCAAATGGCTCATCAAGTAAAATAAATTTTGGGTTTGTTGCGAGACACCTTGCAATTTCAACTCTTCTTCTTTCACCACCAGAAAGACTAATTGCCGTATTTTGACGAATATGTTCAATATTTAATTCATTTAATAGTAAATCAAGCTTTTCTTGCTGTTTGATTTTTGATTTTTCATTTAATTCGATAATAGACAGAATATTCTGTGAAACATTGAGTTTTCTAAAAATTGATGGTTCTTGAGGTAAATATGAAATACCTAACCTTGACCTGAGATGAATAGGCATTTTTGTTAAATTTTTTTGATCAATTTTTATCTGACCATGATCAGCAGTTACTAAGCCAACAATCATATAAAAGCTAGTTGTTTTACCTGCTCCATTAGGACCTAAAAGGCCAACAATTTCTCCACTCTCAACGTTTAATGATATATCTTTTACAACATTATTTTTGTTGTAAGTTTTTTGCAAATTTTGAACAGATAATACAGCCATGAATTAGTCTTTGGGTTTAATAATTGCCTTTGTCCTACCTTTTTTTCCATTTTCAGTTTTTGCTGACATAGCTTGCGCAACCTCGGCATTAGCATCATAGGTAATATAGTCTCCTACCACAATATCTTTTCCTCTCTTTACTTCTGCATTTTTATAAAGATGGATTTTATCCATATGCCCATCATATTCAATTCTTAATGCTTTTCCTTGAATATATTCACTAGACCCCTCCATTTTTTGCATAAATGTTGTAGGACTTCCTAAGGATGTACTATGCTGAAACCCTTGTTTGTCTTGCCTAACAATTAATTCATCTGCTCTTATAAGCAGTGTGCCTTGGGTTAAAATAACATCGCCAGTATATATACTTGTACTTTTTGCATCATCGACAGTCATGGTGTCAGCCTCAATTTCAATAGGTTTATCTCGATCTGCTTTTTCTGCATATGAATAAGGGCATGAAACTAAAAGAGCTATTAATACTAATAATTTATTTTTTTGGTTTTTCATAATGTACTTTTACATCTTTCATCAATTTAATTGTACTTTCTTTTTTATCATATCTCACCCCTGTACCACTGATTTCAATGTTAGGTTCTTGAATGATCTTTACTGGTAAATCTGATGTCACAATTTCTTCTTTTGTAAAAATATTTAGTTGATTAGTATATAAATTAAGAGCTTTTTTTGTTGGTGTTTCTAGTCTTGTAAGTACAACATTTTCTTGGATGATTATTTTTTCGGAGTCACTGTTTAATTCACCTTTTAGCCCTGATATTCTCGATTCTGGCAATCCATTTTTATATCTTACATATTTGGGTAGTTGCATGGTGGTCAGATTTAAGTGCTTATAATTTTCCATCTTTTGTCCAGATAAAACGAATTTGGTTAGACCATCTTGGCGTGTTTGGTTAGAGCTGAAATTTTTTAAAAAAAAGTCTGGTAAGCCCGTGAGTTTTGTCTGGCTTAATGATAATTCCTTGTTAACTTCATTCTTAAGATAAAAACTTGATAAAGCAATAATAAAAATAAAAAAAAGTACAAAGAAAGCTGAAAATTTGCTCTCCATTTATATAACTTTAGCTTTTAAAAGGTCTTGCAGATTAAGCGCTCCAACTAAATTATTTTGCTCATCTGTAACTAAAAAACAGTTAATTTTTGAAGCTTCCATTTTATTTAAGGCTTCTACTGCAAGTTGAGATTCTCTTAGAAATTTTGGATTTTTTGTCATAATTTTAGACAGAGATGTATCTAGTGAGTGATTTTTAAGTAATGCTCTTCGTAAATCTCCGTCAGTAAATATTCCTATAAGTTTTTTATTAATATCCACTACTCCTGTAAAGCCAAGCGTTTTATTTGAGATCTCTTTTATTGCATCTATTATTTTTGCACCCTCATTTACAGATGGAATATCTTTACCACGCCTCATTATTTCACCAACTTTGATGAAGTTGTTTTTTCCTAAATTTCCACCAGGATGAGATTTTCTAAAATCATCAGCGGTAAATTCTCTTAATTCAAGCACACAGATGGCTAAAGCATCTCCTAAAGCAAGCGCAACGGTAGAGCTTGCAGTAGGGGCAAGACCAAGTGGACAAGCCTCTTTTTTAACATTTAGGCTTATATGTAAATCACTTTCTAAGCCTAGTGTTGATTTTTCATTATTAGTAATTGAGATTATGTATGCTCCAAGTCTTTTAATATTTGGAAGGATAGATAAAAGCTCATCACTCTCACCTGAATTACTTAGAAATATAACAACATCATTTTCTAAAATCATACCAAGATCACCATGGCTTGCTTCGCCGGGGTGCATGAAGAAGGAAGGAGTGCCAGTACTAGAAAAAGTTGATGAAATTTTTCTTGCAATATGCCCAGATTTACCCATACCACTGAGAATTAACCTGCCATCACATTTTAAAATTTTCTGAACAGCTAGATCAAAATCATAATTAAGGTTGGATCTAGCGTTAAGTATTTCTTCAGCCTCAACCGTTAAAACACTTTTAGCTAGTTCAATTATGGAATTATTATCTTTAACCATCTTCATATGCAGATTTTTTAAGTGATATATTGTTGAATAATAGTAGAATTAACTGGGTTAATAAACAAAATTTGTTATGTTTCAATCAATAGAATTAATTATAACTTTATTATTAAGCTCCGTCATAGCTGTAGCTGTTTTAAAGTATTTTAATATTTCAAGCACTTTGGCCTATTTATTTGTTGGACTGTTACTTGGGCCCCATGCTTTTAGAGTTTTGCCAGACTCTGAGTCTATTAGACCATTTCTAGAATTTGGGATTGTTTTCTTGATGTTTACAATTGGGCTTGAATTTAGTTTGCCAAGATTAAATTCAATGAGAAAAATTATTTTTGGTCTTGGTGGACTTCAGGTTATTGCTACAATTTTGGTGGTATTAATATTTTCAAAACTGATCAATTTAGAGTTTTCAACTGCTTTTGTAATTGGGTCAGCCTTATCTTTATCATCAACCGCAATTGTATTAAAGATATTAATGGAGCGCCTTGATCTTAATAGTCGTCATGGAAGATTATCAACAGGCATTCTTCTTTTTCAAGATATTGCAGTAATCCCAATTTTAATTTTAATACCTTCTTTTTCTCAAACTCAATATGATATATATACAATATATGGCTTAATTTTTCTAAAAGTTTCTATTCTCTTCAGCATCCTTTTTTGGTTTGGAAGGCCGGTTATGGATTTTTGGTTTGGAATTGTCGCTAAACAAAAATCGCGGGAGCTATTCGTTTTAAATGTTTTATTGGTCACACTTATTTTTGCGTACCTTACTCACTTTACAGGTCTATCTTATGCGCTTGGAGCATTTTTGGCAGGTATGTTAATTGCAGAAACTAGGTATCGCTATCAAGTTGAATCAGATATTTCTTCATTTAGAGATATTCTTCTAGGGTTATTTTTTATTAGTATTGGTATGAACGTCAATTTTAATATTCTGATCCAATATATATGGGTCATCTTTTTTATATTTGCAATTTATACTCTTTTTAAGGCTTCACTTATAACTTTGCTTACTAGAATTTTTAAGTATGAATGGGGTGTGGGGATTAGGGTTGGTATTATCTTAGCTCAGGCAGGTGAATTTAGTTTCGTAGTTCTTGCTTTGGGTAGGGAGCAAAATCTAATTAGTGGAGACCTTTTTCAAATAATATTATCCGTTTGCCTTCTATCGATGTTGATTTCTCCATTTTTAATAAGATTTAATGGAAGAATAGCAAGATTTTTATCAAAAACTTATGTGAGAAATAGTCAAAAAGCAGTTGAGACTCTTCAAGACTATGCGGTCTCTCTTAAAGATCATGTAATCCTATGTGGATTTGGGAGAAGCGGCCAGTATCTCGCTCGTTTTTTAAAAGAGGAGAATATCTCTTTTATAGCTATAGATATGGATATGAATAGGGTAAGTGATGCTGCGAATGCTGGGGAACAAGTAATGTATGGGGATGCCAGCAGGGCAGTCGTTTTAAAAGCTGCTGGCATAGAAAAGGCAAAAGCTGTTGTGATTACATATGCTGATGATAGGGCTTCCTCAAAAGTACTTAATGTAATTAGAGAAGAGTATCAGGATTTACCAGTGATAGTGAGAACCTCTGATGATTCATCAATTTCTGAATTACAAACAGAGGGGGCTTCTGAGGTGGTTCCAGAGGTTTTAGAAGGAAGCTTAATGCTGGCATCTCACGCCTTATTGGTTTTAGGTATTCCGCTTACCAGGATTATTAAGAGAATAAGAAGCTTCAGGCAAGAAAGGTATAAAATGTTCCAAGGTTATTTTAAGGGTGCAAGTGATGTTGATGATGATTTTTCATCCAATCAGCAGTTAGAGCTTCATTCCATAGAGATTAATGAAGACTCACCATTAGTGGGGGTGAAAATTAATACCCTCCCTATTGAGCAATATAGTCTTGAGATTCAATATTTAAGAAGACCCAATATGCTTGAGAATATAGATTATAGACCGGATATTGTCTTGGATAATGGAGATATCATTGTCGTTTTAGGAGTGCCAGATTCAATAAAAAAATTTCAAAATCAAATTGAAATATTAAAATGATTAAAAATGTAATTATCATTGGTGGTGGTATTGTTGGTTGTTTATCTGCACTTGAATTTAAAAAAAAAGGTTTTGATGTCAAAATTATTGAAAAATCCAATATTGGCCATGAGTCATCATCGGCAGCCGCAGGTATTCTTTATCCATTAATGCCATGGAAATATGATGATGCGCTCTATGAGTTATCACTAGGTTCTGCTGAATTTTACGAGGACCTTTCAAAAAAATTGCTAAAAGATTTTAATAAGGATATTGAGTATATAAAATCTGGTTTGATGTTATTACCCCCATTCAATGAAGATGATTTTCTTAAATGGTCAAAAAAAAGTAAAACTAGTTTCTTAAAAAAAAATAACTCAATTCTACTGCCAGAGGTAGCCCAAATTAACCCCAAAAAATTAATGTTTTCTATAAAAGAACTTATTGTCAGTAAGGGCATAAAAATTTATGAAAATTTAGCAGTGACAGGTATCAAAACAAATCATGACTCTATTGATGCTGTTTATACGAATGATAATAAAGAATACAAAGGAGATATATTTCTTCTTTCTGCAGGAGCTTGGTCATCAATCATATACCAAAAATTAGAAAAAAAAATCAAACCAATTCGTGGCCAAATCATTGAATATTTTTCAAATGATTTAATTATTGAGAATATATTATACAGTCGGGGCATATATATTTTACAAAGGAAAAATCGGTCAATAATTGTTGGAAGTACGCTTGAAGATGTCGGTTTTTCGGATAAAAATTTGAAAGAAAAGTTTTTTGAACTAGATAAAAAAGCAAAAGACGTATTAAAGGATTTACAAATGTGTTCTATAGATAGAACTTGGCATGGATTTAGACCCGGAGTTGATGATAATTATCCAATCGTTACTAAAGACGAAAATTATGAGAATATGTTTATTCATTCTGGACATTTTAGATACGGAATAACAACGGCACCTGCTACTACTAAAATTTTAATGAGCTATTTTTAAAAATGGAATTAAATATTTGGTGTATTTTAGATGGAAAGAGAGGCCACGAAAAACAAATAGAAGACCTTATTTTTTTTATTAACAAAAAGATTAAGACAAATATAACCAAAATTAAAAAAATAGGTTTTCTAGATACTATTTTAAATTTTCTTAGAATTAGAAATGATACATGCAAATATTTTCCTCTTCCTGATTTAATTATTGCAGCTGGCCATCAGACTCATTTAGATGCTCTTCAAAAAAAATATAAGTATGGAGGAAAAGTAATTCTTTTAATGAAGCCAACTTTACCAACTATATTATTCGATTTAATAATTGCGCCGTTACATGATAAATTTTTTTATCAAAAAAATATTTATTTAACTAATGGGCCTTTAAATAAAATAATTAATAAAAAAAAACAAAAAAAGAATAAGGGTTTGATACTGATCGGTGGCCCTTCAAAGAATTTTGATTGGTCGTCAAGAAAAATTGAAGATGAAATATTACAAATAATAAAAAATAATCGACAATTGAAATTGACTCTTGGAACATCAAGAAGAACCCCTGATCATTTTATTTCAAAGCTCTATGGAGAGGTATTTAAGTATGTTGATATTAAGATGCACAATAATGTTTCATCAAATTGGCTTGAGATGGAAGTTGAAAAATCTGAATTTTCCTGGGTAACCCAAGACTCAATATCAATGCTTTATGACTTATTAAATTCTGGATCAAAAGTTACTTGTATTAGTCTCATACCAAAAAATAAAAAATTCATAAAACTATATGAAAACCTATATTTGAATAAAAGAATTAATATGACTAATAAAAAATTTCAGACCTTAGAAATTTACAATACTTACAAAAGTACCGCAGAGCTTAGCGCTGAATACATTCTAGACAAATTTATTCATTAATGAAAAAAAAGTTAAATATTTTACAAATTCTTCCATCACTTGAATCAGGAGGTGTTGAAAGAGGTGCTCTTGAAATTGCAAAATATTTGGTAGAACAAGGACATAAATCTTATGTTATTTCATCAGGTGGACGTTTAGTTAGTAAACTTCAAGAAGAAGGCTCAATTCATCACAATATGAATATTGGTAAGAAATCAATTATTACCTTATTTATCGTTCCAAGATTAATAAAATTTATTAAACAACATAAAATTCATATTGTACATGTGAGGTCACGGCTTCCAGCATGGATTACTTATATTGCACTATTTTTTATTTCTAAAAACAAACCACGTTTTATCACCACTGTTCATGGTTATAACAGTGTCTCTTTATATAGCAAAATTATGACAAAGGGGGATACAGTAATAGTTGTTTCAAAATTTATCAAAGATTATATTGTTCGAACTTACAAAATTAACCAGAATAAGGTTAAATTAATTTATAGGGGTGTCCCAAGAAATCTTAAGAAATTAAATATAAATAAATTTAATTTATGGAAAAAAAATTTTGAAAAGGAAATTCCTCAATTACTAAATAATAAAGTATTAACTATCAGCGCTAGGATTTCTAAAACTAAAGGTATTGATATTTTTATTGATTTAATTAGTAATTTAATAAGCATTGAAAAAAATATTCATGGTCTCATTGTTGGTGAAGCTAAATCAGAAAGCTATCTTAAATTTATTGAAAAAAAAATTAAAAAATTAAATCTAGAAAATAAAATTTCAATTGTGGGATATAGACAAGATATTTATAACATTATTCAGTATTCTGATATTACTTTTTGTCTTTCAAGAGTTCCAGAACCATTTGGAAGAGGTGTTATAGAATCAATTAAATTAGGTACACCGGTAATTGGATTTGATTATGGAGGATCAGGGGAGCAATTAAAAGAAATTTTTCCCATTGGTTTGGTTAAACATAATAATTTTGATCAATTACTAGAAAAAACAAAACTATTTCTAATTAATAAACCAGTAGTAGAAAAAACTAAAAAATTTACATTGGAAGAAATGCAACAAAAAACCTTGAAAATATATGAAAACTTTTATTGAAAAAATAACATTTAAAAATTCACTCTCTAACATACCATTCCTATTATCGTTTTTGTTACCATTTTTAATTATTTTCTCAAGGGCTGTTGCAGATATAACTATTATTTTTGTATCTATTCTTTTTCTTTGTAACTCATATTTAGAAAAAGACTGGGTTTGGGTTAAAAGCAAATGGTTTTTATTCGCATTATTTTTTTGGTTATATTGCTTATTTATAGTTACACCATTTAGTATTAATGTTGAAAAAAGTTTTTTGTATTCATTTTATTTTATACGTTGGCCACTATTTGCAATGGCACTTTATTTTTGGATTTTTAAAGACTCAGTTAATCTTAAAAATTTCTTAAAAGTTATTTCATTGGTTTTTTTATTTTTATGTCTAGATTCTTGGTGGCAATATTTTAATGTATTCGATTTTTTTGGCTACCAAATATTTGAAGGGAGAAGATTAACAGGTCCTTTTGATAGGCCCCTTATTGGAATTTGGCTAACAAAAATATTTTTATTTGTAATATTTTATTTTTATATTAAAGATGATTTGATAAAAGTAAAACTAAGTTATTTTAAAATTTTAGTTACTTTTATTTTGTTTTTTTTAACCGTATTTATCAGCGGAGAACGTATGGCTTTATTATTAACTATTTTCTTAATTTTAATATTACTTAGTGGCCTTTATTTTCAACAATTAATTTCAATTAAGCAAATCATTTACACCATTGCATTTATATTTTTTTCAATTTTTCTTATTTATATTTATGATCCAGCAAGTTTAAATAGGTCAGTATTAACTACCATTGAAAAAATAATAAACTGGAGAACTTCTGATTATGGAAGAATATGGGAGAGTGCATATATGGTATGGCTTAAGTCACCAATTATTGGCTCAGGCTTTCATACCTATAGAGAGGTATGTAATGCATTAATCATTAATGGTGCACATGATAATGCCATTTCTGGTGGCGTATGTTCTCATCATCCACATAATATTTCACTAGAATTATTATCAGAACTTGGAATTGTTGGTTTTATTCTTTTTTATTTAATAGTTTTTTTTATTGGGTATGAATTGAATAATGCATATAAAGAAAAAAAATATTATTTACTTACAATATATTTTGCAATATTAATTTCATGTTTTCTTCCAATATCATCTGGAATGAGTGTATTTTCTAATAAACTTGCTTCGCTGATTTGGTTGCTTATTGGGACTGCATTAGCTTTTAATAATATAAATCATAAAATTAAAAAGTAGCTATTCTTAAAATTTGATTAAGAACTTTTTGAGGTTTTAATTCGTTTAAATTTGGACTCGTAATTATTTTAAAGTTATTTGACTTTAACCCCGTTCTTATAGATGAAGTTGTAGGCCCAAAAATAACCACCCCTTTTTTCTTTAGACATGAGGCAATATGAATAGGCCCTGTATCATTTGAAACAACAAAAGATGAAGCATTAATAATTCCACCCAGATCTCCCCAGTTAAGTTTTTTAAAAATAATTCCAGGAATTTTTTTTTCAAGTTCCAATTCATCTGGACCTAATACTGTTGCTACTTGATATTTCTTATTTAAAAGTAAATTTATTAGTTCCGGATAGTAGGGCCATCTTTTCTCTTTATGTTGACGTGATGAGCCAGGCAATATTAAAACAAAATTTTTATTAATTTCTTTATTTGCTAGAAGAGAGCTTACATCATTTATTATCCAATTTAATTTAGGATTTAAAGCATTTTTGGTAGGCAACATATTTTTACTAAGCATATCAACTAAACCTTGGATACCAGATATTTCATGTTTTTCTCTATTTGTTGAAATCCATTGATATTTTTTTAGAAATAAATTTTTATAGATTTGAGTTCTTTGAGAGTTCTGTAAATCATAGATAATTTTAAATGAATATTTATTAATTATTTTTATTAAATTTAAATGGTAATAAAAATGGTAGAAAGATTTCCTATCATCAATTATAACTTCATCAATAAAAGGGTTCATAAGCATTAAAGTTTTGTATGGACTTGATGTTAGAAGGAATAATTTTGAATTTTTATGATGAGACTTTATACATTCGATAATTCCTGAAGACCTAATAATATCCCCAAATGAACCATGTTTAATTATTAAAATATTTTTTTTCATTTTTTTAAATCATTAATGAATAATTTTTAGTAATTTATTGATTGAATTATTCTTAGTAAATTTTTTTAAGTAAATTATTTGTGATTGTTTTCCAAGTTTATTAATTTCGTTTGGATGGTTAATTACCCATAAAAATAATTCTTGTAGCTTTAATATATTCAGAGGATTAATATTCCATCCATTTTCATTATTTTTAATAACATCTGTTACTCCTCCATCAATACCAGCTACTGATGGTATTCCATACCTTAATGCTTCAGCATATACAATCCCAAAACCTTCAACAGAATTATTGATCTTATATGATGGCATGACAAAAACATGTGAATTTCGAAGAAGATTATTTTTGAAAGTATCATTAACAATGCCATGGAACTTTATAATCTGATTTAAATTACTTTTTTTTACATATTCCTTTAGAAGTGGTAATTGAGGACCAATACCAATAATATTCCATTTAAATTTTAGAGTTGGATATTTTTTATTAATTTCACTTAAAGCGCTGATTGATTGGAGTAGGCCTTTTCGCTCCTCAATTCTGGAAATAGTAATAAAATTGATTGATTTAATTAATGAGAATTTTTTCTTTATCACTGTATTTGGAAGCATATATGTTGGAGGAATAACGTAATTCTTTATATCTGAAATCAAAAATTTTGATGATAGTTTTTTTGTAAAAAATGAGTTAGAAATTACAGCACTTACTCTTGCTAATGATTTTTTAATAGAATCATTTTTTTTTGCGTTAAGGTATTCTTGACCATGCGCTAAAACATAAATTGATTTATTAAATTTTTTTGGGATTGCTGCTATAGATTTCCAAGAATCACATATAAATACATCTTCTTTTGTAGAGAAAAAAAATAAATATATCTTTTTTATTAGAGGTTTAAATATCTTTGGGATATAAAAATATTTAATTTTAATTTTGTTAAGACCTTTGTTAAGACATTCTTTTTTTACGTAATTATTTGGTAGAACAACAATTTGGAAATATGAGCTTAACTCTTCTGCTAATGATTTCATAACCGATTGCATTCCACCAATTTTAGGTGGAAATGTTTGAGTAACTATAATTATTCTCATAAAATTTGTTTGCATCTCTGAAATAGATAATATGTTAAGTTAAAATGATCTGTAACAAAAATTTTTTTAATTGCTATGAAAAGAATTTTAATAATCTCATTATCTAATATTGGCGACGCTGTGATGACAACACCAGTATTACAATATTTATATAAGACCCATAAGAATTTTAATTTTGACATTGTATGCGATTTAAAGTCTATTGAAATTTTTAAGAGCTGTCCTTATGTTGATAATATCTTCATTAAAAATAAGCGTGAGGGTTTTTTGGGCATTTTAAAACTTATAAAAATTTTAAGAAAAACTAAATATGAAATTGCTGTAGATTTGAGAACAGATTTATTGTTGTATTTTATTAGAGCCAAAATTAAGTACTTTAAATCTAATGATAAAGAAATTCACTCTGTTGTAAAACATTTTTCATCACTCAAAGAGGATTTAGATAAATTACCTGATCCAAAAGTTTGGATACCTCGCTCCTCATTGATTAATGCCAAAAAAATACTGAATAAAAGTAAAAAAATAATTGCCTTGGGTATTGGATCAAATGCTACTCATAAAATATGGCCAGTTGAAAATTATCTTAAGCTTATCGAATTATTAAGGGATAGATTTGATACTTGTGTCTTACTTGGTGATAAAAGAGATTTTGAACTTGCAAATAAATTTGTAAAAAAATCAAAAATTAAAACTTTTAATTTTTGTGGCTCATTATCTTTGATGGATTCTTCAGCCATTCTTTCTTATGCAGATTATTTTATTGGCAATGATTCAGGTTTAGGGCATATTGCCAGCGCTCTTAAAATTCCTAGTTTCACTATTTTTGGAAGAGAAAATCCGACAAGATATCATCCTTGGGGTAAAAAAGCTCAGTGGTATCAGCATCCTGATAAGAATATTTTATCAATTAAATCAAGATTGATTTATAAAAAAATAATCCCATCTCTTTAGAATTTTTTAATTTTTATAGATTTTTTTTATGATTTCATGGTTTCATTATAATACTATGAACATGATGTGTTTGATAATTTCATGCTAAAGCTGGCCAGAAATTACTAGAGAGTCTTGCCCCCATATTTTTCTAACAAACTTATATTTTTTATCTTCATTGTTTTATCAATAGCTTTGCACATATCATAGATTGTAAGCAATGAAATTGATACTGCAGTAAGGGCTTCCATCTCAACACCAGTTTTTCCATGGCATTTTACTGATGCAGTGGATTTAATTATATTTTTTTTATCATCTACAATAAATTCAATAGCTATATCATCAATAATTAGTGGATGACAGAGGGGAATTAACTGATACGTTGATTTGGCTGCCATAATACCAGCTATTTTTGCAACAGTTAAAATATCACCCTTTTTATTATTATTAAGTTTGATTTGTTTTATAACATTATCTGATACTGAGATGGTCCCATCAGCAATTGCGAACCGATCCGAGCCAGACTTTTTTGATATGTCTACTATTTTTGCATTACCTTTTTTGTCTATATGAGAAAGCATCATTTACAATAATATCAAATATAAAAATTTTCTATGAAATAATTATTAAAAATGCAAAAAGTTATTTTTTTAGTACTTTTTCTTTCCCTTGAATTATTCAGCTATGAATTACCTGAATTAGGATCCTCATTTGATGGACTTATAAATGCTGCTGATGAAAAAAGAATTAAATTTCAAATTATGCAGCAAGTATATTCTAGCAATGCAGTTATCAAAGACCCTGAAATTAATGATTATATAAAAAATATGGGGGATGAATTAATTAATTCAGGAACTGAATCTAAAAAGGAAATTAACTTTTTCTTAGTTGAAGACAATTCTATAAATGCATTTGCAATGCTTGGAAATATAATCGGTATACATTCTGGTTTACTTCTAGCGGCAAATAGCGAGTCTGAGCTTGCAAGTGTTTTAAGTCATGAAATTGCTCATTTAACTCAAAAACATTTGTTAAGACTCTTTGATTCACAAAAAAAGAATTCTTATAAGTCTTATTTGGCACTTGCAATCGCAATTCTTGCTGCAAGATCTAACCCTCAGATTGCATCAGGGGCTATTACTGCTGCATCCGCATCTCAGACACAAAACTTGCTTGACTATACGAGATCTAATGAGCAAGAGGCGGATAGGATTGGCCTTGAAATTCTAGATAAAGCTGGCTATGACACTAAAGGATTTATAGATTTTTTTTCTACACTTGCGAAGTTTAATAATTTTAGTACTGGTGCCGCCCCAGCATTTTTAAGAACTCATCCAATTACAACAGATAGAATAAGTGATATTCAGGATCGCCTAAAAGATTACAAGTATTTTCAGAAAAAAAATAAAATTGAATTTTATTTAGTAAAGTCGAAACTGAAAGCATTTATTGTAAATAACAATGATGTAATTGATTTTTTTAAAAACGAAATAAAATTGAAGAGATATCTTAATGAGGCCTCTGCATATTATGGACTTACTATTTCATATCTTAGAAATAACAAAGTAAGCGATGCAAGAGAAACTTTTAGCCTTCTTAAGGATATGAAATTTGAAAGCCCAATGATAATTGAGCTTAATGCAAATATTTTAATCCAAGAAAAAAAATATAAAGAAGCATATGATTTGTATAGGTCAGGATTACAGAAATATCCTTTTTATCGAGCGTTTATTATAGGTATTTCAAATTTAATTTTATTATCAAATCAACCAGATAAGGTCATTGAGCTTGTTGATAATTATTTATCTATTTATGAGAAAGATCCAATTTTTTATGAATTACTCTCAAAAGCTTATAATCAAAAAGGAAATTATTTGCAAGAACATGAAAATTTATCAGATGCTTACTACTTTCAATTTGATATTAAAAATGCAATTTCTCAGATGGATTTAGCAACAAAAACTAATTCAGAGGATTTTTTTGCAAAATCGCGAGTTGAGCATAGATTGAAAGAGCTCAAAAGGGAGGCTGAGCTAATGAATAATCAATAAGTTTTATTTATCATAATAATTAAAACAATCAATTATACTTATCATATTTATTTTCCTATAATTTTGATTCTTCAAATTTATTTATTAAAGGAAAATTATGTCAAAACTAATTAATACTGAAGTTAAGCCTTTCAAGGCTCAAGCCTTTCATAATGGAAAATTTATCGAAGTTTCTGATGCTGACCTTAAAGGTAAGTGGAGTGCAGTTGTTTTTTATCCAGCAGATTTTACCTTTGTATGCCCTACAGAGTTAGGTGATATTGCAGATCACTATGAGGAGCTTCAAAAAATGGATGTAGAGGTCTACTCAGTTTCTACGGATACTCACTTTACTCATAAAGCTTGGCACGATGCATCCGAAACAATCAAAAAAATTAAATTTCCAATGATTGGTGATCCAACCGGGGTTATTTCAAGAAATTTTAATGTCATGATTGAAGAGGAAGGTTTAGCTTTAAGAGGCACATTCATTATCAATCCCGAAGGTGTAATTAAGACTGTTGAAGTAAACGATCTTGGTATTGGACGTTCAGCTTCGGATTTAGTAAGAAAAATGCAAGCTGCTCAACATATTGCGGCAAACCCAGGCGAAGTATGCCCAGCATCATGGAAACCAGGTGAAGAAACATTAGAGCCTTCATTGGATCTAGTAGGTAAAATTTAAATAATTTGGGTCAGTTAAAGCTGACCCATATTTAATGGGAATAATAAATGGCATTAGATAGTAAAATTAAAGAACAGCTCAAACAGCATCTAGCAAATATTTCTAAAAATATTGAAATTTATGTTAATGCTGTAGATGATGAAACATCATTAAAAATGATCGATCTTTTGAACGAAATTAAAGAATTATCTCCTCATATTAGTTTAAAAAAATCTGAATTACCCAAGTTACCGTCTTTTAGTATAAACCGACCAGGTGATAATACAGGTATTGTATTTGCAGGTATTCCTATGGGTCACGAGTTTACATCTTTAATCTTGGCCATCCTTCAAGTTGGAGGATATCCACTCAAAATATCTAATGATTTAATCGATCAAATTAAAAAGATAGAAGGTCATTTTGATTTTGAAACATACATTTCATTGAGCTGTCATAATTGCCCTGATGTAGTACAAGCCCTGAACTTATTGGCTTTTCTTAATCCAAATATATCCCATACCATGATTGATGGGGCACTCTTTCAAGATGAGGTGTCATCAAAAAATATTATGTCTGTACCAACAATTATGCTTAATGGCGAAAAATTTGGCCAAGGTAGAATGGAATTAGAAGAAATAATCAATAAAATCGATTCATCTGCTCAAGAAAAATCAGCTCAAAAATTAAATAAACAAAAACCTTTTGATGTTCTCATTGTAGGAGGGGGTCCTGCTGGAGCCTCAGCAGCCGTGTATTCGGCACGTAAAGGTATTCGAACCGGTATTGTCGCCGAGAGGTTTGGTGGCCAAGTGATGGATACTCTAGGCATTGAAAATTTTATTTCAGTCAAAGCTACAGAAGGCCCAAAATTAGTCTCTGCTCTTGAAGAGCATGTCAAAGAATATGAAGTTGATATATTTAATCTCCAAAAGGCAAATAAAATATATAAAAATGGTGGGCCACTTTTTGAGGTTGAGTTAGAGAGTGGTGCAAAATTAGAGAGTAAATCGGTCATCCTTGCTACGGGAGCTAGATGGAGAGAGCTCGGTATTCCAGGTGAAAAAGAATTTAAGGGAAAGGGAGTTGCATATTGCCCCCACTGTGATGGACCATTATTCAAAGGTAAAAATGTTGTGGTGGTTGGTGGAGGAAACTCTGGTATTGAGGCTGCTATTGATTTGGCAGGTATTGTTGGGCATGTTACGGTCATCGAATTTCAAAATTCGCTTAAGGCTGACCAAGTTTTGGTGAATAAATTAAACTCGCTATCCAATGTTGAAGTTATTTTAAATGCTCAAGTTAAAGAGATTTTTGGTGATGATAAAGCAAAGGGTGTGCATTACATGAATCGATCGACAAGCGATGATTATACAGTATCAGCTGAAGGCATATTTGTTCAAATAGGTTTAGTACCTAATACTGAATGGTTAAAAAATACGATTGATTTGAATGAGTATGGAGAAATCAAAGTTAATGATAAAGGTGAGACTTCTCTACCAGGTGTATTTGCGGCTGGTGATGTGACGACGACGCCTTATAAACAAATTATTATAGCGATGGGTGATGGATCAAAAGCAGCATTAGGGGCTTTTGATCATCTAATAAGGCATTAAATATGGATTATGAAAATATTGAAGTCTGTGAGCATTGTCTACTTGAAAAAGATGAATGCTATCAAAGGTGGCTAGAAGCCTTTACAGATTGTATTTAACTTTGGTTGATGAGGTCTTTTAATAGAGGAATAGTTACAGGCCGTTTTGTTTTTAGCGACCAGTGGTCAAGTGATTCAAATGTAGCCATCAGGCTATGCAGATCTCGTCTTAAATTTCTATAACAGTAATCAATCACATTTTCTGATATGGCTATATTTTTTTCATTAACATAATTTTTTAACGCCATTATTTTTTCATTATCGGTTAGTGATTTAATTTGATAGACAAGGCCCCAAGATAGCCGGCTAGATAATTCTGGAATGAGGGCCATGCTGTTGGGAGAGTCAGCCCCAGTTATTAATAATTTTTTGTTAGCCTCCTTGAATTGGTTAAATAAATTAAAAATTTCAATTTGCTGATTTTGATCAGCAAGGTGGATGTCATCAATTGTTTTTAAACCATGTGATTCAACCGCAAGCCTGAGATGGGTTTTACCACAGCCATCTTCCCCCCATAAATACATGAATTGAACATTACTCTTTGAGATAAAGTCTTTTAAACTTTTGATACACTCTTTATTTTGGCCTGTAATAAAGTTATCAAATGACTTTTTAATTTTAGGGTGAATATCTAGAAGGAGTTGATCCATAATTAATCTGAAATATCTTAAGCCAATAAAATAAGCTAAAATCTTATTATACGTAATCTCAAGTATTTTTTTCAGAGGATCAAAGTTGTCAAAAAATATTCATTCAAAAGAATCCACAACCTATAAAGATGCTGGCGTTAATATTAAGGCTGGTGATGAGCTGGTAGAAAGAATCAAGCCCTTCGCAAAAAAAACATTAAGACCCGAAGTCTTAGGAGGGCTAGGTGGATTTGGCTCTCTTTTTGAAGTGCCTAAAAAATATAAAAACCCTATTCTAGTATCTGGAACAGATGGGGTTGGAACCAAACTAAAATTAGCCTTTACGCTCAATCAACACAAAACAATTGGGCAAGACTTGGTTGCGATGTGTGTCAATGATATTTTAGTTCAAGGCGCAGAGCCTTTATTTTTTCTTGATTATTTTGCCTGTGGGAAATTAAATGTTAAACAAGCATCTGATGTGATTGAGGGTATTGCTTTTGGATGTGAATTAGCTGGATGTTCTTTAGTGGGTGGTGAGACGGCCGAGATGCCTGGGATGTATCAAAGCGATGAGTATGATCTTGCAGGTTTTTGTTTGGGTGTCGTTGAAAAAGATAAGATCATTGATGGATCGAATGTTAACGAGGGTGATACGGTTATTGGCCTTGTATCCTCGGGGCCTCACTCAAATGGCTATTCACTTATTAGAAAACTGATTGAAAAAGAAAACCTTGATTTAAATAATTTCTGTGGCGATAAAATTTTTTCAGAAGTTTTGTTAGAACCTACACGCATCTATGTCAAATCAATTTTAGCTTTGAATCAAGCAATCAATATCAAAGCTATGGCACACATTACGGGAGGTGGTCTAACAGAAAATATACCTAGGGTTCTCCCTCAGCATTTAGCTGTTGATTTACAAAAAAATGCTTGGCCAAAACAAGAAATTTTTGATTGGCTGCAAAGTAAAGGTAATTTATCTGACCATGAAATGCATAAAACATTTAACTGTGGCATCGGAATGATTTTAATTATAGATGGCAAAGATTCAAATCAGGCAATAAAAATATTATCGAGCTATGGTGAGGGCGTGAACATTTTAGGGAGCGTTACAAAAAGAAAAAATAATGATCCACAAGTTGTTATCCGCTAGATTATTTTTTTTAGTTTTTATATTTTTATCCTCTGCCTCAATAGCATCTGATTTACCTAAAAATTTTTTTATTAACTTCCAAGCTTTTCAGCTTGAGCAAGATGGTGGTTTCATCAATTTAAATTACACTCAAAAGAATAATGTTTTTTCAATTATTGCTAAAACAGAATTTAAGGGAATATTAAAGATTTTCGGTGACAGAGAATTTATAAGTGAAGGTATTATCGATATTAAGCAATTTAAACCTTATAACTTTGAGCATAAAAATAAGCTCAATGAAAATAAAAATATTCATGTCAAATTTCATCACGATAAAAAAAAATTAAGTGTTACTTACAAAAAGAGCACTAAAGATTATGATTTAGGGGAGGATTATCAAGATCTATTATCCTTCCTTTTGCAATTTAATTTTGAAGAAAAAAAAGATAATTACAAATTTAACGTTGTAGAGGGGAGGCGGCTCAATACTTATATTTATAAAAAATTAAAAACCCAACCAATTCATTATAAGGGCTTTCAATTAAGTGCTGATCTCTTCGAGGGTAATATTGAGGATCGAAAAAATTCAACTCACTATATTTGGCTTGCTAATTCAAAATATCGTTTACCTATCAAAATTAAAGTTAAAACAAAAGTTGGATTGCCAGTTGAAATCAAAATGATAGATACAAATCTTGAAATGTAGCTTATGAACCTATTAATATTTAATTCCCTAATTCAGCTTCTTAATGATTTTAAGTCTTCCACTTACCCTGCGGACAGCTTTTTAGGCTACTTTTTTAAGCATCAAAAGAAATTAGGCAGTCATGACAGAGCAAATATTGCTGAGATTTTTTATGGGTTTATTCGTAATAAAAGACTTATTGAGTTTTTGGCGACTACATCCGAAATAAGGCCCTGCCTCTTAATTTTTTTAATTTTTATAAAAGGGCTAAGCATCAAAAGTCTCTCAAGCATAATTGATGAGGATGAATTAAATTGGTTGGCGGATAAAAAGGCAAAAAAACCTCACAACATTAATCCAGAAATAAAGTTGAGCTTACCAGATTGGCTATGGGATAAATTATTGAATTTATATGGCGTAGACCAAGCAACTAATATTGGACAAAGTTTGCTAGAGCCTGCTGATTTGAATCTTCGAGTTAATCAATTAAAACAAAAAAAAGTGGATGAAGTTTTAGCCATCCTTCAAAAAGATTTTTCAGAAGTTAAAGATAAAATTTATCCTACTCGTTTGTCTAAGCTTGGAATATCGCTGCCCAGGGGTACTTCTATTAATCGACATCATTTATTCAAGGATGGCTCTATTGAGGTGCAAGATGAAGGAAGTCAACTTATCACTTTGATGCTCAATCCAAAAAGGGGTCAAATGGTTGCAGATTTTTGTGCTGGTGCGGGAGGTAAAACCTTAGCTATTGCAGATTTAATGAAGAACTCAGGCAGGGTTTATGCATTTGATGTATCTGATAAGCGTTTAGAGAATCTTAAAACAAGACTTAAGAGATCAGGAGCCTCCAATATTTATCCACAAAGAATTCAAAATGAGA
>Ga0255770_10001466_pt1 | contig 21692 bp, 15 predicted proteins | sample 071ome_22_FD_179968 | JGI IMG/M metagenome (GOLD analysis project Ga0255770, IMG submission 179968) | Coastal salt marsh microbial communities from the Groves Creek Marsh, Skidaway Island, Georgia - 071404AT metaG (version 2) | ecosystem: Environmental > Aquatic > Marine > Intertidal zone >...
CTCCCGCAACAAGCGGATAATTTCTTCTGGTTTGTGTCTTTTTTGCTTCATTGTGAGTTGTTTTGTTTATTCAAAACTTCTCACTCGCTTTGGGCCAGTTTTTCAGACGGCGGCCAGATGAATCATTGTGCAGAACTACCACGAGGTCAACCCTTCATTGATAACAAAGATTTGGATGCAATACCTCGTTTTAACAATTGTTCAAAATGAAATAACAACATTACATGATCAATTTAGCATGTTTCTATATTATCCTTTGGATCGATTTTTCTAATCCAGTTTCAAAACCGTGTGCTTTAGTGGATCAAATTCCGACAACCTGATCTCATCCACCCCACACAATCAAAACTTGTTCTTAACCCCCGTTTTCAGCATCATCACCCCATGCCCCATCGAAAACTTGTTACCATTATCATCAATCTGGCAGCGTTTTTACTTTGGAATGAAAGCATTCATGCTGATCAAACGCCAACCGGTCCGAACATCATGGTATTTCTTGTGGACGACATGGGAATGATGGACACCTCTGTCCCGTTCCTGACCAGTAAAACGGGCCAACCAAAACGCTACCCTCTGAACGACTATTATCACACACCCTCCATGGAACGGCTGGCGAACCAAGGCATCCGTTTCAACCAATTCTATGCGATGAGTGTCTGTTCCCCGACCCGCATCTCCATCATGACCGGACAAAATGCGGCCCGCCATCGCGCCACCAATTGGATCAATCCCCGCAACAACAACGGCGGCCCCCAAGGTCCACCGGATTGGAATTGGCTTGGATTGAAAAAGGGGGATACCACCCTTCCTCTGATCCTGAACAAAGCGGGTTACCGAACCATTCATGTCGGCAAGGGACACTTTGGCCCGACCGACACGGAGGGCGGCGAACCGTTGAATCTTGGATTTGACGTCAATATTGCCGGGGCCTCTTTCGGTGCGCCAGGGAGTTACTATGCTGAAAAACGATACGGCCTCGACACCAACCGGGCCCATCATGCCGTGCCACATCTGGAAAAATACCACGGAACATCCATCTTCCTCAGCGAGGCCTTGACCATGGAAGCCAAAGCGGCATTGACCGCGACCGTGGCGTCCGATCAACCCTTCTATCTATACTTTTCACACTACGCCGTCCACAGCCCGTTCGATTCGGATCCCCGTTTTGCCGAACGCTACAAAAACTCAGGCAAACCCAAGAACGCACAGGCATTCGCCACTCTGATTGAAGGCATGGACAAAAGCCTGGGTGACACCATGGACCATCTCGAATCCCTGGGAGTGGCGGAAAACACGCTGATCTTTTTTCTCGGAGACAATGGATCGGACGCCCCGCTTGGCAACCAGCATGAAGTCGCATGCGCAGCGCCGTTGAGAGGAAAGAAAGGAGCCCACTATGAAGGAGGCATGCGTGTCCCGTTCATCGCGGCATGGGCCAAACCTGATCCGAACAACGCCTGGCAAAAGAAGCTGTCGATTCCCGCTGGATTTATCCAAAGCCAAACCGCAAATGTCACCGACATCTTTCCCACCCTGCTCGAACTGGTAGGCGCTGCCGATCAGATTCCAGACAAACACCCAGTGGACGGCTCCTCATTGGCAACACTGCTGACCGGAAAACCGGCCCCAAACCGCCCCGAACAATTCCTCATGCACTACCCACATGCCGTGCATCGGAGCAACTACTTCACGGTATGGCGCGACGGCGATTGGAAAGTGATTTACCACACACTCCCGAATATTCCGACAACAGGAGGCCACATCCAGTTCGAAGGCGGGCATTATGAACTTTTCAACCTGAACAAAGATCCGTTCGAGTCCACGAACCTGGCATCCAGTCAACCGGCCAAGCTGCGAAGCATGATGAACGGCTTGGCGCGTCAGTTGGAAAATATGAACGCGGTGTATCCCGTGGATAAAGCAGGCAAAGATTTGCGTCCATCCGTTCCTTAACGCCCCAACCATTTTGCTTCAGCGAAGTAAGCTCCGCCAGCCTGCCCTTCCCGGGTGTAAAGCCAGGTCTGGAGCTTGGTTTCACCCTTGGGAAGATGGATATCGAAGGTGACCGCATGCGATCCTGCCGGGATGTCTCGTTCGAAAACCTGCCCCGCTATTTGCACCCGGGCTCGTTCGGCAACCATGATGTGATCCGCTTCTTCAGGCAGTTGCCTCAGAGTTAAAAGATAGCGTCCGGACTTTTGAACATGGACCATCCACGGGCCGGAAACATCCGGTAATTTCCGAATGGAACCAAAATTCCAGGGTGGATTCCCCGTGGGCATATACCAATCCTGAGAACACAAGATAGTCGGATTTTGAGCCATATTTCCCAAATCAATCGACACAGGACGCATGCGGGGTGAAACATCCTTCCAAAAGGGCGAATACAGAGAACGCAACTCCGAGACCACATCGGGATATTGATCCGCAACATTCGTCCGTTGCGCCGGATCAGTGCTCACATCGTAGAGTTCCACCCCATCGATCAAGCGCCATGAACCTTTCAAGACACAAGCAAACTCCCAAGGCCTGGGGTGAGCCCTGAAGTAAGGTCCCCCCTGAAACTGCACCACCAAATGATCTCGATGAGATATGTCGGAACCATCTTTGAGCAAACCGGCAAACGAAACACCGTCCATGAAATAATCATCAGGAAGAGGCACGCCACAAAGATCTGCCAAAGTCGGCAACACATCCAGATGAGCAGCAAGCGATCCGATATCTCTCCCTTTCGCCAAGCCTCCGCCCGGCCAATGAATAAAAAACGGGACTCGATGACCGCCCTCGTAAACGGAGGACTTCTTGCCACGCATTCCGGCGTTGTAACCCTGAACTGCTTCAGACGTCAGGCCTTCAAAAGCTGCCCCATTTGCCGTGCCGTTGTCGGTCATGAAAATAAAAATCGTGTCCTCGCTCAAACCGATTCGATCAAGCTCGTCACGCAACATCCCCACGTTATGGTCAATGTTGGCAACCATGCCGTAGAATTCCGCCCCACTCCTCCAGGAAACTTGTTGAGCGTACGGTTCACTCCACTTGCGATCCACCCGATAGGGACCGTGCGGCGCGTTGGGCGCCAGGTAGAGGAAAAAGGGACGATCCTTGTTTTCCCGGACAAACCTTTTTGCTTCAGAAAACCAAACATCCGTGCAATAACCTTCAAACTTTTCGAATTGCCCGTTTCTTTCATAAGTATCATCGAAATAATCATTCCCCCAGTAATCAGACGCCTGCCCGACACCCCCACACCGATGCCAGACCACATCCTGAAACCCCCGATCCTGAGGGCGATGAGGAGCACAATCCCCCAGATGCCATTTGCCAATCATGCCGGTGCGATACCCCTTGTCCGCAAACCAATGCGCCACCGTTCGCTCATCGGGATGCATCATGGTCCTCCCCGAACTCGTCCGGTAAGCTCCGGTTCGGGCCGGATAACGCCCGGTCATCAATGCAGCCCGGGTCGGTGTACAAAACGGGCTGACATGAAAATCTGTCAGGCGGACAGACTCTTCATACAACCGATCCAGATGCGGCGTCTTCAGCACAGGATTACCATGACACCCCAGATCACCATACCCCTGATCATCGGTCATGATCAGAATCACATTGGGATGAACACTTCTGTCGGTGGCCGCCACATTGAAGGTTGTCAGCCCCAAAATGAGGATACCAAGGACTCGGAAAAAAGAGAGAGATGACATATCAGGCAAACCCAACCGAATGATTCAAACCATATAAAAATCCACCTGAATTCAATGCTTCAACAAACCGTGCATTGAGTCAGCAAATGCCTTTCCGATCTGGGTTAAAATTTTGGCCGAGCCCAGGTAATGGTATTCGCCATTGGACACACCTTTTTCCAGGGCGAGAAGTTCTTTTGAAGTAAACGCCTCCTTCTGCAACTGCTCACGCAGTTCCTCCTGTTCAGCACGTGAAAGGTCTTTTTCAGATTGAGCTTTTCGCACCTTTTGGTTGATCTCGTTTTGACGGGCTCTCAATCGTGTCAATTCCTGATCCCAGTATCTTTCGGTCAAAACAACGGATACATTGCCTTTGAACTCGGGCATCTTTGCGGGAGCGGCCATCGCATCGCGATAGTTTTGATGGATCCCCTTGTAACGTTGTTGTCCCGGCAGATACAAATCAACGGGACCGCCCACTCCCAAAACTCCGATGACGAAAGGCAACTCGGGAGCCTCAAGATCCTTGCGTACATCACGGATGAAATGCGCTAAGGCATCGCTGTAATCGCCGTAGCCTCCCGGTTGGTCGCGCTCGGGGTAGGTTCCGCGATCCACCATATCATTCCACCCTTGAAACCAGACCATCCCCGCCAGTTCATATCCTTCATTGGGATTGTAACCCGGGTAGACATCCTGAATCTGTGCCAGTGATTTTTTCACAAACGCCACCGTCTCCCGATAATAATGACCGGTGGCTTCGGTCTTGGTTTGTTGGATGGCGTCGAGGTCTTTCCCCTGTTTCTTGAAATTTTCCAATTGCCCGGAGTTGAACTCGTAGGGCCCGGCGCTCGGAGATCGAAAATCCGTGTTAAGACTTTTACCACCCCAGGCGGCCTTGATCAGCAGGATGGGTTCATTGACCATTTTCTGCATATAAACGCCAAAGCTCCATTCCGGCCCAATCTTTTCCTCGCTCGCTCCAAACCCCGCAGTGAGCTGTCCGCTGACAACACCCTGTGCAGAAAGATAGGTAATCCAAACATCCTTCGACACCCGGGGTATGCCATTGGAATCAGTCAGGTCATTGAGAATCGGTGCCGTTTTCGGATCCATACCAACATGCTCCAACGTGCGGACATGCGCGTGCCCCTGCATATTGGATTGCCCCACCAGGACAAAAACCTTGAGAGGCTTGGCTTGCACACTCAAAGACAGCCCCCCTATGCCCACCATACATACAAACAATAAGGTCCGTATCATCCGGATAACATGGTTCTGCTTTGGTAAGGGAAATTTTCTGAAAAAGAACACCGAACTGTCATCCAGGGAAGCGCCGGACTTCAAACCAGCGGCCAGCGTTGAGTTTTGGAATTGCATGGCGCACATCATTCGCTGGAACACACAAAAATTCAAAAAGAAAATCCCACCAATCCAGCCTTTAAGCCATACATCACAGCGCAAATCATTGGTAATCATCCGAGGCCCTTTCGTGTCTAATCCGTTGGTAGCCCCTTTCTGCTTTGAGCACACTCAGAGCGTTTAAGGCACTCGCAGTTCTACAACTATCTAACAAAAAAGACATTACCCATGAATCAGATCAAAACCCACAGCATCAGCTGCTTCATCCTGTTGGCATTATTCGCCGGCATGTCCCTCCCCTCGAAAGGCTTCGCCCAAGGACGCGGAGTATACGGAGACTGGAACATTGAAACCCAGTTTGGAGAAATGACCTTCCAGTCCATCCTCAGCTTTTCACGAGATCAGGAAGGCAAACTCACCGGCGATTCCATCAGCTTTTTCGGGATCACCCCCTTGAAGGAAATCTCCCTCGAAGACGGACAATTGCAATACACCCTCACCCGCATGGGGAGGAACGGAGAAATCACCTCCACATTCAAAGGCACCGTGGCCGAAGGCAAACTCAGCGGAACGATGAGTAGTGATCAGGGGGACACAAAAATCACAGGCGAACGCGCGCCACGCGTTTCACGCGCCGTGGGAAGTTGGGCCATGACCATCAAAGCCGGCGAACGGGAATTCACCGGCACACTCGACATCACCTCGAATGACTCCGGCGACCTCGCAGGCACCTGGACCAGCCAACGCGGCACGGCAAAGGTTTCGGACGTCAACTACAGCAGGGGTGAACTGTCCTTTAAACGAACCATTCAAACGCAAGACAACTCATGGGAAATGACTTTCACCGGCAACATCCGGGGCAACGAACTGACGGGCGTTTCCAAATCGGAACGTGGAGAAGCGGAAGTCACCGGAGAACGTAAAAACGGAGCCGCCATTGGCACCTGGACACTCACCAGCGATTTTAACGGACGACCCTACGATCAACGCCTGAGAATCAACGGGGACATGACCGGACTCTACGGCTCACTACCCATCGAAGACGTGAAGCTCGAAAATAGCCAACTCGCCTTCAAGGCAACATCCAGCTTTGGCGATCGTGAATTCACCTGGAATTTCAAAGGAAACATCGATGGAAATTCAATGAAAGGCGAAATCACTACAGGTCAAGGAACCCAGGAAGTCACCGGCAAAAAAGTCATCAGAAACTTCCGCCGCACCCGATCACAGTAACCGCGTTCGCCAGAACATGACCAGTAGCCGCATTCGCCAGAATGTGGCCTCACTTCCATACACAGCTACGCCAACACCAACCGGCGTCGCTGTTTCTTTTACCTATTCATCAAGGTGAATGATTTCAACTCACCTCTCATCATTAAACCGACGCCATTCCTGATCCAACTTTGCGGTATCAGGAGCCCCCAGATGTACCACATAACGGTAAGTGGAGACATAGGGCTTGCCGGGAGCGATTTCGAACTCACCCAAAAACATCGGCGCGTAACAAAAATACGGCATCGATGGATGCAATCGAACTGGCTGTGGAGACCTGAAGTTGTCAGAGTGCGACAACACGGCAATCCCGCTTGGTTTTCCTCCAAGCTTGCCATACAAACTCACCCAATTGGGACGACTATGATTGCCCTCTTTCCAGGCATTCCCATCACTGGTCAAATAATCGTAATGACGATACAAGGATGGCAACTTTTTATCAGGATGCTCTCGAGCAGCTTTTTCAAGAGCTTGAATCCGACTGCCGAGGTTGGTATCGATCCACTCATTACTCCCGCGAATCGCCATCCCTCCATAATGATATTCCTCGATCTTCAAAGGTGAATCACTGGCGCATTCATGCTTGGAGGTGATGTCGAACTGAAAAGATTCCGTGGAATCATTGTAAACACGCACGGTCCATGTCTCGCGCAATACCGGTTTGGGATGGTCCTCATTCTTTGTGTCCAGATAAAGCATTTGAACCGAAAAACCTCCCTCGGTTTCCCCGCTATCAACCGACAACACTTTGTCATGCTGAACACGCCCAAGTTCCAGTTTCTGGTTCCAGAACTCCACCGGATGCCCTTCGAACTCGCACTTGGTCCAGGCAAAAAACAAGGCATGCTGATGCAGATGATCCGACGGAAAATCACCCGACACCACTTGCCCGGCGGGATTATAGATGGGATGAATATGCCCGCTACGAGCATAATACGACTCGGTTCCAACCGGACCGGTCAAAGTGGCCTTATTATAAGTAAGTACCGGCTTTCCGGCCACGCTAACCTGTATGGCATCGTCCGTTTCCACACACACGACGCCCTTGGATATAGAACTCTTCACCTCCTGTTGAGCTTTTATCCCCATGCTGGAGCCAATCAAACAACAGGCCGTCAAAATAATCTTAGCTGATAATACACGCATGATAGTTGATCAGTGGGCTCCCCGGAGCGTAAAGAGGAAACACTTTCGAAGCAAGTGAATCTGGGGCACATCCATTCCCAAGCTTGTCTAAACCGGCAGAACCATGGATGATATCAGCTGTTTCATGAAGCAAAGATTTCCGCAACGATGGCTGTTGGGATTGCTGTTGGTTGGCATTGGAATCTGGATAACTTTCCGGATTCGCCCCAATTCAACAGCCACGAAACAGACGTCCATTGAGCGTCAGGACATCAACCAGGATGTGCGTGACAAGGTCGCCGCTATTCAGGAACAGGAACAGATCGTGGCCAACACGCTTTGGAAGGACGAAATGTTCGCACAATCCTTGAGCCGCATCGTGGAACAGTGGTGGGATCAAATCAATGCATCTGACTCCAAATTAACAGCCGTTCAAAACCTCGACCTCCCAGACGTCATTCTAGGCGACTGGATCGTATTCGAAGAAATCGAACGACACCACATTCAGAGGTTAAGAAACGCAGCCACCACCAAGGCACTCAGTCAACAAGAATGGAAAGATTGGATCGAACACTGGAAGCAAGAACAATGGAAATTGAACACCATCGAATTCCGGCACACCAAATATGATCCATCATCGGCCCCATATCGAAGTGAATTTTACTTTCGAGCCACCCTCTCCCAACAACAAGACAAGCAGCGCTTGATGGTGGAAGGCCCCTTGATTATTCATTGGGAACACAGAGAAGAGAGCGATCAGTCTCGTCCCGTTTTGATCAAGATAGACACACGCCAGCTCCAATGCATCGTCTCACAGGGATCCCCCCCATTTGAACTCGTGTATAACGCAACCATCCCCCCTCCCACCAATGCTCATGCCATCGATCCGCTGCTGGTTTACGACTTGGATGGAGACGGGCGATCAGAAATAATCCTCGCCAATAAGAACTTGGTTTTACGACTCAACAATGAGGATCAAATAGCAAGCACACCACTTTGCACTTTCCCGCCGGGACTACTTTCCACAGCAGTCTTGTCTGATCTGAACAACGATGGAGCCGTGGACTTCTTATGTCACAAACATGAAGGGCTGGTTGTCATGCCAGGCTCGCGATCCGGTGTGTTCGATCAATTCGAGATCATGTTACGTCCGAGCACAAAAGACATCGAATACCCGATAGTGCTCTCAACCGGGGATATCGATCGGGATGGAGATCAAGATGTTTTTCTTGGGCAATACCGCATTCCTTACGAAGGAGGATCACTTCCGACTCCTTTCTGGGATGCCAACGATGGTTACCCGTTTTACCTGTTCCGGAACGATGGCAATCTGCTATTCACAGACATCACTGAAAAAGCACTTCCCAAGGCCAAACGAAACCGCCGCATTTACAGTGCTTCGCTGGCCGACATGGATGGCATCAACGGTCCAGATTTGGTCGTCGTCAGTGATTTCGCCGGATTGGATGTTTACCTGAATGACGGCACTGGCCAGTTCACTTCCCCGGTTCCTTCGGTATTCGGAGAAACCCTCGGTTTTGGAATGGCGCATGCCCTGGGAGATTTCAATGCGGATGGAAAACATGACTTGCTCATGATCGGCATGACTTCCCCCACTGTGGACCGTTTGGAACATTTGGGAATCCATCGACCGGGCCTGACGAACGATCCCACCGCCAGAGCACGCCTGGCACATGGCAACCGCTTGTTCATTTCCACTCAGCAGGGAAACTACATACAGAACAAGCTCAGTGCATCCATCATCCGAGCAGGTTGGGCATGGGGATGTAGCGCGGCGGATTTTGACAATGATGGATATCCCGATGTCTACATTGGAAATGGTCTGGAAAGCGGGCAATCCGTCCGGGATTATGAATCCGAATACTGGCTCCACGACGCCTTCGTCGCTGATTCAGACAAAAACACGGCAGCCTATCTCTACTTCAAAGAAAAGTTCGCCGAAACACGAGGAAAGGACCAATCCTACGGAGGTTACGAAAGCAATCGACTCTATCTTAATCGAAACGGGAATTCTTTTCTGGATGTTGGTCATCTATGGGGCGTTGGCATCCAGACCGATACCCGTAACGTGGTTACCGAAGACCTGAACGGGGACGGACGAATGGACCTGCTTTTTATCCATTACCAGATCTGGCCCGAAATCAAAGAATCACTTCAACTCTACTTGAACCGCATGCCGGAAACCGGAAACTGGATCACCTTCCAGCCTGAGACCGGTCCGGAAATCCCCTCTCCCACAGGTCTGCAAATCACCATCCGGACAGCCAATGAGAAAAGCATCAAAGAACTGGTCAATGGCGATTCCTACCGCTCACAGCACAGCCAGAAAATTCATTTTGGATTGGGAAAATCTACCGTCGTGGAACATGTGAATGTCCAATGGCCAAATGGGCGCCTCATCCATATGGATCAACTGGAAGCCAACCGCCAATACACGATCCCCTATTCAGATTCAGGAGATCTCAACGATAAGGAATGAGCTGGATGCGTTCGGCATACCAAGCCATGTCTTTCTTACCCGCAGCGTCAAAAGGTTTGACCGCACCGTAGTTGTATTCAACGGGATAAACGGAAGCATTGCTAAGCCATTTATGCACCTCGGCATGACCATCGGCGAATGAAAAACCAGCGGCACCGTTGTGATAGGAAGCAGGACGATCCTGCCAGTTATTGACATTTGGATCAGTCACAAAGAAAGCGTCATTGATGGAATCAGGATGTTCATCAAGTGTCAGGTAAGTCTGGCTCGGTTGTACTACATCCGATGTCTTGATGAACTGACGATACTGACCGCCAAAGGCCCAGCTTTTCCCTTTCACAGTATTATCGTTCGCATCGTTGTTCGACCGACCAAACAGGGCGTTCATGGACATGCTACGCAAACGTTCCTGGAAACGAGCTTTCTTCTGTGCCTGACTCAAAAAATGATCGGCCGGACATTTGTAGATGCCAATAGCTCCATCCGTGTAGGGCCCAAGCACCCCGTTCTGCACCCATAATTTATTCGTGACACTTTGGTCGTTGATGGATCCGCCAGCTCCCCAGGTCATGATGTTATTCACCCAGTTATTGAAGCGGCCGGAGGTAATGGCCTGCTGAGTGCCGGGAATCGTGAAGTTGTTGGCACAATGGTCTTCAAAATCAACCGTGTACAAGGTCCAGCCCAAGACCAACTGCTTGTTGTTGCTGATGCATTTGATGCCCTGAGCCTTGGTCTTGGCTTTAGACAATGCGGGCAACAACATTCCCGCTAGAATGGCAATGATGGCGATGACGACAAGAAGTTCGATCAGCGTAAAGCCACGTACAGATGTATAGATGGATTGCTTTTTCACAGTGAGACAAAACTACTCTCCCCAAAAAAACCGTCAAGCAAGAATATCCCACGTCCAAAAAAGTGATCCCGCCTTGTATCTACGCCCTTTCATCCCTAGAAAAGATGCATGCATTCGCTGAAGATCTCATTTCTGGCAATGGTGTGGGCTTCGGGAGCCCTTGTCTCATCGTCAGCCCAGCAAACTCAATCCAAAATCGAACCCCTCATTGAGTCCATCACCAAACACACGCTTCGATCAAACCGGAACGGAGACGCCATCACTTGGTTCCACCCCCGGGCGTGCCGGGTACCGAAAACAGCAAGTCACCCAGAAACGATTTTAATGACACTGCAGGAGATCGGGGGCAGCGATTATTTTGGTCCGGTCCAATGGAGTGAATCAACTGACGAAGGGAAATCCTGGAGTGATCCAAAGATCATACCAGCTCTGGATCGAAAACCCGTTGCATCACACCCCGGACTCATGGCAGGTGTCTGCGATGTTGTCCCTCAGCATCACCCACAAACCGACACCACCCTCGCCCTCGGCCATGTCGTGTTCTACCGGGGGCCCAAGTTTTCATCCAATGATCAACTGGCGCGGTACCCGGTTTATTCGGTTCGATCTGCTGACGGGGTCTGGTCGGAACGACGGATTCTTGAATGGAATGATCCGCGCGGAGCATTCATCTACACCAACAATTGCGGTCAACGCATCGTGCTACCGGATGGAGACATCCTCCTTGCATTGAGCTTTGGGGCAAAGTCCGCAGCTCGATCTGTTGCCACGGCACGTTGTTCCTTTGATGGTGAAACTCTGAAAATTCTTGAAGTGGGTCCATCCATTGACCATGCGCATGGACGCGGCCTACTGGAACCCTCCCTCACTCAATTCCATGGAAAATTCTACCTCACCATTCGTGCGGAAGATGGTCGTGGGTATATGAGCGTCAGTGAGGATGGTTTACACTGGAGTCCCAAAGAACACTGGGCGTGGGATGACGGCGAAGCCCTGGAAATGTCCACCACACAACAACACTGGCTCACTCACTCGGATGGTTTGTTTCTGGTCTACACCCGCAAGGATGCATCCAATGAAAACGTCATCCGATGGCGATCGCCTTTGTGGCTGGCAAGATTCGATCCAACAACCCGGAAGCTTATCCGATCCAGCGAACGTGTTGCCCTGCCTTTGATCGGGGACGGCGTCCAGGAACCGGATCAGGTGGCTTTGATGGGCAACTTTCACCTCACCAACATTTCCCCGTTGAGTTCGGTTTTGACTGTGGGGGAGTGGATTCCCAGAGACGGAGCACGGGGTGACCTACTGATGGCCCGCATCAATTGGCTCAAACCCAACTCAGCGGTGCTCACATCCACCCATACCGATTCTACAAACCTTGATAAATGATCTCCAAAGTCAGGAGAGCATAGCTGGTGGCCAGGGCCGGATCATCCTCCCACCATCGGGCGTTTTCATTTTTCCAGGAACCATCGCCCTGCTGCAGATCCAATAGTTTAAGGGCGAGTTCGTGACGCCAGTCAGGCTTATCGGACCCGTCGCCAATCTGATTGACCCGGGCAAGCGTCAGTGCTTTGGTCATGGTATGATAATAAAAGAACAATCCCTGGGCGCCCATCCCCGGATTTTCATCCAATGTAAAATGCTGATTCAACCAATCCAGAACCGCCTGCACACGTTTGTCTGAAGGATCCAGATCGGCATAAATGTAGCTCAACATGCCTGCATAGCTGATACTTCCGTAGGATCGCAAGGCAACCATACCATTTTCCTCGGGATGCTCCCCTGCTTTGCTGTTACCGGGAAAATAAACAAATCCCCCCCGATCTTCCGGTTTCCTGGATACCCACTCGCCTTTGTTGTGTTCGGGCAATTGTTGGCATTGCTCAAGGAAATGAAGCGCAGCCTCCCAATTCAATGTATCCGTCGATTCATTTGCGTCCTCCGCAAGATGTCGCGAGAAATAAAGAGCCTCCAATGCATGCATCGTGTTGGACAGATCGGAATGTGTGTAAGAAGTCCCGTAACCAATTCCACCGTCCAAAGGATCATCAATGGCTCCCTCTTCCCCCAGATCCTGCTGACCACGGATCACAAATTGCCGAGCCCGACGAAGGATCCCTTCATGGTCCGGATGCGAACGCATCAAAAAAGCCATCATGGAAACCGAGGTATGATAATTCTGAAGCATCTCGATTCGGTAAATACCGCCGTCAGACTGAGCACAGGAGCGTAAATAATCATATCCCTTGGCCAGAACCGGCTCCTTTTTCTCGGCATGGTTCTCCACCGGATCACGCTGCAGTGCGACCAAAGCCAAACCGGTCACAGCAGGATGATCGGCATCCGACCAATGGCCCGCCTCGGATTGATGTCCCATAAGCCATTGACTCCCCCGGTCAATGGCTCGCGCCACCTCCATTCGCAGCGAAAGGTCGATGGGCTTTCCGCTGGCGGAAAAAGGCAAATCCTGCCCAAAGACCGTTCTCATGCCCCCCTCAGCAAATATCAGGGCAAGACATATGACCCACCGATAAGATGTGTGTTGCGATTTCATGTGATTGAATAGTTTCGATGATCAGGGATGAATCATGACCTTGTTGCGATGGGGAGATCCCATGACTTCCACCGCCTGGTGAATATCTTTTAACTCGAGTCGATCGACATCTCTTAACACCACCGCAAGCATGGCTGAGGATCATGAAGCCAAGAATCATTTTGAACAATGTTTTTCCAATGCCTTGATCGACCTCCCAACCATTCACGCAAAGCTTCATAAGCAAGGCACAAACTTTGGACTGCGTGTGACCTGGCACCGCTCTGGATACGGTCCGACATATCAAGGAGCATTCGAAACGCCATTTCACCCAATATCTTTCCTACCCCATTCTCAGTCAAATGTTCCTTTGCGCCTTCGCGCCTTGGCGTCTTTGCGATAAAATGACGGCACCCAACGAAAACCTTGTAGCCACTTAAAAGTTCGATTCTATTTCATTCAACGTGACCAATCGCTTTACTGAACTTGATGGTCACTATTGAATCTGCACCCTTCAACCCTTTTTCTCGCAAAGGCGCTAAGACCGCAAAGTTTACTATGGCACTCTAATCGCTGTCACCTCTTTAGACTGCGTGTGACTTGGCACCGCTTTGGATACCTCAGGGAAACGCCACCGCACACTCATACCGATGGTTTCCTCTACTTTATGAGTATCTCCTGGAGTGAAAGTTTATACCAACAGACTTTAAACACTGCTTGGGCGTGTGGAGCGTATCCATAGCGGCGCTGCACGCCGCACTCCAGAGGGCCTCAACCTGAAACCCATTTTTTGGAACCATATGAGATGCTGGCCCCAAATTCCCTATGAAAAATGCTTTGCTTTGTTTCCGGAAATTCCATAATGACCCTTCGCTCTTAACAAAAGCGACTGAGAAAGAAATCGAATATGGCAGCATTGCAAATCAAACCAGCAGAATCATGCAAATACGACCTGGTTTCCCTAGGGGAAATCATGCTCCGACTCGATCCCGGTGAAGGGCGCGTACGTACCGCCCGTCAATTCACCGTCTGGGAAGGCGGCGGCGAATACAACGTGGCACGCGGCCTGCGCCGCTGCTTTGACCTCAATACAGGTGTGGTCACCGCTTTTGCCGACAATGAAGTCGGCAGGCTCCTGGAAGACTTCATCCTTCAGGGGGGCGTGGATACTTCCTGGATCCAATGGGCTCCCTACGACGGCATCGGACGCTCCGTCCGCAACGGCCTGAACTTTACCGAACGCGGATTTGGCATTCGCGGCGCCGTTGGCGTCCCCGATCGAGGTCTGACCGCTGCTTCCCAAATGAAAGCCGGGGACATCGACTGGGAGGAATTGTTCGGCAAACAAGGCGTGCGCTGGTTCCACACCGGTGGCATCTTCGCCGCCCTCTCCGAATCCAGTGCCGGCGTGGTAGAGGAAGCCGTCAAAGTAGCTCAGAAACACGGCACCATCGTTTCATACGACCTGAACTATCGTCCCTCACTCTGGAAAGCCATCGGCGGGCATGCAAAAGCTCAAGAAGTGAATCGTAACATCGCAAAATATGTCGATGTCATGATCGGCAACGAAGAGGACTTCACCGCCTGCCTCGGGTTTGAAGTGGAAGGTGTGGATGAAAACATTTCTGCCATCGAGATCGACAAGTTCAAAAACATGATCGAACGTGCGGTCAAAGACTTCCCGAATTTCAAAGTCACCGCCACTACACTGCGAGCGGTCAAAACCGCAACCGTCAATAACTGGAGCGCCATTTGCTGGGCGGACGGACAGTTCCACGAATCCCGCAAATACCCTGAACTGGAAATCCTCGACCGTGTCGGCGGCGGCGACAGCTTTGCCTCAGGCCTGATCTACGGATTCCTGTCCACAGGCGACGCAGCACAGGCAGTCGACTACGGCGCGGCCCACGGAGCCCTGGCCATGACCACTCCTGGAGACACCTCCATGGCGACACTCAAAGAAGTCGAAAAAATCATGGGCGGCGGCGGCGCGCGTGTCGTGCGTTAATCCCTCACGTCTTTGATAAGCATTGAACGCCGATCGAGGATTCTTTCTTCGGTCGGCGTTTGGCTTTTTTCAAAACGTTCGACATACAATTGTCACTTTCATCGCCTAAACTGTTTCCATGAAAATTGATTGTCACATGCACACACCCCTCTGCGGTCACGCCGTTGGGGACCCCGTTGAATACGTCCGGTCCGGCGCGGAACAAGGCCTTAAACTCATGACCTTTACCTGCCACGTCCCCATGTCCAAAGAATCCTTTGGCGGACCAAGAATCCGCATGCATGTCGATCAATTGAAAGATTACTACCAAGCGATCAACGAAGCACGTATCCTGGGCGAATCCTTGGGAATTGAAGTCTTATGCGGCATCGAGGGCGAAGTGTTCCCGGTTGCCTCGGAACTGGACGAAATGAAGGAACTGATCCTCAGCCAACCCTTCGATTTCGTGCTCGGCTCGCTCCATCACCAACTGAAGATCTACAAAGAATGGCTCATCGAACAAAAACTCGAAACCGATGAAGCCATCGTGCGGGACTACTTCCGTCACCTCACCGATGCCGCACGCTCCGGATTCTACCACAGCATGTCGCATCCGGATGTGATCCGGATCTACGGCACCATCGACTCCGATTCTTTCATCCCCGAAAACTTTGAACCGGAAATCCGCGCCTTCCTGAAGGCCTGCGCCGAAGAAGGCACCTGCATGGAAGTCAACACCAGCGGCCTGTCCAAGGGCGTCTACGAAGTCCACCCCGATCCGCTCATTCTCGACTGGGCCAAAGAAGAAGGCGTCAAACTCACCATCGGTTCCGACGCCCACCACCCCGACCGCGTCGCCCAACACTTCGACAAAGTCCTCCCCCTCCTGAAGTCAAAAGGCTTTGAACGACTTCATTATTTCCGAAAAGGCGAAGAACAGAGCATCCCGTTAATTTGAATGGTAAATTTAAAATAGTGAATAGTGAATTTTTGGTGAGGGGTGACGAATCACGCCACAAGTAGATCGGATCGTCTCGACGCGCCCCTTATGACTCACCCCTTCATACCATCCCCAAACGGAGACCCCATGGACTCCCCCTCAAAGATAATTTACTATTCACTATTTACTATTCTTCATTTCAAAACCACCTGCTTTAAATACTCCCATTCTTCGTCAACGTTGCAGGACTCGGTGATGGTCTGCGCAATTTCGTTCCGAACCTGTTGACGAAATTTTTTGCGCAATCGATGGATGGCTATTTTGGTGGCATTCGCTGTCAAACCCAAAGCTTCGGCCGTTTCAGTCTGGGCAGCCTCACCCTGCTCACCTGTCAACCAGGGCTTCAAAATTTCGAAAGGTTTTCCGCCCCCTCGAGCCTCTTCATCTGTCTGCAATGCTCTCAAGGCCCGATCAAGCAAAGTAAAGGCCCACTCACGATCAAAAACCTCGTCGGTCATATCGGATTTCGGATCGGGTAGTCCCAATGATTTGCCTTCGCCGTCCGAATCATCCATGTCCATGGAAACCATCGTCACATCCCCTCCCCGTTTCTGTCTTGAAAGCGATTTGCGCTGATCAGCCAAAAAATGATTCACCGCCCCCAACAAATACGATCGGAATCGCCCCTTCTCCCTATCCGCCTTATGCATACTCTGGCGCTTCAAAAAATCCGCGAAAAACTCCTGGGTCCAATCCTTGGCCAATGCCACATCCCGTACCCGCGCTCGAATATAACTCTCCACCGGACGATAATAAGCCTCACACAACTCCTCCACCGCCTGCCGCGACTCAACCGAACTCCCCCGTGCCAAAGCAATCCGCGTCCACCGCGTCGTATGAAACGACCGACTAGAATCGGACTGACTATCTGGTGAATCCCCCATCATCAAAACCTACACATAAACATTAATCTTTGCGCCTTGGCGTCTTGGCGATAAAAAACCGGCAACCAACGTCAACCTTGTAGCCACTTAAAGGTTCGATTCCATTTTCCTTCAACGAGACCTATCGTTCTACTGATTTTGATTGTCGATATTGAATCTGCCACCCTCAACCCTTTTTCTCGCAAAGGCGCTAAGACCGCCAAGGACGCAAAGTTTACTATGGCACTCTAATTGCAATCACCTCTTTGGACTGCGTGTGACCTGGCACCGCTTTGGATACGGTCCGGCATCTCAAGGAGCATTCGAAACGCCATTTCAGCCAATATCTTTCCTACCCCATTCTCTGTCACATGTTCCTTTGCGCCTTCGCGCCTTGGCGTCTTGGCGATAAAATGACGGCACCCAACGAAAACCTTGTAGCCACTTAAAGGTTCGATTCCATTTTCCTTCAACGTGACCTATCGCTTTACTGATTTTGATTGTCGATATTGAATCTGCAACCCTCAACCCCTTTTCTCGCAAAGGCGCTAAGACCGCCAAGGACGCAAAGTTTATTATGGCACTCTAATTGCAGTCACCACTTTGGACTGCGTGTGACCTGGCACCGCTTTGGATACGGTCCGACATCTCAAGGAGCATTCGAAACGCCATTTCACCCAATATCTTTCCTACCCCATTCTCTGTCACATGTTCCTTTGCGCCTTCGCGTCTTGGCGTCTTTGCGATAAAATGACGGCAACCAACGTCTACCTTGTAGCCAATTAAAGATTCGATTCCATTTTCCTTCAACGTGACCTATCGTTCTACTGATTTTGATTGTCGATATTGAATCTGCAACCCTCAACCCTTTTTCTCGCAAAGGCACTAAGACCGCCAAGGACGCAAAGTTTACTATGGCACTCTAATCGCTGTCACCTCTTTGGACTGCGTGTGACCTGGCACCGCTTTGGATACGGTCCGACATCTCAAGGAGCATTCGTCCACCAAACACCAAGTCGAACAATCTATGCGGAATTCATTTGAGCGCTCGGAAAAGCTACGTTGTATTGAATTTGAGAATGATAGCCTTTCGCAAAGGTATCCAAAGCTCTGTCAAGCCAGAGCACTCCATATGGCCCCGGCAATTCCAAAGATAAAAAGGTTTTTAGTCTGACTGATTGTTTGTGAAAGGTTTTTTTGTGACCGCTAAGGACCACCCTCGCACCCAAGCCAGAGTAATCAGAAACACACATATATCAAAGGTGACCGCTACAAAAATTCCAAGAGGTGGATTTCGGAATTTGATCAGGGAAATTAGGAATATAAAAAAATCAATTACAAATAATGGTCCACATAAAGCAATCAAACATCCTACCGCCGCAGACAAGTGTGGAGCCTTACCATTACGAATCCTTCTCAGCGTCTTAAAACCAAATATACTCGACAAACAACACAAAAACATGGAGCTGCAGATGAGAGTCATATTCCGCTTACTAAGCCTTCTTGTCACTTCTGTGCGCTTCAAAAGAGCTTGGCGAACAGGTTCAAGCTGCTTCAGTTCATTGTGTGAATCATCGAGACTGTTTTTCAATTGGGAGATGTCCGTCTCCAATTCATTGAGCCTATCCGTTACAGCTTTCCTAAAGGTTGGATCTGTCGCTTCCTCCAATACAGCGGTCATTTGAGCGTAGATTTCTTCGCGTTCAAACAAAGCGGAATTAATCAGCCTTTGACGTTCTCTAGCAGTTTCCAATTGATCTACAAGCGGGATACCAACATCTGCGCCAATTACTGAGCCATTTTGATATGGAGCTGAAATCCGATCATAATCAGACTCAAACACCAGCAGTTTTGTTTTGCGATCAAAATAATCCCAGGCGCAGACGATAAAACAAACCGTAATAACAAAAATTGATAAGATGAACTTTATTTTTTCTTCTTTTTGACTGGCATTGAGAGAGTTAGACTCTATTTCCTCTTCACCCTGTTTAACAGATTCCGGCTTAGTAGAACAAAAACTTTCATCAACTTGATCCATCCATGTATTCAACCAACTGAGCACGCGTCGAACGAGCCACACGTCTACTGCGATGATCGCAATAATGCTCAGTGATATACCGGCATTTACCCATACTCCATGATTGAATGGCAACAATATCAGCGCTCCCACAGCGGCATCGACAACCAATAGCGTCAAAGGCATGGCTGCCAGCATTCCTGGTAAAATGTAGTCACGTCCAATGACGCCTCTCCGAATTCGGTTTAGTATTCGCCAGCCGTATAGGCTCGTGACGACAAGTGTCATGGGCACAAGGGTTGTCAGCATCATTGCCCAGGGAATCGGTGTTTCGATATAATGGGTGTCATGCGATTGTGTCCTCAAGTCGAGAACCCTTTCTTCGGCTTTCGATATCAAGTCCTGTTGTTGTTGTAATTCTGAAGCACTCTTTTGCTGTTCAAGTTCGATTCTGGATTTCTCTACCGGATCATTGATTGATTTCAGAACCTCGGCCCTGTGTTCCATTTCGGCCTGCAACTGTTTCATTTCCGCACGCATCATGGCAATCTGTTGAGTCTCCTTCGTCTGCATCAGTTGCTGTTCTGCTTCGAACCGATGTGCGTTGGCTTCAGATACACGCATCATCCAAAATCCCCAACCCCACAGTAATGCAGGGATGATCAATACTGAAACAATCAGGATGGTCATTCCTTTTGGACTCAGGTTTCGGAATGTCACGTGCCCTAACTTTCTACGACCAGCCTCCCCCTCTTTCGCATGACTCCATTCTATACCATACATACATAAAGCCAGTATCTGGCTCGCAGCAAAGCAATGGAACAAAGGAATAGGGGCAAAGCCACCGTATAAAGCAATCAACAATCCAAACAGCAAGAAGGAAAGCAGAGCCATATACAAATGCTGCGTCAAGGCAACGGAAATAAACCGCTTTCTCCGATCATCATGGGAAAACTGCCCCCCTCTCCCCAAGGGCACACAGGTGACACCTTTTCCCCATTCTTTCCTCGCCAAAACCATCCATAGAGACCAAACCAAAAACGCGCCGATCCCTGCCTTATAGCCTCCGATGGGGGAAGCATATCGATACCTTTCCCTGACCCCGGATGCTTCAGGCGTTCGATACAGTTCAAGCCAGGGTTCCGCCCTCCTCCAAAAGTCCAAATATCGGTCATTTCAGTTTCACCTGCATTAATAGACATTCGGGAATAATGGTGTGGATACATGAAATAAAGAGACAAAATCCAGGCCACCAAACCAAGCAGTCCCAACAAACTGCCACGAACATTTGAATGCATCCCACTCCACCCTCCAACCACTTCCTGTCCTTCTTCACGCTGTTCGTTATCTTTAATGGTTGTGTGCTCCCGAAGTCCCACCTGATCAGACTTCGGTTGCCTGGACACGGTTTCCACCTGGGTTTTGACCTCAGATACCTTCTGCTGACGGCGTTCCTTTTCCTTCGCCAAGGCCTGGAACACAATATCGTCGACACCAGCATCAGCTCCTGATTTTTCCGAAGGCGGACCGAATCGACCGAGAGGTAATTCTCCCGTCAGCAACTCGTAAAACACCACCCCCAACGAATAGATGTCAGCGCGGTGATCGACTTCCGAAGGATTTTCAATCTGTTCGGGAGCCATATAATGAGGCGTCCCCATGGAGGCTCCGTGCCTGGTCAAACCAGTGACATTGGACGAACCATCATCCAACATTTTGGCGATGCCAAAGTCAGCAATCTTGATGCGCCCCCTGGTGTCGAGCAGGATGTTCTCCGGTTTGATGTCCCGGTGCAACACGCCTTCGTCATGAGCAAACTGAAGGGCTTCACATATGTTGGGAACAATCGACAAAGCCTTCTGAGGAGCAAATCGCTCGGTGCGCATGGCTTCGCGCAGATTGACTCCCTCGACCAATTCCATCAGGAGAAAAAAGAAATCCCCCTGTCGACCAAAATCATACACCGCGACAATATTCGGATGATTCAAACGTGCCAGCAACTTGGCTTCGCGTTCGAAACGTTTGGCAAAATCAACATTTTGCGCCAACGAAGGCGACAGCACTTTCAAAGCCACCCAACGGTCCAGCTTGGGTTGACGCGCCTTGTAAACATAACCCATTCCCCCCTGACCGATCAATGAATCGATTTCCAAACCGGGGAAAACGGCACGCATCGTTTCCAGGGAGGGAGGGTGAATCGGCACGCTATCGGTCATGTGAGTCTCAGTCGCCATGGAAGCGCGACCCATCAAGCAAGCCGGACACATACCCTGCGGCGCCCCCTCCGGGATAGGTTTACCGCAGGTCGGACAATTGGATTCATTTGAAGCATGTTCTTTCTCCATACCTATTCCTGAGACATTTCCGAAAAGTGGTTACCGAAAAAATGCAGTTTTTTTCAGGCAAGTATTCTGCGCAATACATGCCCCCCCACGTTTGTCAGCCGGAAATCACGTCCTGCGTAACGATAAGTCAGTTGCTCATGATC
>Ga0255770_10001468_pt1 | contig 21675 bp, 17 predicted proteins | sample 071ome_22_FD_179968 | JGI IMG/M metagenome (GOLD analysis project Ga0255770, IMG submission 179968) | Coastal salt marsh microbial communities from the Groves Creek Marsh, Skidaway Island, Georgia - 071404AT metaG (version 2) | ecosystem: Environmental > Aquatic > Marine > Intertidal zone >...
TCCTGCCGAAGTACTCGCACGGGAAATCGCTACAGAGCAGGGCATTGCACTCGGCGCCAAACTCCTTTCTCAACCCAAAAGAAAAGCGACACAGGCCTTGAACAACAAACACCAGAGGGCCAACATACAGCCCGGGGCATTTAGGGCAAAGATTTCCCAAAAGCAAAAGAAACTTCATATGCTGCTCATTGACGATGTATGTACTACTGGGGCCACCATGGCCGCATGCTATTGGGCACTCAAAAAGCAAGGTGTTGAAAAGGTGAGTTTTTTGAGCCTGTTCTTTACACCTTTAGAATATGAGGTTAAGGCTACACGTGACCCATAAAGTTCGTTTCTTTGCCTTTGTGAAACTGCAGCACGACACCTCATGGTTTTCAAAAGCAACCCCTATACTGGGATTGATTTTTATCGTTTTGGTCGCCATGTCTTGTGCAAAACGCGGTACGCCGAGCGGAGGAGATAAAGATACCATACCCCCAGTGATCGTCAAGGCGGATCCTCCTTTAGGAAGTACCAACTTCAAAGGAGAACGCATTCGAATTTACTTCGATGAATACATTAAATTCAAAGGTGTTGAAGAGCAGTTCTTAGTTTCTCCACCGATGGGAACAGCCCCTATACTGAGTCCTCAGGCGAGCCCGAGCAAATACCTTGAAATTGAACTTCAAGATAGCCTACTTCCCAATACCACCTATAGCTTTTACTTCGGGAATGCGGTGGTAGACAATAACGAAGAGAATCCGTATCCCTACCTAAATTATGTGATGGCGACCGGTGAGCAAATTGACTCGCTCAACCTCAAAGGGATGGTGAAAGATGCTTACCTCAGAAAGGCTGAAGAGTACATCAATGTTGTGCTATACGCCAATGATACAAGTTATACCGACTCTATCATTTACAAACAGCCGCCACGTTACCTCACTACCACCTTAGACAGTCTGCCCACCTTTGAATTGAGCTTTCTGAGCAAAGGTTCTTACCACATGTTCGCCTTAAAGGACGAGAATAAGAACAACAAATACGATCCGTATCTCGATAAGCTCGCATTCTTAAAAAAGCCAATCACGCTGCCTACCGATAGCCTTTATTTGCTAGAACTATTCAAAGAAAAAATTCTTTTCAAGGCTGAGCGTCCAAAGTTCACGGGCTCAAATCACATCACCTTTGGCTACCAATCTGATCTAGACAGCCTTCCTAGACTCGAGCTCTTATCTCAAGTAGACTCCTTGTGGAGTTTTACAGAGAAGGTAGCGGACAAAGACAGTCTCAACTTTTGGTTTGACGGGCCTTCAAAGATTGACTCTTTGCTGTTCACGCTAGCCGGAGGTCAGGCGATTGACACTTTCAATGTCAAACCGGTCGGACGTCTTGCCAAAGACACCCTCACCTTTAGGATGGTTTCAAGGTCAAGTCTAGCCCTAAATGAACGCGTACAGTTTCGAAGCAGCACCCCGATTAAGGAAATAGACAGTAGTCGAATTACATTGACTTTATCCGACAGCATACGACTCGGTAGCGTATTTACCATCGAGCCAGACCGCAGAACGCTATCGCTAGACCTTCAGCCAAAACCAGAAGACTCTTATCGCATGGCTATGCTACCCGGAGCCATTGAAGATTACTTCGAACAGACGAATGACAGTCTCTCGTTTCAATTCAATTTTAAGGCGCTAGAAGATTTTGGGACGCTGCGCTTTGAACTTGAGAACTCAAAACCTAAAGACTATCCGATGCTCATCGAACTCTTGGATGAGAAAGACGTCTTCGTACAACAGGTCTATATCACCTCAGCACAAGACGCCGTGTTTGAATACGTGAATCCGGGAACGTATTCGATCAGAATTACGGTCGACAGTAACGGCAACAGACGTTATGATACCGGAAATTTTCTACAAAAGCGCAACCCAGAGCGCATTATTTATGTTCCTGAAACCATAGAGGTTCGTGCCAATTGGGAGGAGCGCCTTCGCTTCAGATTACTCGATTAGGTGCGTTCCTGGACTGTAATCTTGTGGAGCGATTAAAGGTTGTTTGATCGTGCCTGACGCTCCAGTATCATTGTGAATGGTCCATTCTGAGGGCTTAAAACTTCTAGACCCTCTATCCACCGTGGGCTTTCTTAGTGCGCCGCCGTCTTCAAACTCATGAGCGGTGCCGCTACCGTCGATTCCGATTTGACCGATCAGTACGCCGTCTGGTAAAAGAAACGGTGAAGTTCGAGGGATTGTACAATCCCATGGAGACCGCACATCAAAGAGGTGTCGGGAGCATTGCGCATCAGGATCGCTGGCATCTCTTCGACCAGCTCATCTTTACCTCAAATTTCAAAACCGAGGGCAGGTTACAACTCAAAGGAGCAGGCGTTTTTAAACGGCCCTTTTTAACACAACAAAGAGGAAGGTTTAAAGACTATCCTTTTAGAACCTTTGTGGGGTCAAACTATCAGGGCGGATACAGTGATCACTTTCCGGTGATAGCACTCCTTAAGACCACTGGCCCCAAGGAATACGACTGAGAATTAGAAGTAATCCAATACCGTAGAAAAGGGCGATGCTCTTAAACTTCGCCTTGCTTTCGGTTGTTTTTTTGTGGCGCGACCATCCGACCGTAACCAAGGCCACCGCAATGATATTCGTCACCGGATGTTCAAGAGCTGTCAATCGGGCCGCAGCATTTAATCCGCCAATTCCCAATTCAGTAATCGCATGAAAACCTTTTGCTGAAGTGAAGTATACCACAAGACCTATTAAAAATTGAAGGTGAAAAAAAGCCACCCCTGCCAACGAAAGTTTGCGGTCTCTAGAGTCAATAAAGTCACGGCCTGTTAAAAAGCCGTTGAGTGCATTGACAAATGCCAATAAAACAACGCTAAGCGCTAAGAACGCAACATAAGAGTGCAGTGATATAAACGTATTCATAGGTTAAGGTATTTAGGTTCTATGAAAATAATCAATTTTTATAACGCTTCAATAAGGCTTGAGTAGATGGATCGTGATTGAATTCCGCTTTATCCTGCCATTCACTTAAAATGCGATTGGCCAATTGTTTGCCGAGCTCAACTCCCCATTGGTCGTAGCTAAATACGTCCCACACTACTCCTTGAACAAAAATCTTATGCTCATAGGCGCTGATAAGGGCCCCAAGATTATAGGGGGTCAGCGATTCAATTAAGAAGGTGGTCGTAGGCTTATTGCCTGCGAATACCTTATGTGGAATAATATGTTCTACTGATTTAAGATCAACCCCTTTCTCTACGAATTCTGCAGTTACCTCTTCAAGGGTTTTTCCTTTCATAAGCGCCTCAGTTTGCGCAAAAAAGTTTGCCATTAAGGCGTCTTGATGCGGTTGATTCTCATGAAGTGAGGTTCTGAATCCAATAAAGTCACAAGGAATGAGTTTTGTTCCCTGATGCATCAACTGAAAGAACGCATGCTGAGAGTTGGTCCCTGGCTCCCCCCAAACAATTGAACCTGTCTGATAGGCGACCGACTCGCCTGAACGCGAGGTCGACTTCCCATTGCTCTCCATAGAAGCTTGTTGTAAATAGGCAGAGAAACGGTGCAAGTATTGGGTGTATGGGATGATGGCTTCTGTTTCGGCTTCCATGAAATTGGTGTACCAAATTCCTAGAAGTGCCATTTTAACCGGAAGATTTTCTGCTAGTGGAGCCTCTGCAAAGTGTTGGTCCATAGCCCCAGCACCTTCAAGTAATGCCTCAAAATGCGCATAGCCAAGACTTAATGCTATAGAAAGTCCTACTGCACTCCACAGTGAGAATCTACCTCCAACCCAATCCGCCATAGGGAACACCATGTCATCAGAAATACCAAAGGTGGATGTCTGTGTGAGATTGGTAGAGACAGCTGCAAAGTGCAACGGAATTGCCTCTTCTGATGCTTGCTCTACAAACCAACGTCGAACCGTCTGGGCATTCATCAGTGTCTCTTGGGTTCCAAAAGATTTTGAAACCACTAAAAACAAGGTCGTCTCAGGGTTCAATCCTTTTAATACCTCGGCACTGTGATCCGGATCAACATTGCTCATAAAATGAACCTTGAGGTGGTTTTTGTAGTAGGCTAGTGCTTCGGTAACCATCACAGGACCCAAATCTGACCCGCCTATCCCAATGTTTACAATGTCTGTGAAGGGCTTTTGAGTATATCCTTTTTTTGATCCAGAAATAACGGCCTCAGATAACGCTTGAATACGCTGCTTGACTTCAGCAACCTCATGATTGACCTCTTTTCCATTCACCTTGGCATTACTGTGCTTGGCTCTTAAAGCCGTATGCAACACGGCTCTACCCTCGGTCTCATTGATCAAATCTCCGTTAAAATAGGCCTGCTTAGCCGCGTCTAGTTCTGAAAAAATCGCCAGATCATACAGCGCATTCCACGCCTCTTCAGTGATTAGGTTCTTTGAAAAATCAACATAGAAGTCTTGCCATTCAAGACTCATCTTCGAAACCCGACTCGAATCGTTTTTGAAGAGATCTATGAGTGTTGTAGCTTGAACAGAAGTTGCAAGATTCTTGAGCTTTTCCCAACTAGGGCTTTGCTCTGGGTTATTTTGAGGTAAGGGCATTATCGTCTTTGATCGAGATTTGAGGCCATGAATTTAAGTCATTTTCACCAGGATAGGGTATACAAGCCAATTGGTCTAGAGGTAGTTTAATATAGTTGAAATAATCCTTGGCGAAAGACTTGGCAATAGGGGCTGCAGCCGGCAACTTTTCTTGTAAAGGGTCAACCTGCCTTCCGTTTTTCCAGAATCGATAACAGACATGAGGACCTGAGGTATTTCCGGTCATCCCAATCCAGCCTATAATGTCGCCCTGCTGCACACGTTGACCTTTCTTTACATTTAGCGCCCTCATATGAAGGTACTGGGTAGTGTAGGTCCCGTTATGCCGAATCTTCACATATATTCCATTACCCCCTCTGCGCGTTGCCTCGATGACCTCTCCATCTGCCGTAGCGATAATGGGCGTCCCGACAGGAGCCGCATAATCCGTGCCCTTGTGGGCGCGGGTTCGGTTTCCGTAATAGGCAATCTTGCGCTGCAGGTTGTAACGCGAAGAAATGCGATAGGCGTTGAATTTTAAAGGGGCCTTGAGAAACGTTCTTCTAAGGCTTTCGCCTTCTTCGTCGTAATATTCAGTCTGAAGCGTCTTCTCATTGATGTTCGCTGCGAAGGCATAATAGGTTTCGCCTTGGTGTTCAAAAACGGCAGCCTTAATCGATTTTATACCCGCCATAGTTCCGTCTCGCAGTCTTCGCTCATGGGCAATCACCTTAAACTTATCTCCTTCGTAAAGCCTAAAAAAGTCAATATTCCAGGCGTAAATATTGGCTAATTCTTGACTTAAATTTTGATCGATGCCTTGACGTTGCAGGGTCTCATACAAAGAACCTTCTATGACTCCTGATAGCTGACGTTCGACTAAATCGTAGGGATGCTTCTCTTCATACACCTTCACCTCTTCTCTTAGATCTGCCACAGTATAGTTCAAAAAGTCGTTTTCGTAAATGAAGACTACAGGACGTTGTTCATCGTCACACGTTGTAAGAATGCGATACGGCTTTCCTACCTGTATTTTTCTCAAGTCGAAAGAAGAACGTGAAGCACGGGCCGCTTGATCTACCTTCTGATAATCGGCATCTCTGCTGAGCATGATCTTTCCGAAAGTATCTCCTCTGCGAATAGTGTCGTATTCAACTTCATAAGAGATCATATCAAACCCAAATTGCATATCAACAGGCATTGTAACCTCTCCTGTTGATGTGCTATCTGCCTCTTCAGATGAACCACATGAAAAGAGGAATGCAACAAAGACTATGAGTAAATAATACGGCTTAGACATTTTACAAAATTCGAGCATTTACCATCAGCTGTCAACTTGACTTCAAGCAGATTTAATCCGTCTGTACCATAAAGGGGTGTTTAAGGCCCTTAAAGGCGTCTAAATCTGCCTTGATAGATCCAAATCTAAGGTCAGCTTGAATTCGTATAGGTACGCGATTGGCATCATCGCTCACCCACAGCGTTAAGGCCTCTTCTGCACGAAAAATTCTACCTGACTTGACCATGGGCCTAAATGCAAGACACTTGACTTTTCCGAAGGATGTTTTGACTAGCTCCTCGCCTAGATACAACAACTTAAAATCGTAAATACCGTCGTCATCAAAGAGCATATCTAAGGCCACCTCTTCTCCGACAGCAGTGTTTTCTTTGTCAAAGCTCTCACGCAAGTAATAGGTGGCAGAAAGAATATCTTGAATTTTTTGATGGATAGGAATGCTGAAAGAGCTGTCTTTCTTCTTGTTTCTGATTAAAGCCGCTTCCTTTTTAAAATCGAAATCGATGTCTATGTTTTTGGTGTATCCGCCTTCGTCAATATCTCTTATGAAGTACATCGGACGGATGGGCTCTACCGAGAAAATACTCTGATACACATCTTCAACCTTGAAAAAGATAGACGCGAATCCGGTGGTGCGACCTTCTCCTACCGCATGGTAGGCCTTTTGACCATTGTACACCGTATCCTTAAGCGAGAGTGTCGCGTAACTTGCATTTAAGAACCCATAATGCAGGCGGTACTTCAACCATTCTCCTGATTGAAAAGTTTGATGAGGTTCTTCCTCTTGTCCGTACCCAAAAGAGCTTATAGAAATTGAAAGTATGAAAACTAAAAAGTAGCGCATCATTGCTCTATTTTCCTGCAAATTTAGCATTAAAAAAAGCCCAGACAGGCTGCCGGGGCTTTTCTTACTAACCAACCAAACTTTAAATCATGAAAAAACAAAAGATAGCTTGGTATCGACCACTTTTGAGATTCTACTAGAAAAGTACAAAAAAGCATATCCAAAAGGTCAAATTTTAACGTTATTTAACCTTTGAAGTGGTTGATAATCAAATCGTTTTCATTTAGCCCTGAGCCTCAAAGAATGTACGAATGGCCTGCGCTTGAGAAAGGCTGACAACCGACAATAATTCATCAAGAGAGGCTTTTTTAATTTGAGAGACACTCTTAAAATGTCTCAGCAATTTATCGGCTGTTTTTGTTCCAATTCCCGGAACGTGTTCGATCTCGCTTTGAATAGCTGTTGCGCTTCGTTTCTGACGGTGGAATTTTAACGAAAATCGATGCGCTTCATTGCGGAGCTGCTGAATAAGTTTAAGCGTTTCAGAACGCTTATCTAAATAAAGAGGAACACTGTCTTCAGGAAAATAAATTTCCTCAAGACGCTTTGCAATGCCTATGATTGCGATTTTACCTCGCAAACCAAGAATTTCTAACGATTTCAAGGCGGACGACAACTGCCCTTTTCCGCCGTCAATAACAATGAGCTGCGGAAGCTCTTCTCCCTCCTCCAATAGTCTACGGTACCGACGATACACCACCTCTTCCATACTGGCAAAATCGTTGGGCCCTTGAACGGTCTTGATCGTAAACTTGCGGTAGTCTGATTTTGAAGGCTTGGCGTTCTTGAATACCACACAGGCTGATGCGGGGTTCGTCCCTTGAATATTTGAATTGTCAAAGCATTCGATGTGGACCGGAAGTGCGTTGAGTCGAAGATCTACTTTTACCTGCTCTAAAATACGATTCGCATGACGGTCTGGATCAACTACCTTCATTTGCTTGAGGCGGTCTTGTCGATAGAACTTGGCGTTTCGAAGAGAAAGGTCTACTAGACTTTTTTTGTCTCCTAATTTTGGCACCTCAACCTTGAGATCGGCTGAAACAGAAACAGCAAAAGGCAAGAACAACGTCTTCGATTGGGCATTATAGCGCGCTCTTAATTCTACGATGGCTAGACTCAGTAGATCTTCTTGGCGCTCGTCGAGCTTTTTCTTAAACTCGAAAGTGTTCGACATCACCACTGCCCCCTCTTGAACTTGTAAATAATTGACATAGGCGTGCTGGACATCGTCTAGAATGGTAAACACATCTACTGCAGTAATCTTTGGATTCACAACCGTCGACTTGGCCTGATAGGCCTTTAAAACGCGTATTTTTTCTTTTACGGCTTGGGCTTTTTCAAATTCAAGTGCAGAGGCGTAGTCTTGCATTCTTTTCTCCAGTACCTGCAAAGAGGGGCGGATGTTTCCCTTTATAATTGCCTCAATCGCCTCAATCTGGTCGTCGTAAGACGCTTCTGACTGCAAGGCCTGACAGGGTCCTCCGCAGTTGCCGATATGATACTCTAAACACAACTTGTATTTTTTGGCTTGTACCTTCTCCTCGCTTAAATCGTAATTACAACTTCTGAGCGGATACACTGAACGGATGAGCTCTAGCAAAGTTTTTACGGTCTTCATTGAGGTGTAGGGCCCGAAGTACTTCGAGCCGTCATTGATGCGCCTTCTCGTTGCAAATACACGAGGAAAGGCCTCGTTCTTGATGCAGATATACGGGTAGGTTTTGTCGTCTTTCAGCAGCACATTATAACGAGGTTGATGCTGCTTGATCATCGAGTTCTCTAGCAGTAATGCATCTGACTCTGTAGCCACCACAATATGTTGAATCGAGGCGATTTTAGAAACCATCACTCGGGTCTTTCCGTATTCGTGATGCTTAGAAAAATAAGAAGAGACGCGTTTTTTTAAGTCTTTAGCCTTTCCGACATAGAGCAGCGCTTCTTTGTCGTCAAAAAACTGGTAGACTCCCGGGGTATTGGGCAAAGAGGCAACTTGAATAGCCAGAGGAGCAGAAGACTTGCGTTCAGACATGATGTAAAAGTAGCCATTGATTTCAAAATTTTGAGATAGCTTTAGTTCGTGAACAAGCAAGAACTTCGAGACTCCGCCCTTGAGCAGCGCAAAGCACTTACTCTAAACCAGGTACAAGAGCAAAGCCTTAAGATTACCAATTTGCTGGTAGGTCTCGACATTTGGTCTCACAAGATTTATCATACCTTCTTGAGTATTGAGCATCAAAAAGAGGTTCAAACAGAGCCCCTCATTACCCTCTTACACGGAAAAGACAAGACCATTGTAGTGCCAAGGATGAAAGAAGAAGGTCAGCTTGAGCACGTCTTACTAGAAGAGAACACTTCAATCGCGATCAAACGTTTTGGCGTTCCAGAACCACTCAATGGAAGTTTGATTTCAGAAGATCAGCTAGACGTTGTTTTTGTGCCTTTGTTGAGCTTTGATAGAAGTGGCAATCGATTAGGATACGGAAAGGGCTTTTACGATCGATTTCTCTCAAAAACCAAATCCAACACTCTGTTCATTGGTTTGAGCCTACTCGATGTGCTTGAAAATACCGTCGAACCTTCAGCCCATGACATACCGTTGCATATGGCAGTCACTCCAGAAACGGTATATCGCTTTACGCCTTAAAGATTCTCTTGTTGAATACAATCAGAATGAAGACTCCCAAACTGATTGCACTATCTGCGACGTTGAAGACGGGTTCGAAAAACCTAAACGACTTGCCGCCTAATCCCGGAACCCATTCAGGCCATACCGTATCGATTAAAGGAAAATAAAAGAGGTCGACAACACGTCCGAAAAAAAAGCTATCGTAGGCCTCCTTAGGCGTGTTCCATGCAATTTCAGCGACTCTATAGGGCGTGCTCTCGGTGAAAAGCTGACCGTAGAAAATTGAATCGATGAGATTACCTAAGGCTCCTGCAAAGATGAGTGCGATTGAAATGCTCAGAAGCAATGAACGCCCTCTTGGTTTTGAAGCGCGGTACATCCAAATACCGATTCCGATGATGGCAACAATGCGAAATAGGGTCAGGATAAGCTTTGCATTGGCGTCAGAAATCGGTAAAAAATCGCTGAGTTGAGTCCCCCAAGCGGCGCCGCGATTCTCTATAAATAAGAGCTTAAACCAAGAAAAAACCTCAACTTGTTCTTGATAGCGAAAGTGCGTTTTCACATAAATCTTTGACCATTGATCAATGATCAAAATGAGAAGTGCTAAGAAATACGACTTTTTTAAAGACATGCTACAATTGGTTTAGGTAAAGAGACCCTGACTGGCTATTTACAGTGTAACGGTAATTTTCATTGGGTTTAATAGTACCAAAGATCCGTCCTTTTTCTAAATGAGAATCCAAATGACCCGAAGGGACATTGAGGTATACTGCAGCGGTCTTAGTTTTTATCGTGCTTTGTTCGGCTCTATGCGATAGGACAAGACTACCTTCATCTAACTGTACATTCATTTCTCGGTACAACCCACTCACCTCTAACCTTCCTTGTTGGGCTTCAATCTCAACCAGAACAGCTTCAGGTATGCGCATCTCAAGGGTCATTGCAATCACCTTGTGTGCACTCAACTTATCGTTATGAGCATTAAAGGCAGGTACACGCTGCGGATAAACTGTAAGCCACTGGTCTTCTTGTTGAGTGACCACCACATATTGCATTTGGTATTCGCCTTCACTCTTGGTATTAAGTAGTACGTCTTTTGAGGCGTGTGTAGAGAGCTGCAATCCTTGAATGAAGCGCATGTCAATGGTGATTCCTCGTAAATCAAGGTCAGCTAAAGTTTTGTTCCACTGTACCTGTCCTCGGGCCATCAGACCCATGCAGAGCATACACCAAAGAACTGCTTTAGACACTATTTCTGCATCTTCTTCGCCTCTATACTCAAGGTAGCATGAGGAACGAGTTTCAAGCGCTCTTTAGAAATTAATTTTCCGGTCACTCTACAGACTCCATAGGTCTTGTTCTCAATACGCACAAGAGCACTCTTAAGGTCTCGGATAAATTTTTCTTGACGTAATGCCAATTGGGTATTGGCCTCTTTACTCATGGTTTCAGAGCCTTCTTCGAATGCCTTGAATGTCGGAGAGGTATCGTCGGTACCGTTATTTCCGTCATTCATATACGCGCTCTTAAGCAAGTCTAAGTGTTGTTGTGCCTTGACGATCTTTTCTTCAATAAGCGCCTTAAATTCTTTCAAATCGGCATCAGAATAACGTACAATTTCAGACATAACTATAGCTTTTTTAAAGAGAGCTTCGCTTGATAAGAATCAAATGCGACCTCAATGCTAGGCTCAAAAGTTTCTTTTAATTCTAGGTGTTCGCAGAGCGTTTCGTTCATTAGGTACTCGCGGTTTTGTTCAACCGCTTTTTGAATACCTTCATCGCCTTCAATATTAAGCAAAATTTTATCGGTTACCTCAAGTCCGCTGTCTTTTCGGAAATTTTGTATGCGATTGACTAATTCTCTAGCGATACCCTCATTTACAAGGCTTTCACTTAAACTAACATCAAGGGCGACCGTGTAACTTCCAGACGAAGCTACGAGCCAGCCTTCGATATCTTTATTCGTGATTAAGACATCGTCTAATTCAAGCGAAATGGTCTGACCGTCTACTGTGATGTTAAACACTCCTTCGCGCTCGATTTGAGCAATATCCTCGGCGCTCATTTGCGCGATCTCCACTGCAATGGCCTTCATTTGAGGCTTGTACTTCGGGCCTAAGGTTTTAAAGTTGGGCTTAATCTCTTTTACAATCACCGAACTTGCATCCTCTAAGAGCTCTACCTCTTTTACATTTACCTCTGAGGCAAGTAAGTTGAGTATTGGCTCTACCGCAGCGCGGGTCACTGTACTGTTATCGAGCGGAATCATCATGCGCTGAAGCGGTTGACGCACTTTGATCTTCTCTTTTTGTCTCAGTGAGAGCGCCAAAGAAGTCAGTTTTTGAGCCAACTGCATCTTTGATTCCAATTCAGGTTCACTAAAACGGTCTTCCACTAACGGAAACTCTTCGAGGTGAACGCTAAGTTTTGAGGCATCTTTTTGCACGAGGTCTTTGTATAAGCGCTCTGCGAAGAAAGGCGCTACCGGTGCGATGAGCTTAGCGGTTTGAAGCAAACAATGGTATAAGGTCTGATACGCCGCAAGCTTGTCTTGACCGAAAGACCCCTTCCAGAATCTTCTACGACCTAGTCGCACATACCAATTACTCAGGTTCTCTTGAACAAAATACGAAATGAGCCTCGTGGCCTTCGTCGCGTCGTAGTCGTCATAAGCCTTTGACACTTGATCAATCAGGGTATTCAATTCAGAAAGAATCCATCGATCGAGTTCTGTACGGTCTTCTAACGAAACCTCATCCTCTTTCGTTGAAAACCCATCGATATTCGCGTAAAGAGCAAAAAATGAATAGGTATTATAAAGTGTTCCGAAAAACTTACGTCTCACTTCAGCGACACCTTCAAGGTCGAATTTGAGGTTGTCCCAAGGATTCGCATTTGAAATCATGTACCACCGTGTGGCATCGGCGCCATATTCATCCAAGGTTTCAAAAGGATCAATGGCATTGCCCAAGCGTTTCGACATCTTTTTGCCCTCTTTGTCGAGAACCAGTCCATTCGAAATCACCGCCTTGTAGGCAATACTGTCAAAGACTAATGTTCCGATTGCATGGAGCGTATAAAACCATCCGCGCGTTTGGTCAACGCCTTCGGCAATAAAATCGGCCGGAAAAGACGTTCCCTTATCAATCAAATCTTTATTTTCAAATGGATAATGCCATTGGGCATAAGGCATAGATCCACTATCGAACCAAACATCTATCAAATCAGACTCCCGATGCATCGGCTTACCCGAAGGCGAAACGAGTACGATAGTATCAACGACATGCTTGTGTAAATCGATCTGATCGTAATTTGCCTCGCCCATGTCTTTTGGATCAAAACGCTCAAACGGATTCGTTTGCATCACCCCTGCCTCAATCGCCTCTTCAATCGCGCTTTTCAACTCGGCTACTGAACCAATGATGCGCTCTTCAGTGGCGTCTTCAGTTCTCCAGATGGGGAGGGGAATTCCCCAATAGCGGGAGCGCGAAAGATTCCAGTCGTTGGCGTTGGCAAGCCAATTTCCGAATCTTCCTTCACCGGTTGACTTGGGCTTCCAATTGATCTCAGTATTCAATTCAGTCATGCGCTCTTTGACCTCGGTCATCTTCACGAACCAAGAGTCTAGCGGATAATACAGTACGGGTTTATCCGTCCTCCAGCAGTTCGGATACGAGTGGACGTATTTCTCTACTTTAAAGGCCTTATTCTCGGTTTTCAGCTGAATGGCGATTTCTACGTCTACTGATTTCTCAGGTGCCTCTCCCTCTGAATAATACGCGTTCTTCACAAACTTGCCACCGTAAGGACCCACCTCTTTTCTAAAACGCCCTTGAAGATCTACAAGCGGAACTTTAACCCCATTTTCATCCAAAATAAGCATCGGTGGAACAGGCGGATTGGCCTGTTTAGCAGCCAACGCATCGTCGGCTCCGAAGGTTGGAGAGGTATGCACGATTCCGGTTCCGTCCTCGGTCGTTACAAAATCCCCAAGGATAACGCGAAAGGCATCTTCTGGTTGATCAACGGGCTGTACAAAATCTAGAAGCTGTTCGTAGCGCGCACCCGACAATTCTTTACCCGATACGGTAGCCAATCTTCTAAACGGGATGGTCTTCGACGAAGGGTCAACAGTAAGTGAACTCCCAGATGCATCGGCTTCGACGTATTTTGAACCGAATTGTGCACCAACTAGGTCTTTAGCAATAACCACGGCAACGGGTTCAAACGTATATTGGTTGAAGGTTTCAATCAGCTCATAGGCGATCGATGGACCTACTGTAAGCGCCGTGTTAGACGGCAATGTCCAAGGTGTAGTTGTCCAAGCCAAAAAGTATATAGGTCCCGCATACGCCTGACTAAACGCCTCTGGAAGGCTGGCAGAAACGGCCTTAAACTGAGCTGTGATTGTTGTATCGGTTACGTCTTGATAGGTTCCTGGTTGATTAAGCTCATGCGAGCTTAGTCCTGTTCCGGCCATTGGCGAATAGGGTTGAATGGTATACCCCTTGTACAAAAGCCCTTTATCGTAGATCTGTTTGAGTAACCACCAAACAGACTCCATGTATTTTGAGGTATAGGTCACATAAGGGTCATTCATGTCGACCCAGTATCCCATTTTTTCGGTCAGAGCATTCCACACTCCGGTGTACTTCATGACCGCCTCGCGGCACGCCTGATTGTACTCCTCAACAGAGATAGATTTTCCGATGTCTTCTTTGGTGATGCCCAATTCTTTCTCGACACCCAACTCAATGGGAAGTCCATGGGTGTCCCATCCGGCTTTTCGACTCACCTTAAAGCCTTTCATCGTCTTGTAGCGCGGAAAGATATCCTTGAGCGTACGTGCCATGACGTGGTGAATTCCTGGCATCCCATTCGCTGAAGGCGGACCCTCGTAAAAAACAAATGAGGGGTTTTCAGATCGCGTGCTCACGCTTTTCTCAAAAACACCTTCTTTCTTCCAGAAGTCGAGAATTTCTTCGGCTACCTTTGGTAGGTCTAACTGCTTGTATTCGTTAAAATTACTGCTCACCTTGACCGCTTCATTTTAGAAGAAGCAAAAGTAAGCATTTGAGCGCCAATTCAAACCCCGTCTAGCGACGAGTTTGCACGCCTAGAACGAGCTGTCTACCTGGGCCAGCTATCCCTGAAGAATAAGGGCGATAACGCTGATTGGTGATGTTTTCAACTGCCATAAAAGCCTGCCATTTGCGCAGCTCGTAATTGAATCTGAGATTCAGTGAATGCCAAGACGGGCTAAACGGATTCCCCTCAGGGTCTAAGGCGTACATAAACGCTTTTGAGCGCTCAGAAAGTGCGAGTCTTTCGTAGGGTATCGCACCATTCACATCTACTCCGGCTAATGCGCTAAACTTTCCATTCAGATATCGCATTTGAAACCTTCCGAAAAAAGGGGGTGCATGCCTCATGTAGGATTCTAACCCTTGATCATCAGTTTCAATCCCTCGGGTGAAATTGGCTAGGGCCCATGCTGAAAATTGGCGGCTAATCGCACTGTAAAGCGAGACTTCTGCGCCATAAACGCGGGCATTCGATCCGTTTTGTATGGCGAGCACCTCACTCGATGCACCGCGATATTCAATAGTCGATGCCCCTCTGTAGGTAAAAGGCCTGCGAATGAGGGCATCATTCAAGACAGAGCGAAAAAAGCTAGTATCAAGCCACAGCCTGTGCTTCCATCTTCTGCGTATACCTATCTCTGTAGAGAAGGCTCTTTCAGGGTCGAGATCTGGATTGGGCACCACTACGCTTCCGGGTTCAGAATCGAATACCTTGGCGAGGTCGTCAATATTCGGTGCGCGAAAAGCAGATGAGGCGTTCAACCTAAAGTGCCATTCTCTACTGTGATCGTAATTAAGCCCGGCCGAGTAGGTAAGTGCTGTTACATCTGTCTCTTGGAGGCCAAACAACGCGGTAAAGGGATTCTTAGAAAAATCGATGGTGCTTTGAATGCGATTTAGGCGCATCCCTCCGTTAAACACCAGACGTTGCGTAATTTCTTGTTGAAGTGCGAGATAGGCCGCTGCTGCATTCCACTCTGCCCCATCTGGATAGCGCGAGACGATAGGTGTTCGCGTATCGCTTTCGGGGTCAAGCATAGCCGCATTAGAACCAATACGGTTCAAATCTAAAGCAACCCCATAACGCAAGAGGCTTTTCTCCGAAAAAATACGTTCACCGTCGAACGAGAGATTGATCACATCTACCGATTCTGAGGCTTCATTTAAATAGGGGAGCTGAAATCCTCGGTCAAAGCGCGATTCATTGAAACGCTGAAAGGCCGAACTCCATTGATGTCTCGATTTCTCAGCCTCATGGTTGAGTTTGTAATAAGTCATGAACCATTGCTGTGGTCCATAGTACCATTCTGCCGCTCGAGGTAATCCGTCTCTTGTTTGGATCAAGCGATCGTATCGCGCAAAATCAGAGGTTGTATTGTAAAAAATCCCCAGCTGTTGATCAAATGTCTTGCTGATTCGGTGCTTTGCTTTGACCAGAAAATGATACGAATCAAAGCCACTTGAAACTTGGCGTCTTGGATTTGGATTTTGGACCACCTGATCAACTCCTGAGGCCGTGGTAACATAAAAAGTTCTGAGGTATTCTTCAGGCCCGTTTTTGCCCATCTCTAGGTCTCCGAGCGACATGCGCGAGACACTAATCAAGGCCGATATTTTCGGGCTCACTACTTTGTGAGAAACATGAACGGTGCGTTCCGAGGAGGCCGTAGCCACACGCAATGCGTAATCTGTCTGATGCAAGGTTTTATCGGTCAATTCGGGCTCTTCGAGTGTTCTGGTGTAAAAATTCATCACTCCTCCAATCGCGTCGCTACCCGAAATTACAGTCCCTGGTCCGTATAGCACCTCTGCGCGATCAAGTGCGAACGGATCTATGGATATTACATTTTGGATATTCCCACCTCTAAAGATGGCGTTATTCATGCGGATACCGTCTACAGTGATAAGAACGCGATTCGTAGCAAATCCGCGAATCATAGGACTTCCTCCCCCGAGTTGGCTCTTCTGCACAAAAACGGCTCCTGAACGTTGAAGCAAATCGGCCGCTGTTTGGGGTTGAAAGAGCTGAATCTCCTGGGATCCAATCTTTCTAATATGCACAGGAATCTTACGTGCAACATCGGCAAATCTCGAGGCTGAAATGACAATTTCATCAAGCCCTTCGGATTGGGTGGAGAGTAAAATAGTCTCACGTTGCTTAATGGTCGATTTCAGTCGCGTGAGTAGGCCATGCCCCATGTGTCTAAAAATGAGCACTTCTTTAGAATTAAAACGATCCAGCTCCGCGCGTCCAGCCCCATCGGTAGTGGTGAATGTACTACGTGATTCATTATAGATAATCACCCCTGACAAAGGGTCTCCGCTCAACGAATCCTTCACCACCACCCGCTGCCCAAAAGCAGATAGGCTGAATAAGACTGAAAAAAGTAGAACAAGGTTCTTCATTAAAAAATCGACTGAATGATCTCCAGTGACTTAGGGTATTTAAACCCTGCGATTTGAGCCGATAGGTAGTCTAACAGACCTTCTAAAAGCTCTTTTCGCATCGCTTTGACATCATTATGCGGCGTTTCTTTATCAAAATCTATGCCTAAATAAAAAGCCAGTCGTGCTGAAGTAGGCACAGAAAGTGCCTGAGTGGCCGTGAATTGGTCAGTAAAAATGCCCTCGTTCAGATCAAAAACTTGACCTGGTTTGTATTCTTGATCAGGATAACTCCCTAAATGCCGTGTGATCCCTAGCAAAAATTTGATCAGAAAATCAGGGGCGGGCTTCTCCTTTTCAAGACGATTGGCCTGTTCGCTAACAAAATCAAAGAGCTCCTGCTCTGGATGACCTTCAGAGAGCACTGAGGCAATGACTTCGGCCATGAATAGGGCGACATTAGACTTGACTACATCAGATAAGTAACCTTGCCCAATCAACAAGGGCTTAGCCTCTTTGATGGTGAATAACCGAGAAGTATTCGAAGTGGTAACCACTGCATTAAGCAGCGTCAAAGACTGAAAATAAGAAGCTCTTAATCCCTTTTTTTTCGCGCCGAGTACGCCCTTTACGAGATATGACTGTAGACCCAGTTCTCTCGTAAAGGCACGCACAATCAGACTCGTCTCTCCATACCTGAGTCTATTCAGAACAATGAGGTCGGTGTGTGCGGTCTGGGTGCTCAATAGGCTTTAGATCACTCCTTGGGCTAACATGGCATCAGCGACTTTAACGAATCCGGCAATATTTGCCCCTTTAACGTAATTGCAATATCCGTCATCTTCCATTCCGAATCGGGTACAGGCGTCGTGAATGTCTGCCATAATTCCTTTGAGCTTCACGTCCACTTCTTCTCGTGTCCAACTAATGCGCAGCGAATTTTGAGACATTTCTAATCCTGATGTTGCCACACCCCCAGCATTTGAAGCTTTACCTGGAGCAAAAAGTATTTTATGGTCGTGGAAGGCGTGTATGGCTTCTGGGGTTGAAGGCATGTTGGCTCCTTCAGAAACAGCGATTACTCCGTTCTTAACGAGTATCGTAGCGTCTTCACCGGTGAGTTCGTTTTGAGTAGCGCAGGGCAGCGCAACTTGACATTTTACTTCCCATGGGCGTTTTCCTTCGTGGTATGTAGCCTTTGGGTACTCTTTTACATAGGTCATAATACGACCACGCTTATTGTTCTTTAAATCCTTTACGAATTCAAGCTTTTCAGCATCAATTCCGTCTGGATCGCAGATGTAGCCTCCTGAATCAGATAAGGTCAACACCTTTCCGCCTAGCTGAAGAACCTTCTCTGCAGCAAACTGTGCCACGTTTCCGGATCCAGAAATGACAACTTCTTTTCCTTCTATAGAATCTCCTTTTGTTTGAAGCATACTCTGCGCAAAATACACGGTACCGTAACCCGTCGCCTCAGGACGAATCTGAGAACCACCCCAGCTCAATCCCTTGCCGGTGAGTACCCCCGTAAATTCATTTCTTGTCTTTTTGTAGGCGCCAAAAAGATATCCAATCTCTCGTGCACCTACCCCAATGTCACCAGCCGGAACATCGGTGTTTGGCCCAATGTGTCGACACAATTCGGCCATGAAGGCATGACAGAAACGCATCACCTCATCGTCCGATTTACCCTTCGGATCAAAGTCAGACCCTCCCTTAGCTCCTCCCATAGGAAGCGTGGTCAAACTGTTTTTAAACACCTGTTCAAAAGCTAAAAACTTAAGCACACTAGCGTTCACTGTAGGGTGAAAACGCAGCCCTCCTTTGTACGGACCAATCGCAGAATTCATCTGAATTCTATAGCCGCGATTCACGTGAATCTCACCTCTGTCGTCAACCCAGGCGACACGAAATGAAATCAATCGTTCAGGCTCAACCATGCGCAGTAGAATATTCTTACCATGGTAAATATCGTGTTGCACAATGTAAGGAATCACGGTGTCGGCCACCTCTTGAACCGCCTGTAAGAACTCGGGTTCATGACCGTTTCGATTGCGTACTTCTTGCATAAAGTTGTCAATCGCGCTTTGAGTGTCTGAGTGCATTTATTGAACAATTATGAATTATGATGCAAAATTATGCTATTTCCGATATGGGAGGGGGCCTAAATTTTCAAATTCGCAAAAGTTTTTGCCACCACGAGCCGCAGGGCTTTCTTACTTTTGTAGACGTTCTTAACACGTGCTTATGAAACAGATCTACCACCTTGAAACGTGTAAAACGTGCCAAAAAGCGTTGGCGCTTCTGAGTCCAGATCAAGAGACTGAACTCATTGAGATCAAGTCTCAAGGCATCAGTAAAGAGGCTTTAGAACACATGGCGCAGCTCGCAGGGAGCTATGAGGCGCTTTTTAGCCGAAGAGCCATTTTGTATCGTCAACGTAATCTAGGGGAGCAACAGCTGAGCGAAGACGATTATAAGTCTCTCATACTAGAGCATTACACCTTTTTGAAACGTCCGGTTGTGGTCACCGATCGCGAGATTTTCATCGGAAATTCAAAAGCGGTTTTAGAGGCTGCAAAGACGGCCTTACATTCATGAAAAAACGGATACTTGCGCTGTTAGCAGCTCTTGGTGCGACCACTATATACGGTTTGAACCACACGGTGGCAAAGGGTATTATGCCCGAGCACCTCAGTCCTTTTGCCTTTATTTTTCTCCGCGTGATAGGAGGGTTTGTATTTTTCTGGGCTGCGACTTGGTTTGCACCTAAAGAACGCATAGACCGGGCTGATTTCAAAAACATTTTCTTAGCCGCTGTTTTTGGAGCGTGTATCAACATGCTCTCGTTTTTTTCCGGGTTAGAACTGTCAACACCGATCAATAGCGCCCTTATCGTCACCACTACTCCGATCACTACCCTGGTGCTCTCCGTCATCTTTCTAAAAGAAGAGGTAACAAAACTTAAGACCTCTGGAATTGCTCTTGGATTTTTAGGTGCCTTAAGCCTCATACTCCTAGGTCAAGAGGTGCGCTCTGACGCCCCTAACCCCACATTGGGTAACGCGCTTATCATGCTCAACTCTATTTCGTACAGTATCTATTTGATCATTGTTAGTAACCTGATGCAGAAATACAATGCTTTCACCATCCTCAAATGGATTTTCACCTTTTCGCTGTTGCTCAACACGCCTATAACATTGAATGATTTTATGGCCATAGATTGGCCAGGTATTCCGTTATGGGGATACGGTACCATAGCCTTCGTAGTAATAGGAGTCACCTGTATGACCTTCTTACTCAACGCCTACGCCATGAGTGAATTAAAAGCCTCAACAATTGGAGTATTCTCTTATGTGCAGCCCGTCATTGCTATCGTTTTCGCCGTTATTGCCGGAAAGGATCGCTTTACGGCTACCAAAATTGCAGCGGCTACCCTAGTCTTTACGGGGGTATTTATGGCCACCCGTAAGAAAGCCAAACCCAAAGAAGTTTCGTAGCTTTAAGAAATTCAAAATGCTATGAATACCATTCCTAAAGGGCTCGAAGGGGCAACCTTACCCGTGATTGCAGCTCCCATGTTTTTAGTCTCAGGGCCCGAACTCGTCATAGAATGTTGTAAAAATGGAGTGGTCGGAACCTTTCCGGCACTCAATGAAAGAACAAGCGAGGGGTTTGAACAGTGGCTGATTACCATCAAAGAGGCCCTCTCTGAATACGAGAAGACCACCGGAAAGAAAGCCGCTCCTTTCGGAGTAAATCTCATTGTGCATCCGACCAATACCCGACTGCAAAAAGATGTAGAGATCTGCGTCAAACACAAGGTTCCATTAGTCATCACCTCATTAGGTGCCATATCTATATTGGTTGATGCCATCCACAGTTACGGCGGACTCGTGTACCACGATATTGTCAAAAAGCGTCATGCCGAAAAAGCTGCAGAGGCGGGGGTAGACGGTCTTATTCTGGTTTCTGCGGGAGCTGGAGGACATGCCGGAACCATCAATCCAATGGCGCTCATTAAAGATGTGCGAAAGGTTTTTGACAAGACGATTGTAGTGGCCGGAGCCATTAGTACCGGAATGGATATCGCAAGTGTTCTGCAGATGGGGGCTGACATGGCCTATATGGGCACGCGCTTCATCAATACCACCGAAAGTCGAGCCCAAGAAGAATACAAAGAAATGATCGTAAACAGTACCTCTGACAAGATCATTCATACCGCTGCGGTTTCGGGGATACCTGCGAACTTTATGGAGGCCAGCCTTGAGGCTGCCGGAATAAAACCAGAAGACTATAAGAAAGAAGGTAAATTAGATCCAGGGCTCGACATGAATTCTGAGGCCAAGGCCTGGAAGACGATATGGTCTGCCGGACATGGAGTAAGCGCGATTGACGATGTTCCTTCAACTGAGCAGCTCATTGACCGCCTCAGAGCTGAACTTGTCGAGGCTATGGAAACCCAACAACAACGACTAGATTGGTTAAAATCATTAGCGTAACTTGCCTTACCCAAAGGGGTAGTTTACCTTTACATATCTAATCTGATTTCAATGAAAAAGACCTTATTACTCGCCCTATCAGTCGTGCTTTTTAGCTGTGGAGAAAGCCCCAAGAAAGAAGAAAGCAAAGGCTTCGAAATGTCGAGAACCAAAACGCAAGCAAGCACTAGCGAATCTGCAGGGGTTCCTGTTGATTTGAGCAATAAAGGTATCGGCCCTATTAGCTCTTATAGTTTTTCACCTGAAATAAACACCGCTTTATCTGAACAAGGAAAAGGCATTTACAATTCTAAATGTACTGCTTGCCACATGGCCAATCAGCGTATGATCGGACCAGCCCTTAGCGGAGTGTATGAAAGA
>Ga0255770_10001476_pt1 | contig 21641 bp, 29 predicted proteins | sample 071ome_22_FD_179968 | JGI IMG/M metagenome (GOLD analysis project Ga0255770, IMG submission 179968) | Coastal salt marsh microbial communities from the Groves Creek Marsh, Skidaway Island, Georgia - 071404AT metaG (version 2) | ecosystem: Environmental > Aquatic > Marine > Intertidal zone >...
CCATGAGTGTTGATACTGACTCATACGTTCGTGGTTTCTGTAAGAAGAATTTAGATACATGTAAAAACATTATCAGTGATCTGGGGGGTTGACACCCCCTTTTTTTATTGGTATAATTCGTACAGTTATCCTCTGGGGGTCATGGAAGTAATTCTCTACTCAAAACAAAATTGTCAATGGTGTGATAGAGCAAAGATGCTATTCGACAATTTAGATGTTAAATATACTGAGTACAAGTACGAAAAGGACTTTACTAAAAAAGAATTCTACGCAGAGTTTGGTGAGGGTGCTACGTTCCCTCAAATTTCTATTAACACCAGACATATCGGTGGATTCAAAGACACACTGCACTACCTCCAAGAAAACAAACTTATCTAATGGAACCTACTGAAGAACTTTACGTCCTAGTCGAGAAGTCAATCGATGCTGCTTTCGACGGAAAGTTTCTATTTTCTCTTTACCCCTATGTAAAGACATCTAAGTTCACTCGTAAAGAGATGACTGCTTTTATTGAAAGTCCTACTGCTGCGAGTGTTTCTACCATTGTCACAGAACTTGAGTTATACATCAAGGGTAAAGATAAAATTGCTAAAGAAGCATATGGTCATCTTTCAAAACCACAAGCAAGAAAGATCAAGGACTATCTCTACAAAATTCTAACCGACGCATGGAAGTATGAAACCGAACGAAGACCAGGAAGAAAACCTGGAACCAAAAACAGAAAACGAAAGTCAGCAATCGCCAATAAATAAAGGTGATGAGTTTATGCTTGCTAGGAGGAGGCGTCGGAGGTCCAAACCAGAGGAACCTAAACAAGAGGTTCAACCTAAAGAGGAGGTAAGTAAAATGAACTTAGCGGTAGTTCTTGTGTTCTCAACGTTAATTACGATTGGAGGAACACTATTAGGATTTATGTTTGGGTGGTTTGCTCATGCATATTATGTTGGATTTGTTGAACAAGTGCAGGAAGCACTGGCAACAGATGAAGAAGAAGTATCATTTACCCCACATCCAGAAATGATGGATGAAGAGGGAAACCCTATTCCGTTTCAAGTAGCAAAACTGATTAGTGTTGAATTTGATCAGAGAGATGCTTTTGATTCTGATCCTTTTGCTGACGACGACTAAATAAAAACACACAATTCTTTGTATTACTCATGAAACTCTTGATTTCTGAAGTCATTAAAAAGGCATCTAATGCCAAAACGAAAACTGAAAAGATTCAAATTCTCAAAGAGAATAATTCACAAGCACTTCGCTCAATTCTTAAATGGAATTATGATCCCAATATTAATTCGGATCTTCCAGAAGGTGAGGTGCCCTTCACTCGCAATGATGCACCAATTGGAACAGAGCATACAGTTCTTGAAAGAGAGTATCGTAACCTCTGGAGATTTATTAAAGGTGCAAACACTCTTTCTCGTATGAAGCGAGAGCAACTGTTCATTCAACTGCTTGAAGGTCTCCATGAAACCGAAGCAGATATTATTTGCTTGGTCAAGGACGGTCTACTGCAATCTAAATTTAGAATTACCCATGCTGTAGTTAAAGAAGCTTTTCCTGAGATTCAATGGAGTGAATAATAGTGAACATTGTCAACGAAGACAGAGTGATCTACATGATTAAAAAATGCATTGAGGAAAAGCACCATGCCCGAGAAACTTTCCACAGAGTCCGACTATCAAACCCAGGATTCTGTGAAAACAGAATTAGAGAACTCATCGATGTCTTTCAACCTAACGGAATCTGATAAGAATTTACTACGTTCTAAGTATGACGTAGTAGTTTTTGCTCATGACTGTATTCCTGAAAGCATTGATAAAAAGGAATGGCCAAACAACGCAGTCCTAGTAACATATGAAATTGATGGTGTAATTAAGCACGATCATGTTGCTGGACCTAAGCATGTAAAAGTATTTGATGCTTACTATGATCTCCTCAAACCCCTAGGAGGTAAGATCTTGACAATGGAGAAATGGTATGGTATGGTTAATCCGAAACTCTGGGGGAACAAACCTAAGAAGAAAAAATGACCGAAGATTGGCGCTACAACGACGAGCGTATGGAATTACGCCAAGAAGTTTACAACATTCTCCTCAATCGATTTGGAGGTTTGACCGACGAAAATGGCGAACCTCTTTACAGTATGCAGTCAATTACTGAGTGCTGTAATGATTGGGTCTCACAAGGACATGCTCTCCCTCATGGTATCGTAAAGTATTATCAAGCGTATTATGCAAGTTAAATTGATTACTGTTACCCCTGACGCTGAAAAGACGATGGGGTATGTGGCACGTGTTAGCAACCCCAACAACCAAGAAAATCCAAAGGTTGCGGGTCTTTTATCCTATTGTATTAAACACCAGCACTGGAGCGTCTTTGAGCAGGCACACATGACGCTTGAGATCGAGACCACCAGGGGACTAGCGGCTCAGATTTTGCGTCACCGTTCGTTCACATTTCAAGAGTTTTCCCAGCGGTATGCTGACAGTTCTTTGCTGGCAGATGAGATCCCTCTGTTTGATCTTCGCCGCCAGGATACAAAGAATCGTCAGAATTCTATTGATGATGTTGACGATTTTACAAAGCAAGAACTTGAGATTACTATCAAGCGACACTTTGATTCTGCTATGGACATCTACAAGCACATGCTAGAGATGGGAATCGCAAAGGAGTGTGCTCGGTTTGTGCTTCCCCTAGCAACTCCCACCAGGTTGTACATGACGGGATCAGTTCGTTCTTGGATCCATTACATTGAGTTACGCTCTGCTCATGGTACACAGAAAGAGCATATGGACATTGCAAATGAATGTAAGTGTATCTTTGCAGGTCAGTTCCCAATTGTTGCAGAAGCATTGGGTTGGACAAGTCATGAGGAAAGTTAATGCCAACTTATCAATTCAGGAATAAAGAAACTGGTGAGATTAGTGAAGTTCGTATGAGTTTTACTGTTCTCGATAAATATAAACAAGATAATCCTCATCTTGAGCAGTACCATGATTCATTTCCTGGTGTTGTTGGAGACGCTGGAGTCAGGAACAAAGTCCCTGACGGTTTTAGAGACGTTCTAAAATCTATCAAGAAAGCAAACTACGGTTCTAACATCGACACCCATTAACCCTTATGCCAAGAAGAAGGAAAGACAATCAATTTGATTTTGTGAACAGCACTCCGAAACAAATGAGACGCAAGAAACCAATTAATATTGATCATCTAGTTGAGATCAATCCTTTAACAGACAATCAAACAACTGCATTCGACGCATACGAAAATGGAAAGAATCTTTTCCTGTATGGTTGTGCAGGCACAGGTAAAACATTCATTGCAATGTACCTGGCACTGAAGGAGATCCTCTCGGGCACATCTCCTTATGAGAAACTTTACATGGTGCGTTCTCTGGTTCCTACAAGAGAGATTGGATTTCTTCCTGGAGACCACGAAGATAAGTCAAACTTGTATCAGATTCCTTATAAGAACATGGTCAAGTACATGTTTAAGATGCCTGATGATCCAGCATTTGACATGCTGTATGACAACCTGAAGGCACAGGAAACAATCTCCTTCTGGTCTACATCTTTCCTTCGTGGAACTACTCTTGATCACGCTATCGTGATTGTTGACGAGTGTCAGAACCTGAACTTCCACGAACTGGATTCAATTATCACCCGTGTTGGTGAAAATTGTAAGATCATCTTTGCGGGTGACGTTATGCAGACCGACCTTATTAAAACTAATGAGCGTAATGGTATCCTTGATTTTATGAAGATTCTTGAGATTATGGATGAGTTTGCGAGTATTGAGTTTGGTACTGATGACATCGTTAGAAGTGGTCTTATCAAGAGTTACATTCTTAGCAAAATGCATTTGGGGTACGGTTGATGTTTAATCATGTTGATATGGGCGTGATTCTTGAGGACCTGAAAGCACAAACTGTTGAGGGCAAAAGAGTTTACGCCGTTGGTGAGAATTTTTATCCATCGATCTCTACCATCTGTTCCTTTCGCAAACGCAAATCAATTGCAGAGTGGAGGAACAGAGTTGGTGCTGAGGAAGCAAATAAAATCTCTACTCGTGCAGCGACTGTAGGAACCTCACTACATAGTATAGTGGAAGATTATCTAAACAATAATCTTGACTTAGAAAGGTACAAAGATAAGTATCTTGCGTTGTTACTGTTCAAGCAGGCAAAGTCCATGCTTGGTCGTATTAACAACATACACTTCCAAGAGGCACCTTTATTCAGTCATGAGTTTGGAATTGCTGGACGAGTAGATTGCATTGCTGAGTTTGATGGTAAACTCTCCGTTATAGATTTCAAAACTTCTTCAAAGGAAAAGAAAGAATCCTGGATTGAGAACTATTTTGTTCAAGAGACAGGATACGCAAAGATGTATGAAGAGCGTTCTGGTATTAAAGTAGATCAGATCGTTACTTTAGTTACCTGTCAAACAGGTGACACACAAGTGTTCATCAAAAACCCTGACGACTATGTGCCTCTGCTAATCGATTACATTGCAGAGTACAAAGATGCCCACTAAAAACAAGAACATTAATGAATTAATTGATGAAAACTTTATGGATAAGAACAAGTTTTCAATGACTATTGAAAACATGGTCAAGGATAGCAATAGAACCATCAATTACATTGATGCTATCGTTGATTTTTGTGAGTCAAAAGACATTGAGATTGAATCAGTTGTAAAACTAATCGCTCCTTCATTAAAGGAGAAGATTAAAGCAGAGGCAACCCGCCTCAACTATATCAAAAAAACAACTAGAGGTGTTTTGCCACTTTAATTATGTACCCTTTTGAGGTTTATCAAATTTATGTTGCACTGAAGACACACTTCAGTCGCAAAACATACGATTACTTTAAATACCAAGGTAGCATTAAAGTATCGAGAGAAAAATTCATGGAGAGGAATGATGTTTACTTCTTTGAGAAACTCTCCAAAAAATACACAGCGGAAGAAGTAGAACAATACTTTGTATCTAATTTTCTAGTCAACTCCAACTTTCATATCATTCAAATGAATGAGAAGAACTACATGGACTGGAAAAGAAAGATGCAAAGTATTTCTTATTTGTTTGGTCAGGATATTGAGAATCTTTCTATCCTCACAAGCGACTTTAATGATGTGTTTAAATGCAATAGTGGTCATTCCCAGTTGCTGAAAGCATATCTTGGTGGTAGAGTGATGTTGGAAACTCTTATTATGTTAAATAAGATTACTAATTTCGTTAGTAGGTATGACACGTTGCTAAAAGAGGATGTAATCTGGAAGCAATTGTCTTTCCTTCTACATAAGTATGATCCATTCATCGAAGAAGATCCCACCAAAATCAAGCAACTAGTACTGCAAAGGTTATGAACGACAAAGGAATGTTTGCATCTGAGATTGTCCGTAAGGAAGTAGAGGAGATGCACGAACTGTATAAAGAGATATACATGTCAGCACCTCTAATGGAAATGAAATCCAAAGAGGAGCAAGCAGAACTTCTTGACAAGATGGAACGGTTGATCGAGATGCAAGAGGTTCTATATACTAGAGTGAATCTTTCTGATGATGAAGATAGTGAGTTAGTCAAACAGAATTTCAGAGTAGCGGCAAAGCAACTGGGTCTCCCAGCAACGCAGATCGGTCCTGAGATTTTTAAGATTGCTCGCACGTCTGTCAACGCCATGCGTCAGCACATGCTTGACACTGAGCAGTGATCCTGCTATGATAATCCAGTCAATACGACACAATCCAACAAATCCATTCAATACGGAGAATACAAATGTCTTTTAAATCCCTCAAAGCCCAAGGTTCCCTTCTGGAGAAACTGAACAAGGAAATCAATAAGGTAGAAGGTGTTTCTGGTTATGTCGATGAGCGACTCTGGAAACCTACCATGGGTAAAGAAGGTGTCGGCAGTGCCGTCATTCGATTCCTGCCTCCCACTGAAGGTTGCGACATGCCTTGGGCAAAGGTCTGGAGTCATGCCTTCCAGGGTCCTGGTGGATGGTATATTGAGAACTCTCTGACCACTCTTGGTCAGCAAGATCCTGTCAGCGAGGCAAACCGTCTGCTGTGGAACAGTGGTCTGGATAGCGACAAGGAAGTTGCTCGTAAGCAGAAGCGTAAACTGTCTTACTACAGCAACATCTATGTGATCAAAGATCCTGCTAACCCTCAGAACGAAGGTCGTGTCTTCCTTTACAAGTATGGTAAGAAGATTCATGACAAGATCATTGAACTGATGCAACCTGAGTTTGAAGGTCAGGAACCCATCAATCCTTTTGACTTCTGGACAGGTGCTGATTTCAACCTTCGCATTAAGAAGGTTGCAGGTTTCTGGAACTATGACTCTTCTGGTTTCGGTCGTCCTGGAACCCTGCGTAATGCGGATCGTGATATGGACGACTTTGAACTGGAAGCAATCTATAACAAGATGTATGATCTGAATGAGTTCACTGATGCCAAGAACTTCAAGTCCTATGACGAACTGAAGACCCGTCTTGACACTGTGCTTAAGGGTCGTGCTCCTGCACCTGAGGTTCGTGATGAAGAGATGGACTTCGGTGCTCCTACTCCTGCACCAATGCCTGCTGCAATGAAGGAAGAACTGAACAACCTGACTGCATCTGCAGCACCTGTTGCTTCTGCATCTGAGGATACCTACTCCTACTTTGACTCCCTCGCCAACGAGGACTTCTGATGGGAGAAGCGGTTCACGCTTGGAACTCCATGTCCTACGGGGAGGGGTTCCTCTTCTCCCTGTGGGTCATCGGGATGTACTACATCAAGCTTCGCATGGATAAATTTATTAAATAAATTTTCCCAAAACGAAATTCACTTTTTAGTTACAAAAAAGTCGGAAAAAAAACTCCGCCAAAAATTTGCCCAAAAGGGTCGATGTAAATTTTACTTATGAAACTTACTTATTATGCACTACAAACCATATTCTCAAGAGTGGCATAGATACAGGTATCTCAAGGAAGCAATCGATAAATACCTAGATGATGGTATTGATCCGACGTTTATTATGGATGATATCCGTGATGTCCTCCATACACGCTCAGAAGCGGCATATGCCGAATTTCAACGGATTAATCAATTAGAGCACTATCTATCGGAAGAGTAACATGCTTTCTACACAGTATCGCCTCAGGTTAGAGTTTATTTGTAGTAAAATTGCAAATAAGGAGGAAGTGAAACTAGAAGACATGATTTGGGCAGAGAAACTTGCCAAACGTTATACTACTGCTCGTGAGTGGTTGAACAAAGCACGTCGTCAGGCGTCACAGGACATCCAGGAGGGCAGTATGGACGATTTTATGAATAAGATGGGACTAGGTGATCCCGACCCATCTAATTATAAAAAGGGATTCGGTTCAGCAGACGAAATTGTTGATTGGTTCAAACAAGACAAACCTGATGATTGGAGACAACGTGACTGAGAATGAACCTCGTATTAGAGGTGATTGGCGTGAAGCAACTAACAAGGTGATTGCCGCTAATTTGGTTGAAAACCTTGAAAAGTTGCTAAATGGCAAAGCATCTCATTACTACTGTTCTGACAGAACTACAAAACACGAAAAAATCGTGATTGAGTTTAATCACGAAAACAAAAGTTAATTATTAGAGATTTTTAGAGTTTCGTTGAGATACTCTGTACTAGGAGTAAACTTCATCTCATTAGTAAAGATTTCGACAAATTGATCAACTAACGCGGGTCTTAGTACAAAGATCTCGCGTTTTTTGTCATTTTTGCGTAATTCGTAAATGTAGTTACTTACTGGACCTCTAGATTGCTCCTTACTTACTAAGTTTCCGTCTGGATCGACAAATCTGTATGCTTCTCCAACTTGGAGTCCTGCGGGTAAAATGATATTATCATCATATTTCTGTTCAATCGTCTCATAGTGATGAATACCTCGTACATCATCATACGTTGCATTCAAATATGTCTCAAAAACTGGTTGTGTCATTGGCCAGTCATTATACAGATTTTTGATATTATTGATCATCATTATAATCCAGTCATAACCTGGATCTCCGTAATAATCCATAGAAATGGTATCTGGTCTTTCCCCATCACGGACAAAATAGTCCTCAAAAATGGTTGATCCTGGTACAATGTTGTCTATCAGTTTGATGCGAGCAAAAATATTCTTGATGGCAATGTATGTACCATCATTGGGGTTTTTATCGTATTTAAGATAGAGAATTTCTGGAACTTTGTCGAAATATGCCATTTTTATGCTTCGGTAATTTGCGTTAAATCTTCAAAAGTTTCAATATCTTGTCTTACCAGAGTTGTGAGTTCTGCAAACTGTAAACTCAATCTAACTGCTTGAACAAACCCATTTTTAGTTAGTGCAATAACATTATCTGGGGTATAATCAACATTCATGGCGGTTAATGCACAGTATTTGGTGTTTGGTAAAAAGTCACTAACATGTGGAGTTGCAGAACTTACATCAGTGACAACACCATTTGATTTAACCTTAAATTTGCTTTTAAGTCCACTTGGGATAATTCTCCAAATGTATGGATATCCTAAAAATAGGGAATTGCTTCTTCCTTTTTGTTTTGAACTTGGGTGCATACCCAATTTAAACTGTTTAACAATCTTTCGGATTTCATTTTCCTCAGTAACATCTCTTGCTACAAACAGATAATCAAAGTTGAAAGATCTTGTTTGCATTTTATTGAAGGTTTGTAGGGAATTATCATTAAATGTTTGACCAAATGCAGCACCTACTAAAGTATCTAAACTAATATTTTCAACTTTTGGAATTGCTTGAAATCCGTTTAATTTAGTAACTTGATCGACAATAGAATTGGCAGCGGTTGATGCAATTCCTTTTGCTGCAGCACCAAAGAAACCACCTGCACCCTCAGTTCCAAACATACTTCCCAAAGCACCAAATGATATCTTCTGCCACTCTGCACCATATTGATATTCCATTTTAGGGGGAAGATATAGTGAAATATTTGCTACTCCAGTATTTTGTGATGAGTTAGCATTACCTGATGCTGTGGGATTGATTCCTGAACCACCTTCTTCTGTGGGAGCACCACCAAAAACACTAGTTAAATTTGAATTAATGTTATCTGCGGTAAGATTTACATCTTTATTACTACCAGAAATAATATTTTGAATATCTGCTAATGCACCAGGTGGTGTAGGTGCTGCAGAATAGTCATACGCTCTAAACGTAAGAAACAATCCAGTATTTGTTACACTGGTTCTTGGATATATTAACCTAGTAGCTGTCATTACTTACGTTGACCTAATTGAACTTTCTTTGCACTAACAAATCTATTTTTACTATCACGAAATTCCTCTATAGATAAAGCAGCAAATTCAACAAGTTCTTCTTCTGGAACTTCAAAAAATAAATTATCTGCTCGACTTACAATATATCTATGTAGCAATTTAAGGGGTATGGTTACCTTGCTATTTAGAAACTTTTTAGCAAGGATCATTCTTTGTTTTTGTGTGGTATAGTGGAAGTTTGCCCCCATAAACCCATCTTCATAGATATTAGTTACTAAAACTAAAGGGTATTTGTCCCAACGTGCCAATTGTACTTTTGTTTTGGGATCATATTCAAAAAGGTAGAATTTTCCCACCATGACATCAGATTTTGCATAATCTTTGTCAAAAAGATATTCAAACGCTATAGATCGTTGTCTTGCAATAGTTTTTGCGCCGTCTTTTTTGATTTCTTCGATGACACTCATATCTTTAGTTCCTTTTCTGTTAGGATCTTAAATTGCCAACGTCTGTCTTTACAATACTCAATTGCTGCTTTCCACTTTGCGTCATTAACTGCGTAAGTGGTAACTTCAGTTATATACCTCTTTGTACGACGGCGTTGTTTTTCGGGAGGCGTTGTCTGCTTAAGTGGTTTGATCTCAATAATAAACTTCTGCGTCCCGCCAGTTTTAGTTCTTGCTCGGACATAGAAATCTGGGAAGTAACGATGGACCCGATTATCAAGAGGAGAAATGTAAGGAATAACGATTTCTTCACTTCCCCATTCAAGGACATTTTCATTGTTATCGCACCATACCATGAATTTTCTTTCCCATAAAGATCTGTAGATAACATTTGTCGGATCTCCCTTGTATTTTTTGGGATGGGAAGGTCGATATTTCCCACTATATGCCATACTAAATATAAATATACGTTCCTAGTCCTATTTAGATGAACATCGACAGAATTAGAAAAAATATTGTGGGTGACTATGGATTAGCTACATCAAATCAGTATCATATCTCTTTTGAACTCCCTCCGTTACTTAATATCAATACGGATGGAACTTTAACTGACTTTATGAACAATAGAGGTTTTCCTTTTGCTGGTTCCAATATTCCAGAAAGTTATGGGAGAAATGACAATGTGGTAAATAATGGAACAAAGTTGAGTTTTTTGGCAGATGAAGTTAATATTCCAGGATATAGTATTGCAACTGGAGATTTAAAAGGTATTGTTCCTGGTATCAATGTTAGATACGCACACACCAGAAACTTTACTGAAATGAATGTTTCATTTTTGATGGATATGGACCATACTCCATTGAAGTTTTTAAGATTGTGGTCTGATTATATTTTTGGATTTGAAACTTCATACGGAACTGGATCTGTATCACCAACCATATTGTCTCAACTTCAATATTACAATAACTATGCTCATGATATTATTATTGATAAGTTAGAACCTAATACTAGTTCTAAAACAAAATCGACAGCAAAGAGCAGTTATGATACTCATAATGTAGTTACTAGAACTCGTCTTCACAAAGCATTTCCATATATGATTAATGATTTAACCGTGAGTAATGCTCCAAATCAACCAATGCGATTACAAACCACGTTCTATTACGAATATTTTACGACAGAAACTTTACAGAATAAGAGATCTATTGGAGCAAAAACATTACAAAATTCCCTTAGAATTTGATACTAAATAACTCTATGATATGGAGTTTAATTAATGTCCTTACCTACTCTGAATACACCAACTTATAATCTTACCGTTCCATCTACAAAACAAAGAATCAAATATAGACCCTTTGTTGTAAAAGAAGAAAAGATTCTTCTGATGGCACTTGAATCTGAAGATGATAATCAAATTGCAGATGCGTTGAAATCAATTATCAATGCTTGTGTAACTACTAAAGATTTTGATTTTGATAAGTTGGCGACATTTGATATTGAATATATCTTTTTGAATATTAGAGGTAAATCCGTAGGAGAAGTAATTGAACTCATTGTGATTGCTCCAGATGATGGAGAAACTGAAGTAAGAATTAACATCAACATTGATGATGTTAAGGTAAAATTTGATAAAGATCACTCTAATAAAATTCAATTATCTGATGATCTTTGGGTAGAGATGAAGTATCCTGGTTTGGATAGTTTTACTAAACCTCAAGAGGATATTAATGATACATTTGAGTTTGTTGCAAATTCTATTGAAAAGATTTACAATGAAGAGGATGTTTGGGATAGTTCAACAACAACTTCTGAAGAATTTGTATCTTTCCTTGAGAGCATGAGTAGCAAACAATTTAATGATGTTCAAAAGTTCTTTGAAACCATGCCTTCTTTAAAGCATGAGGTTAAATTTACTAATCCCAATACTCAGGTTGAATCAACCTATGTTGTTGAAGGACTTGCTAATTTTTTCGGATAAGCCTCTTCCATAATTCCTTAGAGAATTATTACAGAACTAATTTTTCATTAATGCAACATCATAAGTACAGTTTAACTGAACTTGATGGTCTGATTCCTTGGGAGAAAGACATTTACATTGCATTATTGAAACAGTATCTGGAAGAGGAAAGACAAAGAATCGAACAGCAAAAACACCAAAGTTAATGAAATCAAAGCAAATAGGATTAACTGAATATAATGATGCCATACTTTCGGTGTATGGTGCGAATCCTGTTGCCGCTTTGAGAGGGACGAAGACAACTGCTCCAGATTTAAAAAAGGATCCTAAAAAAGAATCGAAACCTAAAGCAGGGACTCTTGTAAAGGAAACACTTCGTCTTAGAAATACTGCAGTTTTAAACTTAAAACTTGCAAAGAAAATACAGAAGTATGAAAAGGAGAGGTTATCTCAACTTAAATCATTATTAGATAAGGATGAAACTTCTGAGCAAAAGGGTAATAACTCTCAGGAAAAGAGAGAAGAAGAGGAATTATCTAAAAAGAATTCTCCTTGGTTTAAAAATCTTTTAAATAAATTAAGGAATCTTGTAAAGAAGACACTAAAGAAACTTTATAAGAAATTAGTTCCTAAATCAGTACGTTCTCGGTTAAGATTGCTGAGAAGAAGAGTTAATGCTTTTAAGAGAAGAGTAAATGTTAATATAAAAAGGCAGTGGAGAAACTTCACTAAACCCCTTAGACAAGCTAGAAGATTTATTGCTCCAATCAAGAGAAACATTGGGGTAAGATTTCGACGTGCTCAAAGAAATTTAACAAGACCTTTTAGACAAACTAAAAGATTTGCTGAAACTGTAGTTAAGAATCCAAAGAAGGCATTACTGCAAACTCAACAGGCACTTACAAAAGCAAAAGATGCAGTTACTTTTGGTGCCACTAAAGTAAGGCAGTTTGCTGAGCCTGGAGTTAGGGCAGGTAGGGAGTTTGTTGGTCAGAAGGTTAATCAGGGTAAGAAAATTGTAAGTGAGGGATGGGATACTGCTAGATCAGTATATAATTTCTCACGAGAAATGATCTCCCAAGCAAGTGGTAAACCACCTGTCCCAGGGGGAGGAAATAGATTTGGATTTCTCAATAGATTTTCAGGTATTGGTCAAAAATTAAATAAAGCAAGAATGGGTGTCATGGGGGGCATTCAATCTGCCGTTAAGGGTGGTCAACAGATTGGAGAAGCAATTGCTTCTAGGTGGTCAAAGTGGAAAGCAGTTCTTACTGATCCACAAACTTATGCAAAAATCAAAGAGGGTGCAAATGCAGCATTTAATAAATTAAAAGGTGCTGCACAAAAATTATATGATGATTTTATTACTTGGTTAGCAGGAACAAAGTGGTTTAGAGAAGCAATAGAAAGTAGAATTGGTAGAAAAGTAACAGAGATTTTAATTAAAAAGGGTGGGAAATTAGCACTTAAGAAAATTCTTACTAGATTAGTTGTTGGTCTTGGTACTGTTCTTGCTCTTTGGGAAATGGTAGAACGTTGGAGTAAGGGTGATTATGAAGGTGCTGCATTGTCTGCATTAGGTGCTATTCCATTTATAGGATTAGTTGCTGTTGTTGTTGATATTTTAAGAGAACTGTTTCCAAAGTCCTGGGAAAGTATTGTCTCTCAAATGACAGGTAAGACAGAAGAAGAGAGAAATGAGGGTATTAAAAAAACATACGATGCTACAGTTAAGGGATACGAAGATTATGGCACTGGCATAAATGATGCTGGATTTGGTGCTGGGTTTGCTGCAGCGGCGGAAGGTATGGAAACTGGCAATACCCCACAGATGGTTATTGTCGGAGATGGGGGTGAGGAGGAATTCATCGTTCCAAAAAGTAAACTTGCATACTTCTTAGGATCTGAAACTGCACTTGAGTTCTTGAATTTTGGAAGTGGGCAATTAATTTCCTCTGTTCAAGAATATCTGGATAAAACTGGAATTGGTAGCAAGGCGAAAGCATCTATCAGAGAATTATCTGAAGTTAAAGATTTACCAGTACAGAAAGGGAATAATATTAGAGGCATACAACCAGTTGGAAGTAAAATTGGTGATATTGTTAATAAAGTTATAAAATTCCTTACCGAAGGATTTGAAAGTATTTTGGAACCAATTAAAAAGATCTTTGATTGGATTAAGAAAAATGTTTTAGAGAATCCATTAGTGCGTGGTGCTATGGGACTTGCTGAAGGTGTTACTAATTTCTTTTTGGGTGGACCAGCACAAGCAGCAAGTGGACCACCAGCGGCAGTTGATCCTTATACTGGATCAATTAGTGGTGATACTTTTATGCCACTTGCTAGTGCTGACGCTGCTGGTGGTAGAACTTCTGCCCAATCATTTGGTGATACTGCTGCACGTGGGGGTAGAAAACATTTAGGTATTGATATTACAGAACACTCAAGAGCAGATTCTAGAGCACCAGTAGTTGCATATAAAACAGGAACAGTAACTGTTGCTCAAGCGAGTAATGTTTACCCATATGGAGAAGTGATGGTTGATCATGGAAATGGATTATCAACGAGATATCTGCACATCACCCCATCTTCAAATGTTAGAGTTGGAAAAAAAGTGTATGGTGGTCAAGAAGTTGGAAAATTATACAAGTACTATAGTAGTAGCGGTGGAGAACAAACTCACTTACACTTTGAGGTATATCAAGATGGAAAAATTGTTGATCCAACTTCATATGTAAGAAACGCAAAGAATAAACTTTCTGCACCTCTTACTGCAGCAAGGGCACAAGCGCAACACACAGCAGCATCAACTCCAGCGACTCCAATAAATAAAGATACTACAGTAGGTGAAGATCCTAACGTTGCTGCGGAAGAAGGTATGTTTATGGATTTCCTGTCAAGAAAAGCATCCCAACCATCACAATCAGCGCCACAACTCATTCCAATGCCCATTCCATTTGGCGGTCTTTCTTTAGCATCTGGTAGAACCCATAGTCCAGCATGGGGTCATGCAAGCGTAATAGGTAACTAATAAGTCATGTATAATTCATTACCACCAGCAGGGACTCTAGATCCACAACAACCTTGGTATAAAGCAAAGATTAGTGCTGCTCATTGGGATAGATTTAAAGCAAAACTTATTGGTGGAAAAGATGCATCGGGCACCTCATACTTTTCCATGGTTAATGTCTCTGGCGCTGAGGCAGATAAGATTATTGCTAATATGAAGAAGGATCCCAGAGGGTATCCTCAAATGAATCAAGGTGATCCAGAAGCTCTGTATAATTACCAAACTTGGGTTGTATCTGAGTATCTTGGATCCAAACCAAAGGGATCTAAATTAATTGATGATAAGGATGTAGGTAAGACATCAGAAGGTAAAACCACTGTCTACAAAGCAGCAGATAAGTTTGTAGATGATAAGAAAGAATTCTCAAAAGCACAAGAACAAAAACTTGAAGATGCTTTAGAAGAAACATCTGATAAGATTATGGATGCTGTCGATGAATTAATCGCACAGCAGAAGCAGGCATTTGAAGAATTTAAGAGGCAGGAAGCAGAAAAGGTAAAACAGAGAATTGCTGGATACGATCAATATCCAGAAGCAATTGGTCCAAAAGAACCCCCAAAACAGCAGTATAAAAAACCAATTGGACCAAATCCAATGCAGGGTCCAAAACCTATGCAGGGTCCAAAGGAACCACCTAAGAAATCAAGTTCTTCGGATGATGATTCCTGGGAATCTGAAGTCAATGATCAACTTGGAACAAAGTTAGATGAGTTGATCCAACAAGTTAAAAGTGATCCTCTTCCACAACCTGCCAAAACTAAGAGAAGAAAAACCAAAGGCAAAAAAGCACTTCAAAGAAAGAGTGCTAGAATGGATGCCAAAGAGATGGGTGTTGGTGCATCTCTTACTGAAATTATGACAAACGTAGTTGAAACTAGAGAGGCGTTATTTGATCTTTACAAAGTTACTAAAGAAAGATTTGCCTTTAAGAAAAAGATTGACAAGCGTCTGACTGCATCTCTTGAGGCAAAGTTAAGAGAAAAGCAAATTGAAAAAAGTTCAGATAAAGATGATTCTTCTAAACTAAATCCTTTAGAAGATAAAAAGAAAAAGAAACCAGGAATGCTCAAAAAGAGTTTGATTGATGGTTTAATTGGTGGTGCCATCATGATGACTCTTCCGTTGGTTATTGAGGGATTGAGACCTTTCTTACAAAGAGATAGGGAGAATGAAGGTGATAATCAATGGTGGGATTTCTTAGATTTATTTCCTAATGAAATTAAAAAGGATTTAGATGAAGAACCACCGTTAGAAGCAGAACCAGTTCCTGAGGAACCAACAAGTATTGCAGACCAATCTGGGGGACTTGGAACACCTGATCCAGTTCCTGCGCCTTCATCACCTACTCCTGCTGCACCTGCTCCTGCTGCACCTACTCCCCAGGCACCTACACCTACCCCTGTCCCATTAAGAGATACTAGTATTCCTGGTGATGCTGACTATCGAGGACCACAACCAATGCCTTTAAGGGCAGCAGCAGTAGGTGGTAAATTTGTGAAGGGTAAGCACAAACCACTCAGACCTATTTCCGCACCACCTATTAAGAATCCAGTAGTAAAAAAATTAACTAAACCACTTTCTTCTGCAATCACTTTACCTCAAAAGGTTGCTGCTGCTGGAGTCCTTTCTTTTGCTAACAGTATCCTTTCCCCATTCTCTGCATTTTTGCCAGATTCTGGAAAGCAATTCATCAAGAACATTTATAATGAAGTTGCTAAATCCTCTGGACTCAGTGGTATGAATCTGCAACTTGGTAAAACCACTGATGTTTTTGAAAAGGTTAAAAAGTTTATTGAGGGCATTCTTAATAGTTTACTTGGTGGAGCAGCAAATGCAGCAGAGGTTCCTAGGGTTCCATCTACCCCTGGAGGAGATGGTGGAGACGTAAGTGTAACCGATGATGAAGAAGAATACTTACTTCGTTTAATGATTGCAGAGGCGGGTGGTGAAGGTAAGTTAGGAATGGCAGCAGTTGCAAAATCTGTAATGAACAGGGCAGGACTTATTCAAAGTGGCAAAGTCGGTGCTGGTACATTTTTGGCAGATAGTGGTAGTGTAAAAGATGTTATTGATGCTGAAAATCAATATCAACCAGTAAGAGAAGGAAAACTGAATAGAAATTTATCTGATGCAGAAAGAAAGAGGGCAAAGGAAGCACTATCTCTTGCAAGAGATGGTGGTGGAATGCGTGCGGCGTTAAAGGCAGAAGGTATGAGTGAAGATCAAATTAATAAAGTTATGGCATCCACTGGATTTAGAACTGGTGATGCATTTAATGATGCTTCACAGAATGTAAATAATGTACAACTTGGAAATCACGTATTCAATACCGCAGGAAATAAAGATCTGCTTTCTCTGGGTGCTACTATGCAAACACCAAAGAAAGTTTCTGGATTAACTCCAAATCAAGCAGATCTAGATTGGTATGCTAGTCAAACAAAAACTGGAAGAGATCAAACACCACCAGGTGCTGCTCCTAAAAGGAATATCTTCCAACAACTTCTCCCTCAGATGTTCCCAGCACCAGCACCACAAGTTAAACCAGAAATGCCTGTAACTCCTACTCCATCAGGCAGAAGAGCACCACAACAACCAGGAAGTTAATTATGACAACCCCATATCAAATTAGAAATTTTCAAATCGATTCTGTGGGAGTGATGTTCCATGATGGATCTTCAGTTTACATTGACAAAGGATCTATTCTTCAATTAGAGTATAGAGAAGGATTGTTTGACAAATTTCTGACAGTAACTCTCAAGATTATGGATACCACAAGTAGAATATCCAATGCACTTGTTGGTATGGAAATGTTTGAGGTTGTCTTTACTGATACTCAAAATGGAGTAAAGTTTGAGTTTACTGCGAACTCAACTAATGGTCCACTGTACGCATATAATGTTCATAGTAAAGATATTTTAGATACTGGTAAATCCTTTGTTGTTGAGTTGTGTAGACAAGATGCAATTCTTTCTATGCAAAAAAGAGTATGTAAGAAATACTCAAGTGTAGATGCTCCTGCTCTTATTAAGGATATCATTGGGGGTGAACTTGGCAATACTAAGAAACCTGTAACAGCAACAAAAAGCGTCAATAAGATTACCTTTGTTCCACCAAGTTCAAGACCTCTTGATGTACTAATTTGGGCAAGAAATAAGTTTATTGGTGATGATCAGAAGTCCACAAAATCAGGTGGCAAGTATACTAGTGCTGGATTCTTATTTTATGAAACTTATAGGGCATATAATTATGTTTCGGTGGATACTATTTCTGGTCAAACTGGACATAAAGTAACTCTAACTACGGGCACTGGAACTGGAGTTACTCAAGATGCATTTAGGGTAGAAAATCCTAAATTTGTCAATACCATTGATATGGTTGAAAATTTTGATAGAGGGTTTTATTCGGGGCAAATTGAATTCTTTGATATTGTCAATTGTAATATGACCACAGAAAAGTATACATTGAAGGAATTGTATCCAACCTGGAATAAAATAGGCAGCAGTAATTACCTACCTTCAATGAATAGTGCTGCTATGAATGAAGATTTAAAACCAGTTGCTCCAGAATCTCCAGCAGTTCATAGTAAATATGCAACTAGAAATATGTTGGTTGCATATAATAAGGACTTGTTTGCTGGATCAGGAGAAAGTGCAGATCAAGATGCTGAGATTTTTAGACAAACTGTGTTGCAATCGGTATCTAGATTAGGCATCTTTATGAGTCAGGTCTTGACAGTTACCTGTAATGTTGGTAATATGGATCTATATGCAGGCGATCCCGTGTTCATCGAATTTTTCGATTCTCAAGGAGAGATTGATACACAACACTCAGGACGCTACATAATTGCTGATTTGACTCACCTATATACAAGAGGCGAAGACAAGTTAAAAACTTACCTTACACTTATACGAGATTCATTCGGACTCTAAAATGGAAAACATCGAAACCCATATTGAGAAGGACAAAGAGATTCTTCAGAATCCTATGACCTCTCCACAACAACGTCGTCATATTGAAGAAGAACTGCACGACTTAGAGGAATACGTAGAGCATCACAAAGCAGACATTGCCGCAGGTGATCATCATGATCCAACGCCACTTGAACTCTATTGTGATCAGAATCCAAGCGCATTAGAATGTAAAATCCACGATAATTAATAACTATGTTAGGGGGAGCACCAACACTAGAATCTAACTATTGGTTTGGCGCACAGGGTAATCGTCTTTGGGTAGGTCAGGTTGAAGGTGATGGAGATACCCTCATCGATGGAACTAAAGTCGAAGACAAAGACGAGTCATATCGTGTGAAAGTGCGAATCATGGGATATCACACTAGGAGTAGAAAGGATCTACCTCCTAAGGATCTTCCATGGGCATCTGTTATGATGCCAACTACTGAAACGATTACTAGAGACAGTGCTGGATCTACTCATGGTCTGGAAAATGGCATGTGGGTTCTTGGTCTTTTTATGGATGGTGAAAGTGCTCAACAACCAGTGGTCATGGGATCATTGGGTATTGTTGATAAGAACCAACCATACGAAGATAGATTAGATGATATTGGCGGCACAAATAATTTTCCATCAGTAGAGAAAGTATTAAAGACAAGAGAGCAGAATAAATCTCCTGGTGGACATGGTGCTTCAGGGCGTGGTTCTAATAGGGGAACTGCTAGTAATGCTGATCAACGTCAATCAGAAAATGAAAAGGTAGTAATTGCTGTTGCGAATGGAAAGTGTGGACCAAGACCTGAAAATGAGATCTCTAGAATTCTAGGAGATCTGTTTAAGTTTCTAAGTCAAAATGAATCTGTTGGTGGTGTACTAGTTGATAAACTAACAGGTAATATTACAACAACTGCTTCTCTCATTCAAGGTTACTTTGGTAGATTGGCAAATGCAGTCAATTCTCTTCTTGGTGATATCAAAACTCTTGTAGTTGCTGAACTCAAGAAATTATTTGAGACAACATTACTTCCAATTATTACAGGACTTACTGCTACACCAACTGGGAGAGGTGTAGCAATTACTGCTGGAATGACCTTTGCCGATGTTTTGTTTGAGATTATTAAATGTATTTTTCAAACTGTACTTGAAAAAGTATATGGTTTGATTCTCGATATCTTAACTGCATTGGTTGAGGATGTTCTTAACACAGCATTCTGCCAAGTTAGCAACATCTTGAAGAGTATTGTAAAAGAAATTGAAGGTGCAATTGGATCTGCTTTAAGTTCTCTTGGTGAGATTACTTCTTTGATTGGAGGTCTTGGTGGATTTGATGCTAATTTCGTTCAACAGATTGGAAATCTAATTTCAATGTTCTGTGATGGAAAACTTGCTTGTATTATTGGTATTGGTGATTACACCACTGGAGTTGGTGATAGACCAGACAATTCTGTTAATGCTTTCTTCAATCGATTGGAGACATTTGGTGGATTGCCAAATGAAGTTAACACTGGTCTTTATGGATCTGATTCGTTCCTTGCATCAATTGAAGGAACTGAGATTAGAGACAGTGACGGTAATATTGTGTCGGGAACTTTAGATTGTAATAAAGCAACATCATTTAACTTCCCAATGATTCCAAATATGTTCTTTACTGGACTTCAAAATGAACTCGATAAGTTTACTTTGAAGGGGAGTGAAATTTTATATGAAGAGAGTAATTACAGTCCATATCCACAACCAAGTTATAATCCAAGTAACCCAACCCCTTATGCGGTGCCAGTAATTAATGGTTATGGTGAGGTTGTTGGTGGTGTTGTAACTAATCCTGGATTTGGTTTAGATAATCCACCAAACGTTACTGTTTATCCTGCTCCTGGATGGGGTGGTGGTGCTGAGGTTACTGCAACATTGGATTCTAATGGCGGAGTTCAAGATATTGTTGTATTGAATGGTGGCGGTGGATATCCTTGGTTTGATGGATCTGTATCAACTGCAGATATTACTTCTACAGATGAAAATGGAGATCCAAATTATGATAATATTCACGGAATATACACTGGTAATCAATACTGGTTAGGTATTATCACTGAGAATAACCCACCAATTGTAATTAAGACAGGTGGTGGATATGACCAAACTTGCGGTATCATTGTAGAACCAGGAGATAATGAAGTTAATGAAGTTGTTCTTCCAGAATTGAGACCCATTATTGAAGATGGATTCTTAGTTGGCGTTGAAGTTTTGAAGGAAGGATTTGGATTTACTGCATTGCCTAAGATCTATATGTCTTGTGGTAGTACCGTATCTTTAGGATCTCAAAGAAAAGCAGTTATCAAACCTGTTTTGAAATTTATTCCTAGAAAAGATTCCCAGGAATACCTTAATAACTATGATGAGTATAGAACTATCATTGACTGTGTTGGTCATCCAGGAGTATAATTATGGCACATAAAATAAGAGACACATCTAAACTGGATCCAAAAACAAAAGATGCAGTTGATACACTAGATGAAAGTGATAAAAACGGTCAAAGCATTTATCCCCACAATAAACAGAAGGTAACTTCTATTGGTCACAAGTGGGAGATGAATGAAACTGAGGGTAATGAGTATATTAACCTCAGGCATGGATTAACTGGTGCATACATTAAGATGTTTGCTAACGGTGATGTCCAAGTTCATTCACCAGTAAGAGATGTTAATGTTATTGCTGCAAGACATGTTAACGTCAAGGCAGGATCAAAAGTTGATGTTAATCAAAAAGATTTGAGTGATCGACTTTGCATTAATGTAGTTGGTAATGCTCACCTTTTAGTAGAAGGTGATATGCATCAACATGTTAAGGGTGATAAGTTTGAGACAGTTGATGGAACTTACACTCTTAACGTTAAGAACAAATACATTATCAACGCCAATGATGCTGGCATGAAGTGCTTAGGCACTTATCAAGTT
>Ga0255770_10001480_pt1 | contig 21605 bp, 20 predicted proteins | sample 071ome_22_FD_179968 | JGI IMG/M metagenome (GOLD analysis project Ga0255770, IMG submission 179968) | Coastal salt marsh microbial communities from the Groves Creek Marsh, Skidaway Island, Georgia - 071404AT metaG (version 2) | ecosystem: Environmental > Aquatic > Marine > Intertidal zone >...
CAAATCAATTCTTCATCACCCACGTTAGTCACATCATGAGTCCAGCCAGGGACTGTTTCAACAATTTGAGACACATCACCGGAAGTGTAAAGTTCATGAAACTCGCCGGTAACCATGTGCCTGAAAGCAAAGCGAGCCTCACCTTTAATCACCAAAAACTTTTCCGTTTTGGAGTGGTGATAATGGCCTCCACGAGTGACACCGGGATGCGCAGTAAAAAATGAAAACTGCCCAGAATCTGCCGTTTTGAGCATTTCGACAAATACACCACGTTCATCGCCGTGCTGCTTTACAGTGTATGAAAAACTCTCCGGTGGCAGATAACTGACATAGGTAGAATACAGAGCACGCATTAACCCCTTACCTACCGGCTCTGTTACCAGGTTATCTCTGGAAGTCTTAAATCGGTATAGTTGGTCTGCTAATTCACCAACCGTAATGCTATACATGGGGGAAACTTCAACAAAACTATCTTGCTTATTGTTTTCCTCAACTAAAAGTCTCTTGAAGCTTTCAACAACATCATCAATGTACACCAATGGAATAAGGGCTGATGGGTCATTGACCTGAATGGGAAGACCACGCGCTATATTGTGGCAGAAAGTCGCCACTGCAGAATTGTAATTGGGGCGTGCTAACTTGCCAAAAACATTGGGTAAGCGATAAATAAAAACAGGGTTTCCCGTCGCTTTATGAAGCGTTAGCAATGCTTCTTCAGCAGCTCGCTTACTGATACCATAGTCATTATCTAAATCCGCCTGGATTGAAGAGGTAAGCACAACTGGGATTGCCCTTCCCGTAGCCTTAATTGCACTACAAAGCAATTCGGTCAGACCAACATTACCCGTAGCAAACTCATCAGCAGACTTGGGACGATTAATTCCCGCGAGATGAAAAACCCAATCGACCCCTTCGAGTAATTCAGGAAGTTCGTCAACACTATGACTTCTTGTGAAAGAGACGCATTCGATAGTGTTCATTTCACGAAAGTGCAACAGCAGATTCTTACCAATAAAGCCATCGGCTCCGGTTATAAGTACGCGCATGGTTTATTCCTCAGGTGGAATGTACTCTCCACGCTCTAAGGCTTGAATAAACTCCAGCTTTCTAAGTAATGTCTTCATTCCCTCAACATCCAGTCTCTCAGTATTGTGAGAGTTATAATCTTCTGATTGCGAAATCTTCTCTTCACCCTGCTCTACAAACTTGCTGTAGTTGAGGTCACGAAGGTCTGGGGGTACCCGATAATATCCACCTAAATCTTCTGCACACGCCATTTCTTCACGACTGAGTAAAGCTTCAAATAACTTTTCACCATGGCGAGTACCAATAACATTAACCGGATGATTGGACACGCCCATAATATCGGTTAATGATTTAGCAAGGGTATCTACTGTGGCTGCTGGTGCTTTCTGTACAAAAATATCACCGTTGTTACCGTGCTCAAACGCATATAAGACTAAATCTACCGCATTAGACAACGTCATCATAAATCGCGTCATATTAGGATCGGTTAGTGTTAGCGGCTTACCTGCGCGAATCTGATCTACGAACAAAGGGATTACCGAACCTCGAGAAGCCATCACATTGCCATATCGTGTGGCACAAATAGTCGTTTTTGCCTGATCAACATAGCGTGATTTTGCGACGATAACCTTTTCCATTAAAGCCTTTGAAATACCCATGGCATTAATTGGATAAACCGCCTTATCGGTACTCAGGCAGACAACGCGCTTCACGTCATTTTGAATGGCCGCTTCCAGAACATTTTCGGTGCCGAGTACATTAGTCTTCACCGCCTCCATGGGGTGAAACTCACAAGATGGCACCTGCTTCAACGCCGCAGCGTGATAGATATAATCAACTCCACGGGTTGCGTTCAGAATACTGTTGTAATCACGCACATCACCAATGTAAAACTTAAGCTTAGGATTGGCGTAACGCTTGCGCATATCATCCTGCTTCTTCTCGTCACGACTGAAGATGCGAATTTCAGCGATGTCGGTATTGAGGAACCGGTTTAGGACAGCGTTGCCGAAGGAGCCGGTGCCGCCAGTAATCATCAAAATTTTATCTTTAAACATGGTGCTTCCTTAACTATTAATAACTGTAACATCGCGACAAAGATCAAGCTTCTGTTGTGGAGTAGGATAATTAATCAGCACAGCTCTGTACTTACCCTTGAACACAAATAAACTACCTGCTGCTGCCCCAATAATACCCAAGCGCTGAATCAGCTGACTGATGTGATCTAGTGTGCCTGCACCACCAAGAAACGTCACAGGTACTGACAAAGCTCGTTTAAACTTGCTGGCATAATCCAGATCGTAACCTTGCATCACCCCATCATTATCAACAAAATTAATTACAATTTCACCAGCACCCGCATCCTGTAGCGTTTTCGCTAAGGTAACCGGATCATGCTTAACTGCCTTGCTAGCATTGTGGGTACAGACTTCAAAGCCCGTGGCGAACAACCCTTTCTTCTTACGAACATCCAGCACAGCGACTACCGATTGCTTACCCACTGCCGCTGCCATTTCTGTGAGCAATGCCGGGGTTTCGATAGCTGCAGCACTGACAGCCACCTTCTCTACCCCCATAGCAATAATCTTGGCTGCCTGATCTGCACGGGTTACACCGCCTCCGTAGCATAAGGGCATACGACATTCGGCTGCTAACTTTTCAATCAGCTGAAAATCTGGCTCAACACCTTTTACCGTGGCATCAATATCCAACAACATGAGCTCATCAGCTTCTTTCTCATTAAAGATTTTTACCGCGTTTATCGGGTCGCCAACATACTTGGGATCTTTAAATCTCTGTGTTTTAACCAGTCCACCGTCATGCACCAGCAAACAAGGAATAATTCGTGCACGTAACATTTAACCAAACTCTGCAAAATTTTTAAGAAGCTGAGCACCCCAGTGGTGACTTTTCTCCGGATGACACTGCACACCATGGATATGCCCCCGCGACACAATTACATCAAAATTGGCACCATAGTATGCTGATGCGGCAACATCCTTTTTATCTTCCGCATCAAAATAATAGGAATGCAGAAAATAAAACTGGGGATCATCGTCAAAGCCCGTTTGGAACAGACAAGAAGTTGGCTTGGCTTTAAGAGTATTCCAGCCCATGTGCGGCATAGGTAGATTATTCATCCGGGGGTTAGACGCAAAGGACTTTACATGACCAGGCACCCAGCCCAAGCCAGGCAAGGCGCCCTCATCTGAATGATCGGCCAACATTTGCATACCCACACAAATACCAATAACAGGCACTGACACCTTTAGCACCAAACGTTCTAATTCCGGTTTCAAACCGGAATCGTTCAACCTCTGCATTGCATGATCAAAATGACCCACGCCCGGTAATATTAGCCGCTTAGCATCTTGCAAATCGTCTGGCGTAGTGGCTTTGGCAGCAGCAATACCCAAGCGCTTAAACAGGGTAAGAAAAGCCTGAATATTGCCGACCCCGTAATCAATGATACGAATCAACGGAAATACCTCTTTTCCAACCCGAACCAACGCAGAATATTGGCACCCAAGCTTATCATCCAGCGTTTGTTTTTATAATCTCGGTAGGTTTTCTTAGGGCTTTCGAACAGCTTCTGAAACTCTTCAACGGTTAACCCCAGTTTGTGCGCAACATACTCGAACTCTTGCTGTAAGAAATGCTCATCCATTTCCGGGCGGGAGATTCTGTCCAGTGCCTCTTCGCGCGTCATTTGGCCCGTCATAATCAGGCTGGAGAAGTGAGCACGGCGTTTCTCGAATCCAAACCGACGGGGCAACCAATACTCTTCATAAAAGCGGGTAAACCGTGACTCATGGTGCTTATGCTTGAAACGCTGCCATCCGTACAATTGTTCCAGCTCATCCTCAGCATCTTTTTTTACGTAAGGCACAAGATTAAGTGGATGATGCACCTTCATACCTAGAATTTTCTGGTACCAAAGCTTATAAACCAGAATATCAGTGAGCGGAAAAGATTTTAATTCGCCTTTGCCAAACTTTTTCCAGATATCGCCAAATAAAGCTTTGTCGATACCCAAGTAACCGCCCCATTCTTCTGGCTCACGGCAGCATTCGGTAGAAAAGTTTGATCCGGTAATAATATTTGTAATGCCGTTCTTACGAGCAAATTTGTATAAACCAGAGAAAAACGCAGCATCCTGTACCAAATCCTGATCTGGGATACCCGAACGCAAGAAGGCAACCTGCAGACGTTTTATTTCATCCCAGTTCACCACTTCCGTGTATAAATCTAAACCAAGTCCATCCACCAACTTTTCGATATTGCCAACTGCTTGATCAGTATTCCAACCAGCATCTACATGAAACAGCAAAGGCTTCAGGCCCATTTTATTTACGGCAACATGAGCGGCATAAGAACTGTCCAAACCACCGGACAGACCTATTATGCAATCGAAGTCAATGTCATCATTGTCACGATTAGATTTAATGCTAGATGATAAAATATTGATTCTACTTTGATCGCTTAAATCTAGAGACCAAGAACGGTTAATAGAAGTCTCAAAATTTAAACAATGACTACAGACACCCTTACTATCAAAAAAGATACCAGGGTCAGAAGTATCCATAATACATGATATACACTGCTTGTATTCCATAATAATCCTAATTAGATCTTCATGCTTTATAGTATTGCGAATTAAATAACGACCAACCTATAAAGAACCAAATAACGCTTGAGGTTACTAAAACTGCCCCAGCTAGTGATAAAATCAAAAATGACACAACAATAACCGATATAACGTTAGCTAATCTGTCATTTGACAAAGCAATTGTTTTAAGATTCAAAATTAAAAAATATACAAAAAAGCCCATCATGATTAAGTAGCCAATTACACCATTCATTAAGAGCCATGTGAAATTGCCAAAATGAACATAGTGAGAAAGGTAGTAAGGACTATTTGCCCAAGGCACAAATTGATAACCGTAGCCCATACCAAAAAGCCAATCCCAAGGCGACGAAAACGAAGAAAATAAGGTGATAAGCTCTGACCACCTTTTAGAAGAAAAAGCATCATAATTACCATTATAAAAATGAACAAGAGAGTTAAAAAAACGATGATTTACTTCAAAGGTGTTGAATACATAGACCACCGTAATTCCGAATAGAAAAATGAAGAATATGACAAGCAACTTAACACGCAAGGAATTAGCTACTAAAAAGTAAACAATCCCTGCGACAAGACTAGCACCAAGGATTGTGGACTTAGCAGCTAAAGCACCAATAAACAACACTACCCCAAAATAAAAAGCCCCTCGGTGATTATGAACATACAAAAATGGGCCACATATCAATATTGAGACTAGGCCAATAGCGCTATAATTTGAAAGACCAAGATTATTAGCTACATTAAACGATAAAGTAACGCAAACAGTAGTGATAATGCTCAAAATCAATATACTATAAAATTTTCGTTGTACATTTCTGCTTAGTTGAAAGTACTTTCCATAATGGTAGCCGACAGGAAGAACGAGAAATGGCATTAATATAAAGTAAATATGAGACCATAATTTATTTGAAATGATCGTCTCATCATTAAAAAGCGAAACACACAGACCTAATGACAGCAAGAAAAAGCTGCTAACAATAAAATATCTATTCAATATGGATCTAGTTAAAATAAAGTGAATAAAACCAACAGAAAAAAGGATTAAATATCCAAACCTGACGAGTAAATTACTACTAAAATCCATGTTAAATCCAATATCGAATAAAATCAATATCGGCATAAAAACCATTTCATAGAACAATGAAATCAGAACAGGAATTTCATAAATTTTTACGCTTAAAACTCTCTTAGTTCGAACGAAATCCTCGGAATCTAAATTAAAAATCATATTTTTAACCTAGTTAAATGGCTAAACGAAAAGACACTAATCGTAACAATTGCAAAAACAAATAGTGCATAACCCGCCCCCATTAAGCCGAAACTCTCTATAGTAAAGCCATACGAAAGAAGGGAGAAGAAGGCGCCAAAAAAATACCCAATCAATAAAATCACATGCATACCCCTAGAGTATAAGTAATGGTGATAGGAACGCAATATAAAATATAGGACACCAAACGCCGTATAAACAAAAAATAATAAATCGCTTGGGACCGCCGAGGACTTTCCGAAAAAAGAATATATGAGATCTACCATAAAATATAAAGAAAAATAATATAACAACAATGCGACAACGCAGACCAAGGTAATAATAAAATATAGACGTAAAACATGACCTGTCATCTCTTTAGCCAACCTTGGCAATATTACAGAAAATACACCAGACTCCAAAATAATAGCGGGTATAGACACAAGACTATATAAAACATAAAAAGCTCCGGCGATAGACATATCAAAATAATGCTCTAACGCGAATCTTGGTCCGTAGAGGGATGCCAGCAGCAATAATCCAATAAGTGTATACGAAAAACCGCTTCTAATAATCGGCCATAACGTGTCCCAACAACCTATAATATTCAACTCAGACTTGCGATAAATTCTTCTGATATACCTCGCGCTATAGATAAATAGAAAAAACTCCAATAAAAGATTTACACTAATAATATTAAGTACATCAATAGAACCGTTAAAAAACAAGAATACCGATACTGGAATAAACCACGCCCCCCGAGACAATACTAGCAGACTCGACTTAACAGGCATTTTACTCGCGAACAATAGATTCTCGGTAAAGCTATTCAACAAAAAAAGAATAAGATTTAAAGCGAAAAGTACTATCCAAGCGCTGCTAGGCATCAAGATATAATATAAATATAAGGCTACTGGAAAAGCGATCAACCAAAAATAGCGAACGAAGAAAAAGTACCTTATAACTACTTCGCCTGATGAATAGTTACCTTGCATTAATTTTAGGCACAACGGAAGATAGATATTGAGATTTCCAAAAATAACCGAATATCCAAGTATTGCCGTGTATAAAGAATAATTAGCTATTTCTGAGATATCCAGGAATGTGCTTATCAATAAAAAGCTAGATACTTGAAAGACGGCTATCAATGCCCTCAAAAGAATATTCAATACATAGGAAGAGAACAATGGGACTAATAACCGCTAAAAATTTTTATTTGCTAAAAAAATACCAATATCTCTTCCGATATTTTCAGCCTCAGAAACATGTGAGGGATTAGTAACATCAAAACTACCATCATTCCTAAAAAAACCTTTATTAAATCCAGACAGGAGCTGAGAGATTATATATTCCTGTTCGGAACTAGTAATACCCCTTTGCGAAATGGCATTATCTATGGTTATATATGACTCATCAGTTTTGATCAAAGTGAATAAGCGTTGCGAAAAGGAACTATAGTACGATTCCGTAAATGATAGTACTGGTATACCTCTTAATATTGCCTCAAAACCAATAGTTCCTGTATAAGTTAGAACCGCATCGGACTTAGTTAAGCAATTGTTCGATAATTCAGATACTGGTGCGAAAATAATATTCTTACTCGCTTTTTTAAGCCGCTTATAAAATTCCGGTTTTCGATAGCCCCATACTCCCGGATGCTCTTTAATAAGAATATTGTATCTATCTGCATGATCTCGAATGAAATCTACCAAAGTCTCCAAATACCTTATATCACTAACATCCGAAGTCCAATAATCAATTGTTGCTTCTGGGAAATGTTGTAAAGGAATGAACACTGTTTTCTTCTCTTTATGTAGCAATTCATTCCAATTACTCTTACCAATGTCTCTTATTGGCAAGAAGTGTAGATATTCTTCTAATGTGTTTTTCCAGGAAACATGATGATGGTAGCTTAATTCAAAGCGAGGTAGTCTAGTTAATGTATAAAACCACACCACCCGAAGGACATTTGACAACATTATTTTTAAGTACGTAATCGTTAGTGAGTGCTTTAGTTTGATTAAATTACTAGGTATATAATCGTTATCTAGCAACATACCTAGAGCTTTCTTCACCTCAACTTCTTGAACTTGTCTGGTTCTACAGAACTCCCCTCTTTTGCTGAATCGGTAGTAACCGTTTAAGAATGTTCGTATCAAACCTATACTTTTGATATCTCTCTTCTCACACTCTTGAAATAATATGTCATGAAAATACTGATCTACCGATTCGCTTATGAAAACGTCAGGATGGTAATCATCTAGAATTTGGCCAATAACCGAACGTGTAGCATGCTCTATCACTTCCGCTTTAGTTGATGAAAGGGATCTCAACAACCGACAACGTAAAATAGTTTCCTGAGATTCTATTACACTTGAATTATTTGAGAGCTCCAAACCATTGGCTTTAATAAGTGAGGAAATGTTTGTTTCATCAAGCTCCCGAAACAAACTGATAAACTTGACATCAACATCTTTGTCTATGTTCTGAGCGATAACTCGAAACTGTTCTAAACACCAAGGCCCTACATGACACAGGACTTTAATCAAAATCTCTACCTATCCAATCTGTTTTAAGCAATCCAAATTCAACAATATCGACATATGAGCCCTCCTTATAAACGGCATCTCGACGCACCCCTTCTTTCACCATTCCAAATTTACCTGCAAGACGGATCATCGCAGTATTACTAGATAGCGTACCACAGGCTATTCGATGTAAATTCAGTCTCATAAAACCGTGCTCTAAGAGAAGATTACCAGCTCTATACATTACCGAATTTCCTCTTTCACTCTTCACACCAAGCAGAAAACTTATACTGCAGGAACGATCTATACAATTATGATTTTGCAGAACAATATTCCCCACGTGTTGCCCCGTATCAACTTTACAAACCGCAAAAAGATAATCGGCTTTTGAAGCGTTAGTCGTTTCGATGTAATTCAGGAGATCTTGTCTAGAATATGGAACCCGAAAATGAGTATTTCCGAGACATGTTTCATAATCATTAAGCCAATTCAAGTAATCACCATCCAAATCATCTTCTACCACCATTCGCAATCCAACAACGCCATCAGTCAAAAAGTATTTATCGTTCATATTCAACTCTCGATACCAAATATTCTACTATAGGGATGAACTCACCCCGGTCAAAAAGGTTATATGCAAATAAAGTCTGATTAATATCAGTTACCTTGCGTACGAAACTATCACATCCTAGCCACAGGGCCCTTATAGCAGGCACTCCGACAGCAGATGCTTCATTCAATATACTTGAATTAAAGCTTATTACCCCTAAAGAATTCATAAGCAATGCGATACTGTCGGAACCGGTAATCTCATTCGATGATATACTTTTAAAACACGCTTTATATTCAAACGGGACATTCAACTCAATTTGATTTTTATGTTTCATAAAAACTAATTCGATGTCAGTAGTCGACTTAAGTAATTCACACAAATCTAAGAGAATTTCTAGCTCATTAAATCCAAACTTATCTTCCAAGGAGAAAGTTGAAATTGGCTCTGGAGCATAAATTATATATGTTCTTGGCTTTAGTATATTAGGGCGATCGCTATTCATGCGCTCTGCCTTTAAACTACTTAGGTACTTCAAATATGGGTTTTCAACGAAGGTTGTTCGCACTCCGTTGCGGTCAAACCAGTCTAAATCTTCATCTGAAAGCGTTTCCGTATAGGTAACATTATCCGGAAGAAAATAGCTTCCATCCAGAAAAAATCGCTCTCTGACAAGATTATCTCGATCAACTAAAGCCCAAGTTTTATTTGAAGTTTCATTTTTCGAGTGCAAAGTAGAAAACAAATATTTTATGTAGTTCTTAGGAGGAAATGAAGTACCAACCATTAATTTGTCATATTTCGCAAGGTCTATTTTATTAACAATATTGACGTTTTCTAAGTCCTCGAAAAAACTCAAAATCTCATATCCAGTTTCACTAAAGACAGATACTTGATCAAGAGAACCAAATTCACTTAAGTACCAGGATAGAACCGATTTTCCAGCTCCTGGATCATCGAATACTAAGAGCCATGAATCGTTATTATTATTCAGACCCTTTGTTGACATTTTCATCAATAGCTTTTACAGGATCAAAAATCTCACAGGTTTGCTCAGAATCAATTACCTTTAGCTCTTCAATATTAGCGATCACCTTTTCAATAGCATTAGCAAAATCGTGAATATCTTCTAATGTGATGCCCTCTCTTACAAGAGGTGATATTAACATTTTACTTCTATATAGATCCTCCACTACAGGACACGAGCCGACACTATAATCATACTCAACATTACTATTGCATGAAAATGGAAAGCCTTTCTTTCCGATCGCTATTTGATTCTGATACATACGGTTCCAGTAGAGAGGCTTAACATAACCCTCTGCAAACGGTGTAGTATCCCAGTGCCTAGAAACAGGCAACTCTTTATTAACTGCTCTAACAAATGTAGATCGGCTAATACCAATAACATCTGCATCGAAAATTATTGGGTACATATAATAAGCGTGGGTAGAGGTAGCTTCTATTTTTTGTCTCTCTAATCCGCTTATCTGGTCAATACGCTTATCAAGAGCCGATGCTAATTCGGCTCTGTGTTTAAGCATATCATCCAGCTTTTCAAATTGCGCTTTGGCAATAGCGGCCTGTAATTCTGTATAGCGGTAGTTGCTACCAAGAGTGTTCGAAATATCAGTTAAACCGTAGTCGTCAGCAGCATTTTCACCGTGGTTTCTAATCAATCTGCAACGCAGCGCCGTGTCGTCATTATTTGTAACTATTAACCCACCTTCTCCCGTTTGTATATGCTTGTGGAAGTTTAGACTGAACCCACCAACATCCCCGATAGCGCCAACAGGTTGCCCCTTGTATAAAACTCCAGGAGCTTGTGCAGCATCTTCGATAATCTTTAAATCGTACTTTTTAGCCAGACTGAGGATAGGGTCCATATCAGCAGGACACCCGAAGAGGTGAACTACTACTATAGCTTTGGTGCGTGCCGTTATCTTGCGCTCTATATCAACTGGGTCTATGGAGAACCGCCAAGGATCAATATCAGCAAATACCGGGATACCACCGTAAAACATTGCAACTGTAGCAGAAGCTGACATGGTATAGGGCGGGCAAATAACTTCATCTCCAGGCTCAATTCCCAAAGCACCAATAGCCACCTGCAGCCCTGTCGACCAAGAGTTTGTGGAAATAGCATGTTGAAAACCATATTTTTCTGACCATGCACTTTCGAAACTAACGACTTCGGGTCCACCATTAAAAAAACGACCTGCTGCCCCTACGAATCCCGACAGCACGTCAGAATCCATCACTCTCATGACAGCTTCCTTCTCCTCCCTGCCCATAGAAACGCGATTTGAAAAAGGTTTTGTTCGTAACGGTTTACCACCAAGAAGCGCTAATTTGTTCATGTTAATTTTGACTCACACATTTTATGGATTTGAAGCCCCATATATTCAGTACACAGATGATATGGACTACCTTTTATGGCGTTATCAAGTTCAGAAACGACCTCAAATTGAAAATTATCCATTATACCTCTCAACAACAATGGCTCTCCAAATGTCCTGTTATTAGAAAATACTTCATCTTCGACTACTGGAAATATCCCTACCTCTCTCCCCCCCCTAATTAGCTTGAGCCTACCTTTACTTGACATAAGATCGACTTCGTAGAGACTTTGGTTTCTATCTTCGGAATTAACCCCGCTGTTGATAAAAATAATATTAATATTTCTCCCGCTTAGGACGTTAATTTTTTCACTCACCGCCTCAAATTGGATTGAATTTTGAACAATAGTACTTAAAAGAAGCTGTAAAAAATGCGACCCACTGTGTATCAAGGAACCTGTATAGGTGACTGTGCCATTAATCGGGCAACCACTTGATTTTTGTAAAAATTCACTTAAATCGTCACGTAGTCGCTGAACAGAGTACCTCATGTAATTTACAAAAGTTTTGACGCCAAATCTCTCGCTTAGCTCAACGATTTTACTCGCTTCAGCAGAGTTTCCTCCGAAAGGCTTCTCACACAAAATATACTTTAAACCACCATTCGCCATTAATGCACTTTCTATTACCGACAGGTGGCTTTGCGTATCAACTGACACTACCAAAACCGAAGGTTTTGTTTCAATCATCGCGGTTTCTACAGAATCATAAAACGTAGCGTTGAAGTTACTCTCAAAAATCTCACGTTTATTACGATCAACGTCTACGCCAGCACAAATACTAAAAGAGTTATGTTTACTAAATGCTCTACAATAACTTAAGCAATATTTATCACTAAGTGAAAGATCATATGTCATCCCAATTTGCCCGAGACCAACAATAGCAACACGTTTCATCTAAAGGTTTCCATCAACTTTTGAGCCATCAAAGCTTTTGCTAATTCAAGGTCATGGTATTCATCAATATCAGTACCTGATTGCCATGATATCGGACAATATGTATGTCTCGGACCATAAAAGGTTCCAGCTTTCTTAAATGAATCCCTGTTTGCGATCCATATCGCACCGGTGGGGCAGTAAAGCCTATCTAGATCTTGGGAACGTGCCTTTAATGCTTCCGGGAAAAGTGGGCTTGGGATCATCTGTTCATCTAAGCGACACGCCCACCAAGGATTACTAAAGCCGTACTCAAAAGCACTGATCTGAAAATTAGTTTCACTAGAATCAAAAATTTCGACATGTTTAACAACATCCGAAACATCACGCAACGGACAATTGGCCATCAGAAGTGCTATTGAATCAAATCTTTGCTTCCAATAACTCTCACCTTGCTCCAAGGCTAAAAGCGTTGCATCGCTAACAGTACTAAAATCATCAGCTGCAGATTGGCGAAGAAAAGGCACCTCTGCTCCATAAAACTTTGAAATTTCAGCAATTTCTATAGAGTCAGTTGATACCAAAACTTTGTCGAATTTAAGAGAATTCAACGCAGCCTCAATTGTCCATGCAATCATAGGCTTGCCGTGAAAGTCTAAAGTATTTTTATTGGGAAGTCGCTTAGAGCCACCTCGGGCGGGAATAACCGCCAATCTACATATATTTTTATTCATTTATAACTAACTAGTTTTCTTATCGGAATAATATTGCTGAGCGAATTCCAGATCTTTCTTTCTACCTATATCGAACCAAAATCCAAATAAGTTAAAATAACAAACTCTCCTATTTTTCTTTAAAGCAAGATCAACTAACTGAGGCATATCAAAGAACTCGTCTTTAGGGACTAGACCTAATAGCTCATGAGACAACACGTATACCCCAGCACTTATCTTAAAAAAATGCTCGGGCTTTTCCCTGATCGCTAAAATTTTATCGTCTTCACCCGTTTCGATAACACCGTATTCGATTTTCTGACTTATTTCTTTTGAAACTACTGTGAGCTCCGCGCCACTTTGCATGTGAAAGTGCATCAATTCTGCAAAGTCTAAATCAAGCAATAAATCGCCGTTCATGACAATTAACGGTTTACCATTAGACTCATAATGATGCAGCGCACCAGCTGTCCCTAATTTTTTTTTCTCCTTGATGTATGAAATTTCTGCACCAAATTTACTCCCATCGGAAAAAAACTCTTCGATCTGTTCAGCTAGATAGTTAACCGCTAATGTTATTCTTACAAAGTTTTGTTCAACAAGGTTGCTAACTATCCTTTCAAGCACTGGCCTACCAGCAATTGGCATGAGCGGCTTGGGAGTGGTCTTGGTCAATTCTCCTAACCGCTTACCTAACCCTCCAACCATTAAGACAACATCAATCTCGTGACACTGATTAGAGATAGAAGCGACCTCATATATCCCTTTATATTGTCTAGCTTGTCCAACGACGACTAAGAATCCCCTAAACGTTAAAGAAAAAGCTTCTTTAATCTCTTCATAAGAGGCGTCTTCTCTACAAGACACAGGATTTCTATTAATCACTCCCTCAAGAGTAAAGTTGTTCGATATAACCCCTCTCCTGAGGTCGCCATCGGTAACAACACCCTCTAAAAGTCCTGAAGAATCACAAACAACAACGTAACCATTTCTAGAAGTATTTAAAGCTTCAACCAACTCTTCAAAAGTGGCATCTGAACATATAACAGTTGCGTTGGCCTTTTTAAACGATATTGACTTAGTCACGCCAATAAGTCTTCTAATTGGATGATATGGTCTGCGGGCAGATCACTAACAACACGACGTCCTATTAGATACTTTACCTCGCTTGGAGAAATACCAGATCCTGGCCTTTTAAAATCAACATCCTGCTCTTGAATCATATCGCCTTTTCTTAACGGTCGGTTGAGCACAGCACTCCTCCGGAACTCTCTCTTCTTTTCACTACTCTCTGTTGCAGTAACTCTAAATGAACCTAATGCGTCATTAATTCTTTTTGCGCCAGTAACAATCGACTTCATTTCTTCAAGGGTAGCAGACACCTTGTGATCCCAACCTTCCATGTTTTTATCTAGTGTGAAGTGCTTTTCGATTAAACACGCCCCTAAAGCAACTGAAGCGAGCGGTATAGAAGTACCTAACGTGTGATCAGAAAAACCAATAGGATAGTTAGGATAAGCAGCCATTAAAGTTTTGATATTGTTTAAATTTACTTCTGAGTCAAGTGGCGGATAAGTAGATACACAGTGCAAAATAATAATCTGCGTATTTTCTTCGCCCTCAATTGTTTTAATAGCCCTGTCTATTTCGTACAGTTCACTTAGACCCGTTGAAATAACCATAGGCTTGCCTTTCTTTGCAAGATATGCAAGAAATGGATAGTTATTTAAATCCATTGACGCCACTTTTATAAAGGGCGAATCCAATCTATCAATAAGAAAATCTGCTTCTTTTTTACTGAAAGGCGTTGAAGTACAGTCTATTCCCACTTCATCAGCAAAGTTCTTCATATCAAGCAACTCTTCTTCGCTAATAGAGTATGCATCAACAATTTCTTCTAGTGTGTAGTCCGTACGGTCTCTATAGTCATCAGCAATAAAATAATTATCCTCATACTTCTTTTTAGAAAAAATCGAGCCCTTAGACCAGCTCTGAAATTTTACGCAATCAGCACCCGCTTCTTTCGCCTGCAAAATAAGTTTTTTAGCCAGCTCCATATCACCATTATGGTTAGAGCCTAGCTCAGCAATAACATATGGGCTTCCATAATTAAATACTTGTTTATTCTTTGTTAGTTGAATTCGCATTTTTACTTTACTCAATAAATTAGAAAAATTTTTTTAACACAACAAACCAAACAAAAAGAGCTAGGACTTTATTTCTTTTAGCAACATAAAGGCTTCAGAATAATTACAGCCCGCCGTAGCACCTCTAAATGTTGCAAGTGCCTCTATATTTTGCTCGCTGCGAGGAAATGGGTGGTTACCTAATTCACTATTATATACCCGCATAACTTCGAGTTTTTTCTTTAAAAAAGGTGATATGTCAACAAAGACATTGGGGACAAAGCTCTCACCACTTAGAGCAAGAGAAAATTCAGTCTCGCTAAGTGTCTCCATCATGTAAATCTTCTTTAAAAAGGAGTACCTGAAACTTTTGGTACAACTGTAAATTGCATCAAATATGATGCGGTGATCAGAGTGAACATCACTTTTGAAAGGAAGGTAAAGAACAGTTGGCCGAACCTTATTCATTACTTCAGAAATCTTTTTCACTAAATCACTGACTGTGTACTCATCTAATTTAGCAGTAGAACAGCCCAAGCGGGAGATACTGTCAAACTCATAAAATTTGGTAACTGTATCGATTTCTTCACCGCGCTTTTCTATAGTCTCTGAAGAAAAACCATCTGCCTCTTTCATCTCGGTGCAGATTAACCAGTGAATCTCTTCGCCGTCACTTTTGTGCTTAAGTAGGGTGCCGCCGCACCCTAACGTTTCATCATCCGGGTGAACTGCTACCACTAAGACTTTTTCTGTCATAAATAATCACCTTTGTTTGGCAATACTTCGAAATCATGATGCACTAGCAAAACCGCTCCATCATTTGTTTTGACTAGAATATTATTCTCAAACACGTCAAGCACTTTTCCGGATTCTATGTTTTGCAAGCCGCAAATATGCTCTTCTACCCGCCAAATTTTGATGTCGCACCCTTTGAACTCAAGGTGTGCACCAACATAAGGACTTGTTAATGCTCTGACTTGATTGTAAATGGCTCTCGAAGACATGCGAAAATCAATGCGACCATCGTCAACCCCCCTCTTTCTCCAGACGTTTGCTTCCAAGTCAGACTGTACAGTTCTTGTGAATTCTCCATTTTCCAACAGGGGTACAAATTCTTTAATCTGCATTAATGCGACTGTAGTGACCTTCTTGTATAAGCTTTTTGCATCATCTTCATAATCTATTAAAACCTCCCTCTGCGACAGAATATCTCCACTATCTGCTCCTTCATCCATAAAAAAGAATGTTGAACCAGTCTTCTCCAAACCTAAGGTCAGGGCCCAAATTATGGGGTGCCTCCCTCTGTTATGAGGCAGCAGACTTGGATGAAATCCAACTACCCCCATTTGAGCGAGCTCCATGATATTTTTCTTTAACAACTGTGACCAACCGAAACAAAAAATCACGTCGGGCTTTTTATTTTTTATCCAACTGTATGTCGTTACCGAATTTAAATCTGCCGTATCTAAGAAGGGAATATCATTATATTTACAAATCTCTTCCAAATTTGCATAGTCGGAATTAATCTTATTATGCGTATTTGAAATTACTCCACACAAGTCCGCATCCATATCAATCAGTTGAAGCAATGCACTTTTTGAAAACTCGACCGCACCTATAAAACAGATCTTCAACACTAATCCCCTAGGCTAATTCCCACCATAATGGGGATTTCGTTTTAGATTCCCTCTTCACGTTGACATCATCAGACAAATATTTAGTGCATTCACTATCAACCTTATTGGTGTGTGCTTTTAATGCCTTATAGTGAAGTTTTTTCACCTTAGCGATGAATTCGCGAGAATCTTTACTTTTTGACTTAAATCCAACCATATTTCTATTGTGCTGTCGGTAATAAGAAATCGTTTCATTGCTAAAAACCGCTATTTTTTCTTCAAGAAGCATTAACGAAAAAAAATACCAATCAATAGCTACAAGATCAATTGGAAACTCGACTTTCGAAAAATTATTAAGACGAACTGAGGTATTTGTTAGCCCAAATATATTTTTATCTTTTATAAACTCGAATTCAATTATCTGATCATTTAAAACACGATTAGAAAGATAGCCTGTTTCTAAAACACCGTTTGAATCAAACAGTGTTAAATCATTAACTATGATGTCAGCCGACTTTAATTTCTCCAAAGACAAACTAATCCGATTCTTTGCGAATCTATCATCACTGTCTCCGAAAACTAGAAACTCATAACCAGAGTCAATACAGTAATTAATTCCGATTTCTCTATTCTTGGCGGGACTGTTGACCCCCTTAATCTCAACTATATTCAAAGCACCCTTATAATTCTTTGCTATAAAGTCGAATTCGTCCAAGTCATCGTTTACCACGATTAAATCAAAACTTTTGAACGACTGCAGCACCAAAGAATCAAGCATTTCTTTGAGAAAAGAAATATTCATTGGGAAAACTGTTGTCAAGAATGCAACCCTATTCACTTTATCACCGAGCCAGCTTTCACGAATGAGTTTGGTTGTATAAATATATCTTGTTTAGAAGTCGCGTTACTTCCAATAAAACTTTTCTCACCAACAACTACGCCACCATTAATTGTCGCACCAGTCGATATGTGGCAATGATCTTTTACAACTGCATCATGCTCAATTAAAGCTTTACTATTTATTATGCAGTTTCTTCCAATCATAGCTTCAGCATTTATCAGGGCATGATGCATGATAATCGTACCCACTCCGATTCGCGCGTGCTTAGAAACTAATGCCTTTGGTGAAATTAATGTAGGAATGTTAAAACCTAAGCTTTCTAGTTGACTAAAAAGTCTAAGTTTTAAATCTACCGTCCGAGTTTGGCCAACAGTAACAAATGCATAATCGTATTGATTTCTCAGAATTGATAGATCGTCGTCACATCCAACAACCGGATACCCCAATACTCCAGTCACTCCCGATTCACTGCGGTCAATAATGCCTGCGATCTGCCACCCATCAATCTGTTCAATAACATCAATACATGATTTGCAGTGTCCGCCAGCACCAACCAATATTATCTGTTTCATAATTTCACACTGCTGGGTAAGTTCACTATACGCGCTTCTAGCCATTCAGCGTTTGGAAGTTCGCCACGCCGGCATTTAGAGTACATTATTAAATTATTCATAAGTGCCCAGATGGGGCGTGTCATCACTTTTTTTTGGTTAGTGAAATCAAGTAATTCGTCCCTATGTCTACGATCTTCACATACGACAGCATTCAGCCAATAATTTGAGCGACAGTCTTCCGGCTCGCTAAAAAACTCAAGGTTTGTACCAGAGAGCTGGTCTTTATAGGCCGCTGCCAAAGTACGCTTGGCTTCGATGAAGTCTTCAAGTTGCTCCAGTTGGGCGCAACCTAATGCTGCATTCAGATTAGGCAGGCGATAGTTATAGCCGACCTCATCATGAATGTATTCGTAGGGGTGTGGCTTTTTAGCAGTGGTGGTTAAATGCTTGGCACGTTCACCCAGTACTGCATCAGCCAAAATCATCCCACCACCGCCGGTGGTCATGATTTTGTTACCGTTAAAGCTAAGTGCACCTAGCGCACCAAATGTACCGGTATGCTGACCTTTGTAGAAACTGCCCAGAGATTCAGCAGCATCTTCCAGCAGCTTGATGTTCCAGTCACGGGTGACGCGCACTAACCCATCAAGATCAACTGGATGACCAAATGTATGCATAGGTAAACATACCCGAACTACTTTGCCATCTGCACGAGTTCTGCATATACCATCCGCATCTAACCTTGCATTTTCTTCCAGCCATTGATTCAAAGCAATTGCTGACAATCCCAGAGTGTTACGGTCAACATCGACAAATACAGGTTCTGCTCCGCAATAGTCGATGGCGTTACAAGTAGCCACAAACGTGATTGGCTGCGTGACTACCAAATCACCAGCTTCAACACCGGCAAGCTTCAAGGAAATATGCAGTGCAGCGGTACCGTTGACAGTTGCTACAGCCATGGGGGAACCGGCATAGGCTGCCATTTCATGCTCAAACCGATCAACGTAAGCCCCCACGCTAGATACAAACGTTGACTCAATGGTATCAATCACATATTCCTTTTCAGAACCATTGAAAACAGGGGCGTGAAGCGGAATATAGTCGTTGGTACCGAAATAATCGCGTATAAAACGAATAAGTTGTTCGCTCAAAACTGTCTCACATTTTGCTGTCGAGATATTTGCCAGTTTCTTTGTGCCCAAAAGCTGGTATCAAATGATGAAAAATATCAACTAGCGCCTGTTTGTCCCATATCAGTTCTCGCTTCATGGAGCTGATTTGGTCTTCGAAATCTGTCAGTTTTTGGTTGTCGAAATCTGCCTCATTTTTAATGATCCCAAGGCTCTCAAAGCGCTCCATATCCAGAGTTTCCTGATCAGTAAAAAACTCTTCAAAGTCCTTTTCGCCGGTGGTATTACTGCTTGTAAATAAACAAGGCCATTTACCTTTTTCTGAAAGCGTTTTTACGAGCTCGCGCGCTTCGTCTTCGTTATTGCACAAAACAGGCTCGAAACCTTTTTGGGTTAGATATTTTACTGCAATGTCATCAAAGGTAATAAGGTGCAGTACATCACTAAGTTTCGGAAAAAAGATATCGCGGTTTTCACCAAAGATGCATGACATGAGACAGAGTTCACCAGACTCTTGAGGAGTAACAAAATAACGTCGAACGTCATTAGGGGCAGCTATCGGCTGGCGCTTTTCTATTCGTTGATTGAAACCATGTAACAAGGAACCATCGGAGAAAGCAACGTTAGCAAACCGGGCTGTAGAAATTTCAATCTTAAGACTCCTCCGCATCAGGAACATTTCCATAATTCGTTTCGAAGCACCCATCATATTAACGGGATTGGATGCCTTGTCAGTAGATACACAGAAGTATTTTTTCACACCTGCATTAATGGCCTGCTGAACGGTTTTGTCAGTATTGAAGACATTTACATCGATCATGCGCATAAGAGTATAGGGATCTTTCTCACTACGAACATGCTTAAGCGCTGAAAGATTAAGAATGTAGTCATAATTCCCATCAGCACTAAAGAATGCATCATATTCGATGGAACCGATATCCAATGCGAAGGTCTGAAAGTCGCCTTTGATGTAGCCAAACGAACTACGAATATCCCTGACCAACTCAACCAGGTTATTCTCGCTTATATCAACAACATGTAACTTCTTGGGATCACGCTTGAAAATTTCTTTGGTAACTGCTTGTCCAATAGAGCCAGCACCACCTAACACGAGAAATCGAGATGAATTGACTATTTCTAATAACTTCTGACTATAACTTTGAATATCCGAAGAAAATAATTCTTCTTCTCTTCCGATCAAACTTAATACTTCCATGACCTAACTCTAATTAAAATTCCTGGATGTTCAATAATGGCTATTATCGTAAGCCAATTCCCAACCGAAAGGAAATAGCTACCGCACGACAAGTTAGGGCAACTTGAAGCATTTTTTTCATACGGTTAAATTATATACAATTAATTATTATCCATAGCATATTTGAGGTTTATTTTGAACTGTAGATTCGGTTTTATTTGAATGTAAAATAATCACTTTTTATCAAAATTCATTAATGTGTCAAAGCATTCATAGAAAAATCATTGATTATCTGGTCCTCACACTTCCATTTATACTGATAACCCTTAAAAATGTTGGTAACGTATGGCTTTTACTTCTGGTGATCGTTGGTGGGTATTTGTTTCTTTTCGATAGGGATAGAATAAGACTATCCTCTGAGGTGAAAATCTTCTCGTCTATATCTTTTGTCTATTTCTTGATCTTTGCTCTCTCAAATTACTTTAATGGTGCCGCTAGTCTAGATGACTATAGTGATTTATTTAAGAAGTTACATTTTTTATTGACTCCCTTGCTTGCCATTGCAATTACACAGAGCAGTATCTCTCTTAAACAGGTTTTGGTCAGTGGATTGATAGGTCTCTTCTTTGGGCTCATCTACCAATATTATCAATCTTTTCATCTCGATATTGGTCGCGCCTCTGGTCTTTTTAACGCAAATATCTATGGAGATATTCTTGCTCTATACTCAATTTTTGCTTTTGTTTTTATGATCATGCAGCAGAAGTTTTATGAAAAATTTTTAAGCCTTGCTCTATTCTTAACTGGGATCTATGGGGTTTTATTAACAGGAAGTCGGGGGTCAATTTTGGCCCTCCTGACCCTTGTGATAATAACTCTATTTATTCAATATAAATCTAGCAAGAAACAACTCTTGATGTTCATACTTGCACTTTTATCAGTTGTGGTTTTGGTTACTTTGCTGGACCCTTCCATACAAAGAAGATTTGATCTCGCCTATCAAGAAATTGAACTTTGGCTCAGTGGTGAAAAATTAGCGTCTAGTGTGGGTTATCGTCTTGAATATATCAGGTCAGGTTTCTTGACATTTATGCACTCTCCTTGGTTTGGCTTGGGTATGTTTGATCCTCAGGTATTGTTGAGTGAATATTCTAGAATCAAATTACCACATACCC
>Ga0255770_10001489_pt1 | contig 21566 bp, 23 predicted proteins | sample 071ome_22_FD_179968 | JGI IMG/M metagenome (GOLD analysis project Ga0255770, IMG submission 179968) | Coastal salt marsh microbial communities from the Groves Creek Marsh, Skidaway Island, Georgia - 071404AT metaG (version 2) | ecosystem: Environmental > Aquatic > Marine > Intertidal zone >...
CCCTAATGCTTGAGAAGTCTTTGGACGCGCTGGATGTCAGAGCTGAGGCCAATGCCAGTTACAATGAAGACGTGCAGGCTCGATCTGCCAATCTGGCATGGGGGCATCCCAACGTGCAGAGCTGGTACAAAAACAGTGATGGCCAAGTGATCAACAACTCTCCTTTTAGTCTGCAAGAGTTTTGGGAAGTGACCCACGACATCACTCCGGAGGATTTCGAGCTGCTTCATGCGGGCAGTAACGCGGGCACCGATTAGCGTAAGGGCCAGCACCCAGCAAGCACTAGCTGAGTTGGGTGAGCGCCGGCAGGGTCGTTGCGATGAGAGCGGTTGCAGCGAGCCGGTTGAACCATCGTTGGCGTGCTCCTTTTTTTAGGTATTGCGAGATCCAACTGCCGCCATAGGCCCAAAGCATGGCCGAGCCAGTTGTCACCAGAAAGAAGACGATGAGAATCAGCCCTACGACCTCGTCGTTCTGGGCTTGATCGCCGGCGTAGGCGGTAATCGCGCTGACGATCACAACGACGCCCTTGGGATTGATCCATTGAAAGGCAGCAGCCTCAATAAACCGCATCGGCCTACCCCGTGATTCTTGCTCACTCGGCTCCATGTTCCAGAATTGATAGGCGAGATAACCAATAACGAGCAGGCCACCGAGTTGCAGCGCTCGCATCACCTGAGGAATCTCGCCCAACACCCAGCCAAGACCCAGGCAGGCAAGCAGTACGATAAGCAGGAAGCCAACGATGACGCCAAATACATGGGGGAGGGTGCGCTTAAAACCAAAGTTGGCGCCTGATGCAGATAGCAATAAATTATTGGGGCCAGGCGTGAATGCAGCCACCGCAGCAAAGGTAAAGAAAGAGAGGAGTGTCGTTGAATCCACGACGAATGACCCGAAGAATGACCGGAGCGAGAGTATAGCGGAGATGAGCCACGCGCCAATGACAGAGCCGCGTAACCGGGTGCCAACTAGTGATGCCGGGCATTAGACCCCGCGTTAGGAACGCTTGGCACGGGTCTTCTAGTCAACGGGCAGCCAGTGAATGAGCAGCCAGGCAAAGATTGAGCTTACCTTACGCGGTTGGCAACTGAATGCTCTCTGAAGGGCGACAAGTAAAGATCAAACAAGCAGTAACCAACCCGTGTTGGCAACAGATAAATAAACGTCAACATAGAAAAACAGGTGATGGGGTCGTGCGTGAGGAGGCTGTGTGTGGAAAGACCTGGCCCTATCAACTTATCAATCGCAATGGTAACCAGAGGATGGAGAGCAAATGATGAATAAAAAGGTTCCGCTGGCGATGCAAGACTTTGCCACAAATAAATTGAACCTCCTTTGTCTGGCCAAAGTTTGGTTGGGCGCTTGTCTCCTTGGAGTGGCTAGCTTCGCTGCTGCTGGCTCACCGCATATTGATCAGATGCGTCTTGAGACGGGCGCGCCGGCCAAGGTCATCGATACCGGTGGGCGCACCTGGGTGGTCATGGTGCACGGTTGGAGTGGGGTACTGGACGAAGTCGGGGACTTGTATGCGAGGCAGGCTTCGCAACTGGCGGATCGAGGAATTTCGTCTATCCGCATGCAGATCCAAGGAGAGGGTGATGCCTTGCAGCAAGGCAAACCCATGGATTCCACCTTCGCTAGCCGGGTCGCTGATAGCTTGGCGGGCTATCGCTGGGTGAGACAGCATCAGCCGGGGGCGGTGATTGGGCTGCTTGGCTTCAGTTATGGCGGTCCGACCGTCATACGCCTCACAACCCTTCCAGAGGTGAATGCCGTGAGCATGGTGCTGTGGTCCAGCGCGGTTAATCCGATGGACATTCTTCGAGGCGATGCTCGAGCCAGCGGGATCAAAGCAGCCCTTGAAAATGGCGTCGGGACTTGGAATGCCTGGATGCCGATCGAGGTGACGCGGCGGCATGTGCTGGGCATGTTAGGAGAGCCCATCCTGTCAGAGTTTGGCGGCTACACGGGTGCGCTACTCACGCTTCGAGGCTCGGAGGATTATTTGCCGCAGGCGGACCAGGCGATTCTTGATGCGAGTGCCGCGTCGATGGGTACCTCGATTGTTATTCAGGGCGCAGACCATATCTTCAACGTTGTTGCCCCTGATCAAACGTTGGCTGATCAGCAATACGCGATTCGCGTTCTCGATGCGACTACGGATTGGTTTGCGGGGACGCTTAATCCGCCGGATTAATGTCGGCGAAGCGTGCTTGCAGGTGCAGTAAGGGAGCATCGAGGGCCGCGTCAATCGCTCAGCCAAAGAGGGGGTGAGTTCCAGATAGCGCTTCAGCACCTTTCAGAGGAAAAATTCTCACGAGAAAGCGGTCATGAAAATAATAGCCGTTTGGTCGCGATCGCAGCCGCACTCAGCGAACGAACCATGACCTAAGAGAGGCTGAGACAGTTGTAAAAGATGATTTCCGCTACAATCGTTGGCGCGTAAGGAAGGCATTAAGACAGTGACAAGAGGCCAGACAAGCTCGTGAATCAACTCGATCAACTCAAAATGATGACGGATGTGGTCGCAGATACCGGCGACATTGGTGCGATAAAACAGTTTGCCCCGATGGATGCAACCACCAACCCTTCATTGATCCTTAGTGCCATGGAATTACCTGATTTTGCTGGTCTAGTCAGTCAAGTTCGGAAGGATGTTCCCAAAGCATTGGACAGTCAGGGCCAAAAGCGCTGGGCCACACGAGCGCTCGCCATCGGTATTGGGGCGTCTATTCTTGAAATGATTCCTGGTCGGGTTTCGACTGAAGTGGATGCAAGACTGTCGTTTGACCAACAGGGCACGGTGGATGAGGCGAAGCGACTCATTGAGGGCTACGCGCAATTAGGGATCAGCAGCGACCGGATACTCATCAAAATCGCCAGTACCTGGGAAGGCATACAGGCAGCGGCAGCGCTCGAACGAGCAGGGATTCAATGTAATTTGACGTTGCTCTTTGGCCGCGGTCAGGCCATGGCCTGTGCCGATGCTGGTGTGTTTCTCATTTCCCCCTTTGTCGGCCGAATTCTGGACTGGCACCAGGCGAAGACCGGCCAAACGTATTCGGGGCTTGATGACCCTGGAGTGCAATCGGTCCACTGGATCTACAATTATTACAAAGCCAATGGGTTCAAAACGGTCGTGATGGGCGCAAGTTTCCGGAATAAGGGTGAAATCGAGGCGCTCGCCGGGTGCGATCGGCTGACCATCAGTCCTGGATTGCTCGCAGAACTCACCGATGATGAATCTGCGCTCCCGCGGCAATTGGATCCAAACGCTGCAGCGAGTGAGTCCAGTACGCTACTTGATGAGTCGACGTTTCGGTGGCTCCAAAATAGCGATGCAATGGCGACAGAAAAGTTGGCCGAGGGGATCCGTAAATTCGCTGCTGATCAGGAGACGCTTGAGGCTCGCTTGACGCTGTAAACAGAGCGGCACGAGATCCCCACGTACCCGTCATGCAGCGTTGATCAGTCCGCATTCAAAGATTCGTAATGAGAGCTCCGTAATAAAAGGGTTGTTCGTCTAACTCTAGAGAAAGCTCGAGGAAGCTCTAGCGAGCGGCAACGTTAGGCAAGTCGGCCCGCCTTCTCCTTTTCTACTGATGTCCTCGCCGTTATAGGTGGTTACGCTGACCCCATGCTGCTCTAGCAGGGCTTTGGTCTTTGGCAACCCAGAGAGCATCAGCGCCCGTCTTGGGCCCGTCGCAAGCACGTTGCAACCCATGTTGAGGTATTCATCGTCATCGACGGAAATTTGCTCGATGCCGTGCCGGCTGAGCCAAGCAGAAAAGCTTGCAGGGATCAGCGGCGCGTAAACGAGCGCCAAGTCCCTATCCAATGGCGAGATCATGCTCATCAAGTGGAATACATCCTGGGGATGACTAGGGGGAGGGAGGGGGACTCGATGAATTTCGACAGCGGCTCCCAGTATCGACTGAAGTTGGTCAACGCCTGCATCATTGGTGCGCGGCCCAACGCCGACTGCAAAGGTGTAATCGTCTAAACGAATAAGATCGCCGCCCTCGATGGTTCCAGGTGGCGCTATTTCCCCAATGAGCGGCAGTCCGTAGCGCTCGAGTGCTGCGGCGTTGCAAAGGGGTTCGCCCCGACGAGTAGCTCTTCCCATGTGACAGGCGATAAGGCCTTTAGGCGTTACGATGAGCGAGTCCCGGGTGTAGAGACTATCCAAAGTGAGTGCTTCCCCCTCGGGCAGCTGAATCACCTCGGCTCCGGCGTCTTTCAAGCATTGTACAAAAAAGGCATGCTCGGTCACGGCAGCGCTCAGTTCAGGGGGGCCATGAAAGCGGAGCGCTTCCCACTCGCTGGCGATTGCCGCGGCGTCCCGATAAGCTGCTTTTGGGCCGCGGACAGCGACGCGGGTCAAAGAACCATACTCGTTCAATCGAAGTCTCCTTGAGAGTCGGTCTAATAGTAACGAGGACGCGTCAATTTTGCAGTGAGTCGGGCGCATATCACCGGAGGGGGTAGCCAATGATTAAGCAAGTGGTTTTATTGAAGAAGAGAGACGATCTCACCGTCTCAGCGTTTCGCGAATATTACGAAAATCACCATCGATTGATTGGTGAAAAGTATCTAAATCCGTATGTCACGCGCTACGTTCGCCGATACCTCGAAACGCCGCCTGAGATGGACGAGGCAGCCATGCCGTATCACGTGGTCACCGAAATGTGGTTTGCCACTACTGAGGATCGGGATGCTTGTTACAAGGGGTTGTCCGCGCCGGATGCTCAGCGCGAGATCCTAGCGGACGAGGCCAAGATGTTTGCGCCCGGCGGTAAATTCTCCACCCTGCTTCTCGAGGTGGACTCTAATGTTGAATCCAACGCTGTGTAGATCGACGTGTAATTCGCCGCGTAAGGCGATGCGTAAATCAATCAGTCAATCGACAGGTAAACAAAAACCAAGGAGCCAGCTGAAATGACCCGTCAGCGGTATGTTACTGAATTTGGAATGGGCACGGATGTCCACGGCTCGGACATGACGAAAGCGGCTTGCCGGGCCGTTTCGGATGCCATCCGCCATTCGAGCTTGAATTTTTTCAAGGCATTAGGGCGAACCCCGCACGATATGGAAATCGATGTGCTGATTGGTGCCCCAGACCCAGATGCGGTGGATACGAGCGAGGTTGCTAAACAACTGCCCTATGGAACTGTGCGCGTCGAGGTGACAAAAGGCGGGCTAGCGATTTCGCCTGATGAAGGCTCGGACGCCATTGTGATCGCGAACGCGGGAGTGAAGGTCTATCTTGCTGACGCGTAATTCGTCTTTGGCCGATAAGTGAGCTGGTGATCATTGGGCAGCGCAGTCTGAAGGCCAATCCACTTTCCTCGGCTGTCGTACTGCACTTCGATGTTGAGCTTATTCGCGGCGATAATCGTTCGTCTCTCTATGGTTTCAGGGTCTGTCGAGGTGCTCATCTCCACTGGAATAAAGTCACCTGACTGAGCGTTCATGAGGAGTGCTCGTTTACTCAAATCTGTTCGCCAATAGGCAAAGCTAGATAAGCAGGGATCTCCGCTGGGTAGGTCTTTTGCGTCACCATTGACGGTGAGTGAAGGTTCGCCGCTCTGGCTACGCAGGGTTGTGGTTTGCTCGCCTTTCTTCGTATTGGTCGTCGCCTCTAGCTCAACTAGGCAGCCATCTCTCCATATTTCGCGACTGAAGTGGTCGTATTTGAAAGCGTTGAAAAAAAGGATTTTCAATGCGAAAGACGCGCGGCTCGTGACAATTTCCTCACCGGTCTCGCTCGTTGATCGCACAAATTGGTGCTCTCCGATCAAGCGATCATCGAAGAACACGTCAAAAGAGTAGGTTTCATCGCCCTTGGCGATGCCGTGGCTTAGGGTTAGTGCGGTGAAAATCGCGAGAAAGGGGCCCCTGGCGCGTGTCTTTGGCTTGTGGACTCGCGTGAATCCAAGCGTTTGCGGTTTTGCCTTCGCCGGCCTTTGCGTCCACGCCGATCGGAGGCGTTGCACAGCGCGAATAGCGCGAGTGAAAAGGGTGTGGAAAGCAATGGATGCCATGGCATTCGATTCTGGCAGCGTCGTTAAAAGCGGTTACGCGAGACGTGCGCCGTGAGATCACTATGGTCAATGCGTACTCGGTCGGGGCTAGCAGCCAGTCATTGGTCATGACCTGCATGGATTCTTCGTATTCTTTGCCTTTTGTCTCGGCCTCGAAACGATTTTTCGTTACACTCCTGGGCGCTAAAGAACACTAAGAACAACGGTAGGACGAACCATGCAAAAAATAGGGGTGTTGGGCGCTGGAACCATGGGCGCTGGTATTGCGCAAGCATTTGCCATGGCTGGGAAGGACGTGGTGCTGCGTGATATTTCGGAGGCATTGGTCGACAAGGGTATTGCTGGCATTCAAGCCAATCTCGATCGATTTGTATCGCGAAATCAACTCGCAGCAGAAGAGGCTGATGCTGCTAAGCACCGGCTAACCGGTGCAGTCGACATCGCAGCGTTTGCAGACTGCGATTTAATCGTAGAGGCGATTGTCGAGGTCATGGAAGTGAAGAAAACGGTCTTTGCTGAACTGGATGAAGCGGTTCAGTCCAAGGCGATTTTGGTGTCGAATACCTCCTCTCTATCTATTACCGAGATTGCAAGCGCAACGAATCGCCCCGATAAAGTGCTCGGCATGCACTTCTTTAACCCTGCCCCTGTCATGAAGTTGGTGGAAGTGATCCGCGGGATTGCAACTTCTCAGGAAACGGTCGACCGTGTGCTGGAAGTGACCCGTGATATCGACAAGCAACCGGTGGAAGTGGCGGAAGCGCCGGGGTTCGTCGTGAATCGAATATTGGTGCCGATGATGAACGAAGCGGTCGGCATCTTGGCTGAAGGGCTTGCAGCGCCGCAGGATATCGATCAGGCAATGAAGCTCGGTGCGGCGCACCCAATGGGGCCGCTTGCGCTCGCGGATATGATAGGCCTGGACGTGTTGCTAAATGTGATGGATGTCTTGCATGAAGAATTCGGTGATTCCAAATACCGAACGCATCCTTTGCTGCGTAAGTATGTCCGGGCCGGTTGGTACGGCCGCAAGACAGGTAAAGGGTTTTACGACTACAGTTAGCTAGCCTGTTGAGAGCGAGTGAAAGGTACAGACGCGCCCTCAAGACGTGACCTAGCTGGCTACGAAGATAGCACCATCTAGCCGCCCGCTTAAACTGGGGCTCGCTGTCACGATTGCGTCTCAGTCGCTAGCTATCTCTACTGGGGGGTGTCACCGGCTGGGCTGAATGCAGCATTGTCGCTACAAGCTTGTTGCTAGCATCAAATAGCCGTCCTTCGCACGTCGCCACTTGTCTCCCTAATCTAATGATTCTCGCTCGAGCCTTGGCTGGGCCGGCTGTTAGTGGTCGGTGGATCATGACGTGCAGGTCCGTGGTGAGCGGTGCTTTTTCTCCGTTGTAGCCGTCTATGATGGTCGCCGATGTGATGTCATCCAGCGCCGCGCTCATCATGCCACCTTGAACCATTCCCATAGGATTAGAAGCTTCATTCGGAAACACTAGTGAGAAGCATGCCTCATCGTCATCATGCCCGGTGTATCGGAGCCTCATCCAGATCATTGTGGCGCCGAATTCATCCCGATTAATCTTCTCGAATACTTCAGACATAGTGCTTGCTCGAAAGAAAAGGGAGACGTTATCAGAATTAATGGGTAACCGCGGTGTTGGGGTCTAGGTCCCGCGGGTGGATTACCTTTTGTCTAAATCACGGCACTGTTGTGTGAGCTTTCCATGCGCGTTAATTTTGGATGGACAGCACAGGGTGTGCGTGGTGCATTGTGCATTGTGCAGACATCGATCCAAAGGTTGTAGGCTAGAATGATTCCGTAGCGATTCGGGCATGCAGCCCTCTACCGTCCAACGATCTGATTGGAGCGAGGTCATTTTTGAATGGTCGTTTGAACGCAGGTCATGCAGAGTCCACGGGAAGCTAGGATCAGCGTGATCAAAAATATGGGGAGATGCTGTGATTACCGTGCCAATCGAAGGTAAAGCGTTTGGGGCCACCATCACCGGTGTAAAGCTCGGAACACTAACAGATGCTGAGTTTGCAGATATTCACATGGCACTGCTGGAATTTGGGTTTTTGGTGTTCCCAGGCCAGTTCTTGTCGGACGAGGGCAGTATCACCTTTGGCAGTCGTTTCGGGGAGCTAGAATTCGGGGCCTTGCCGCTCGCGAATCAAGTCAGGCATCGCGATGGCACGCTGGGCGAGATGGCAGCAATCGACTCAGAGTGGATGAAAATCAATCGCGGCAACGAGGCGTGGCATACGGATTCGACTTATCGACCGATTAGCAGCAAAGTCGCGATGTTATCGGCTGTGAAATTGCCTTCCGCAGGCGGTCAGACGGAATTTGCAGACATGCGTGCAGGTTATGCGACGCTTCCTGAATCGACGAAAGAGGCGATCGCGGGATATGCTGCTTATCATTCCACTGTCTTCTCCCAAGCGAATGACCTTGGGCACTTTCCTGAGATCAAACCAGATTCGATTTATCACGGAGAGGCCTATTTGCGACCGCTGGTAAAAACGCACCCTGAAACCGGTGTCAAAAACCTGCTGATCGGTCGTCACGCCTTTGGCATTCCCGGGTTGTCGCGTGATGAGAGTCGATCGTTACTCGATCAATTGATGGCTCATGTCCTAGGCGATGAATCCAGAGTCTATTCCCACGAGTGGACAGAAGGAGACACCCTCATTTGGGACAACCGAGCCCTGCTGCATCGCGCGAGGGCTTACGATTACCGCGAACCCAGGGTTTTAATTGGTACGCGAGTACAAGGCGATGTGCCATCAGAACTGGCCTATTACCCTGAGGACCCTGCCGCAGAAGCCGGCCGCCATGCACTCACCGAAGAGTTAACCTGGCTCAGACAGCAAAATGCGGCCTAGATCGATCGCGCTGGACTGGAACTAAGCATCATGCACGAAACGAGGATCGCTTACTGAGAAGTAGGTTAATCGGCCCGCGGCTACTGCTCGCCCTGTGATAGGCGATACAAGAGGATGCCTTGCAATGACGTGTAAACCGTCTGGCTGAGGTGCTGTTGGTCCCTGTTGAGTTTGTCTTTAATCCAGCCGAGCCAGACATGGTTGAGGTGGCGAGTAACGCCGGTAAACGGCTCTTCGCCGCGAATGGCAAGCGCCACAATCTCAAGCCACAGTTGGATGTACGGCTTAAAGTCCTTGCTTGTACCAAAAGCAACCATACGATCCAGCAGCGTGCGGTCATCTAAAGGAAAGTCGCCAATGTGCTGTCCGAGTCTTGAGGCAATTTGCTCAGAGATATATTCGAGAACCTCCTTGATTAAGGCTTCTTTGTTGCCAAAGTAATAAATGAGCATGCGGTCACTGGTTCCTGCTAAGGCGCCGAGTCCACGAAGCCCTGTGTGACCAAGGCCGTTTCGCAAAAAAGCTGCGGCCAGGTGCTCGATGATGATTTCGCGCTTGGTCGGTGATTGCGTCATGCCGGCAGTCTACCAGCTCGCGACTGAACCACTCTAGCGTCGTTTCCTACATCTCCAGCAAGTGCTCAAGTCACATTGCCGTTGAGAGGTTCATCGCAGCCTATGGTTGACTGGGCTTGCGCTTATAGAAAACCAATACGTTGGCAAGACTTATGTAGCGATACATTGAATAAAGTGATCCGACCTCGTTCACTCCCGGTGACCAGTCGGTGGGCTCGGCCATACGGAGCACCCACATGTTGTAAAGGCTCATGGAGCAATACATTGAATAAAGTGATCCGACCTCGTTCACTCCCGGTAACCAGTCGGTGGGCTAGGGCATGGAGAGAATCGGGACGTTGTTAAGGTTCATGGAGCGATGTTTCGAAAAGATTGAGCTGATCTAGATCACTTCCAGCAAGGGTTCACCGAGCGTTGCGACGGAGAGAAGCGACACGGGGAAGCGCTTGCAAGAACTGAGATAAAACAAGTGGTCACCATCTCTAGTGGTCCCTGCTTGCAAGTTCTAACCATTGAATCGTTCAGTAGCTGGGGTGTTATGCTGAGAAAAAACAAGGGCGATAAAGGAGCGACTAGCTGATGGCGTATTTGAAAATTTATGGAGTCCCGTTTTCTCAACCCGTTCGAGCGGTGTTGTGGCTGCTCTTGATGAAGCGTCAATCCTTTGAACTGGTCATGGTGAACCCTGGGAGCTCAGGTGAGAATGGCAGTCGTCATCCAGACTATTTGAAGATGAACCCAGCCGGAACAATCCCCTGTTTGCTAGAGCCAGACACAGGATTTTCAGTGGGTGAGTCGCACGCCATCATGACCTACTTGTCAGACAAGTACGGCTGGTCTGATGTGTATCCTGAGTCGTTGCAAGCGCGAGCCAAGATGAATGCTTACTTGCACTATCACCACCGCAACGTGCGTGAGGCCTCAACTGGGTTGATCGCCCCCAAAATCCGAAAAGATCTCAACATTCCGGAAGTCATGCAGCAAGCGTCACATCGCAATTTGGGCGGCGCGCTCAAAGCGCTCGAAACGCTTTACTTAGATGATCAGCCCTATCTCTTCGGCGATGCGGTGAGCATTTGTGACCTCAGCGCTTATGTCGAAATCGGGCAATTGCAGTCTAGATTTACCAATACTTATGACTTCTCGGAGCTTCCCAATGTGAGCGCCTGGCTGGAACGTATGCAGCAGCTCCCGTTTCATGATGAGGTTCACGTTTGCCTCACCGAAATGGGTGACATCAGTCAGGAGGCGCCGTCAATGGATGTGATTCGTAACGCGAACATCAGCGGGCTGAAAGCATTAAAAGCCGCGCTCGAATCAATCGGCGCGTAATCGGATTAAGGCCTCTGCGCTTCGTTTGCGGTTAATGCTGCGCGGGCGCTAAGCCATTGTGTTAGCTGCGTGGCCCCATCTGGAGGCGATCCAACCCGCTGATCTAGGGAGTGGCTTGATCTGCCTGTAGGAACTGCTCGATGGCTCTCACCGCGGCAATCAACGTACCCTCGAGTGCTAAGGCGTCGGCAGTACCATCATTGCCGTGCATCGCGACGACTAAATCCAGCGCAGGATTAACATAAATGTGCTGCCCAAAAATGCCGATCGCGGAGAATATATTGTCTCCCCAGAGCCACCAGAGGTAGCCGTATCCGTCGTATCCGTGAGAGGGTACGGTGCTCTCCTGCATAAATGCATGATCAACCGTTGGGGATCCTGTCCCCAAGTACTGCGACTTGGCGAAAAGACCAAGCCTGCCATAGTCGCGCAGCGTGGCTGAGATGCAGCAGCCGCCGAGTTCACCGCCGTAGGGTTCGCCCAGAAGCCAAGTGGCATCATCAGCCATACCGAAAGGGTGCCAAATGGTCCGTTCGAGGTACGTTGTCGCGTTGTTACCAATCGCCGCGCGCAATATTTCCCCTGCAAGATTGGTCTCAGCAGTGTTGTAATTGAATCGTTCGCCCGGCGCAGCGCTGCGCTCTAGACCGCTAAGGTAATTGAGCAGGGTTAATCCACTCGCGCCGCCCGCTTTTGCAACGTCTGATCCAGGATCGTCGTAATCTTCATTCCATTTGATTCCCGATGCCATTTGGAGGACTTGGCCCACGGTAACGTTCTCATACGCAGTGCCGACAAATCGTGGCAGGTAACGCGTCACAGGGTCCTCGACGCTATCGATGAAGCCATCACGAATCGCTGTCCCAATGAGCATCGAGGTGACCGACTTGGTTACCGAAAACGAGATCCAGCGCGTATCTGGACCGTGGCCTTGAGCATAGTGCTCAAGAAGGATTCGATTACCCTGCAACACCAGAAAACCTCGCACTCGACGGTCCTCGAGCAATTGATCAACGGTTTGCTCCGTTTGGTCTACCTGGTAGGCAAGCTGACCTAGCGGAAGAGGGGTCTCTACGAGCGGTCGAGGATCAGTTGAAGCGGTAATGGTTCGTGTGGGAAAGAGTTGATCGATCGCTCCGAACGCTACTTCTCGTTGCTCGCTCGGCAGGAAAAGCAGTCCTTTTTCTGGGGTAGTCGTCGCAACTTGAGTCTGCAGGCGCTCAAGCATTTGACCTCGCTCGTCATCAGCGAGTGTATTGATTGATAGGACGAGCAGCCAGAAATGGGGCAGTAATTTTTTGTTAAAAGACACGCTTAACCTCCATCAAGATGCGCCCCGTAACCGCAATTCTTAAATGCCGATTGTCTGTGGTGCGGCGCGGGTCGAAAACGAAAAACCAAACTTACACTTGGAGCAAAACAAAAACAGAAGAACGCTTGGCTAAAATCCAGAATCAGCGCCTCAGCGACGCCAAAGCAGAAACCAATCCCTTGGATTTACCCTGAAAGTACCGTGCTAATGACGCAAAAATCAATCACGGCAATCTGACTTTCTGCCAGAGCGACTCAGAAGCGGAAATTAATCCCTAGGATCTGTCTAAAAAAAGTACCGCGCCATGGACGCAAAATTTAATCATCGGAATCTGCTCCGAGAGCATTCGCCATGGGCAAAAATCAGTCATGGAAGTCTGGAAGCCAAAGTAAGGTTCAAGTTTAAATCTTCCCTCAAGCCGGAATCGATCTCAGCGGTGGGCGGCCCATGAAACTGATGGTGAGACTGTGCAAAAGGTAAAGCAGGCAGTTGAATTAGATTGAGTCGTTTGGCTTTAACAAGAGTCTCTGGCAATTGGGTTCGCATCCCTTCCCCGTGTTGTTCCACGCAAAACGCTTTAGGGAATGGTCAGCAAGGTAGGAGTTGCAGCACTGGCCGTGATGGCGCAGGGTGAGGAATAGTGGCTGTCCGATGACGGGAAGGATGATCCCCTAGGTCGCAGCGGTTTTGAACGAACGGTTCGATAGGAGGAAATTCGATGGCTGACTGGTTTGATGCGTACCCCTACTTAAAATTTGAGCGCCGAGCGCACGGTGTGCTGCTGATCACGATCTCAAGGCCCGAGTCGATGAATGCGACCAACGCTGAACTGCACAAGGCGCTCTCGAGAATTTGGCGCGACATTGATGATGATGACGAAACACGCGTGGTAGTGATTACCGGGGAGGGTAAGGCCTTTTCAGCAGGTGGTGATCTCGAGTGGGTCGGTTCTATGGTCCAAAATTATCAGGGCATGAAGGCGGCGTTTAAGGAGGCAGGTGACCTAGTCTACGGCATGATGCGATGCGAAAAGATCATCATCTCCGCAATCAACGGGGTTGCGGTCGGTGCGGGGCTCGCTGTGGCATTGATGGCGGATATCAGCTTGATGGCAGAGGAAGCGCGTATTACCGATGGGCACACGCGCCTTGGGGTCGCCGCAGGCGATCACGCCAATATCATTTGGCCGCTGCTCTGCGGGCTGGCGAAAGCTAAGTATTACCTGATCACGGCCGATTTCATTGATGGTCGAACCGCTGATCGAATCGGCCTTGTGAGTGAGGCCGTTCCTGCTGAGGAGCTTATGGATCGAGCATTTACCGTCGCAGAAAAGATCGCCCGTGGACCCCAAGACGCAGCGCGGTTGACCAAGCGCTCGCTTAATCTTTGGGTGACCCAAGCAGCGCCGGCATTCGATGCCAGCCTTGGGTTTGAGATGCTGAACTTTATGGGTCCCGATGCGAAAGAGGGGGTTGCAGCCTTGCGCGAAAAGCGAGCCCCCGACTTTGATGATCCTGCGACTTAACGCGGGGGTGCACTTGCTCGATATTGGGGGGCTTCGGATGAGCACGTGCGTGGATGATTGTCATAACCCGGGATGGGGTAGAAAACGCCCCATGGCATTTTCGGTAGGCATCGCTAAACTCAAGGAAGTACACACGAACATACTCACGACCGGGGTCGGCCTATGAAAGTTGATATTCGTTACTGCGCGCAGTGAAACTATCGTCCCGAGGCAGACCGTGTGTCCGCAGAAATTACAGCAATACCGGGTATTGATCTCACCCTTCACGCAGAAGGCAAGGGCATATTTGACGTTGAAGTCGATGGCGCTTTGATCTTCTCCAAATATCAAGTCGGCCGCTTTCCAGAGGAAGGAGAGATTGCCCAACTCATGCGGTCTTAGGATAGGTCGTTGCTACTCGATTTGGACCAAGGTCGACTCGTCGTCTTTCTAGTAGGACTAAGCCTGATCGCGCTGATCGAGGCGAAATTCTCCCACCGCGCACATTCCGGTTATTTCACCTGGCGATGGCTGATGCATTTAGGGATTGCTGGTTTCAATACCCTCGTGATGCGAGCGCTGGTGTTTGTCCCGTTGCTCCTGTGGCTGGTTCACTGCCAGGAGCAGGGATGGGGGCTGGCAAGGTGGCTTGGGCTCTCTGGCTGGGAGGAGTTCGTCATTTCTTTAGTGGTTCTCGATGCGCTCGATTATTGGTGGCATCGCTGGAATCATCGAGTGCCGTTACTTTGGCGATTCCACAAGGCGCACCACGCCGACAATGAAATCGATGTGAGTACGGCGCTGCGGTTTCACCCCGGCGAACTCCTCATATCTGGCGGCATGAAGGCCATTTGGATTGTGCTGTGGGGACCTTCAGCGGTGGCCTGGTTTGTATTCGAAGCGGCGGTCAGTTTGTCGGCGCAGTGGCATCACGCGAATATTGATTTGCCCGACACGGTGGAATCGAAGCTCAAACATTTCATCGTGACACCTCGTTACCACGCCATGCACCACATGGTTGATCGCAGCCACGGTGATGCTTATTTTTCGACGGTGTTCAGTATCTGGGATGTTATTTGGAAGACTACGGGCACCTATCAAACCCGTGATGAGATGCGGGATGTAGCGTTGGGCCTTCCGGATGGACGCGAAACAGGTCAATCCTTGCTCGAGTGGATTCTGGAGCCCATGCGCAAGCGCAATCTAGCGCTTTCTCGACCGAAACCCAGCGAATCAGAGTGATTGGATGGCATTCTCAAAAGGGAGCGCTATGATGAGGGAAAGAAGAGGACGGAAGACATGAAAAGAAATAACCAAACAGGACAGCGTTTTAGTGTGAAAGGATTGGTGCAGCTCGTGAGCATTACGATGGCGCTAGGGGGACTATCCATGGGGCTCAAGGCCGCAGAGCATGGGGGGCAGGCGGCGAAAAGTAAGGCACCACAGGAGCATGGCGGTAAGGCAGCGAAGCCGAAGGGCCAAGAGCACGGCGGCAAAGCGGCGAAGCCCAAGCGTCAGGAACATGGCGGCAAGGCTGCGCCCAAGCGCCAAGCATCATAAGTTGGTAGCCAAGAGTTAGGGAGTTCCCAACTTTGAATTGGCGAGGTCGATACATCCCTCGGTTGCTTGGAGTGCTGCTGGTCTTAATAGGCCGGGTGGTCTCAGCAGAGGCCGACGAACCCTTGATGTTTTATGCAGAAGACATCAAAGCCGCGATGCAAGTGCATCTAGAGAAGACGCTGGATGAAGACGGAGTATTTCACCTTGTGGATGATGTCACGGGGGAGGCGCTCAAGCTGACATTCATGCAGGTGCATGACCCCGTTCGACAGATGGATGGTGATGTGTATTTCGCGTGCACGGATTTCCACCCAATCGGCGAAGTGGATCGAGTTTACGATATCGACTTTTGGTTGAGGCCGGTAAATGGTGAGCTAACGGTATTTCGTACCAAGGTTCATAAAGAGCCCCGCCAGTCGCTGTTCGGTTGGTACAAACATCCAAGATATACCTTTGTTGGCGACGATATCGAATATCTGTACGAATCGGATTGATCGGGCTGATCGCTAAGCGCCAATGCCCCGAGTGCATCGGATAACAGGATCGGTCCGCTTCGTAATTGGTTTGTGCCTTCACAGATTGGTTCAAACAAAGAGACTTAAAGGTAGAGATTCATGAGAAGTGACTCGAAAGAAGTGACTCAAAAGAAGTGAATGGTAGAAAGAGGGGGTGAGTCAACAGTGCCGATCAGTGTACTAGGGTTCTATGCAGCACTGGTGCTGTGGGGCGTTCTTATCGCTCGCGGATTAAGCCGTCCAAGGGAGTGGTCGCTAGTTGCCGCAATCGGGCTGGTGCTCTTACTCTTTTTGAACGTGCGCTACCTCATCGAGGGCGCGCCTGCGGGTATTGCGTTCTTCGTTAGTCTCTATGACGTCTTCGACAATATGGGGTTGTCGATGGGCGAGACCCCTGCCGCCATGGCCGCTTGTGTAGGTAATGCCTGCTCGCTTTGGGGCGACACTTACACCCTGCATCAAAGTTGGGGAGTGGCTTTTTTCGATCGCTTTGTCTCGGCACCGGCGCTAAGAACCAATGCGCTCTATATCCATCTCGCGTGTAACTCCGTGGCTTTTGTTCTGATGCATGTCCAGCTCCTTTGGTCTGATCGGGCATCGCGCGTCATATCACACGCCTGGCTCGGTCGGCTAACAATGATGTTCCTGACGATTGGGACCGGCGCTGCGCTCTACCTCGCCAGTGAGCACGACGCGGTGAGGGAATATGGCGGGATTTGGGCTGAATGGGGCTTTTACTCTATGTCGCTCTGTGTGTTCGGCGCCGCCATGATGGGTTGGCGCATGGCGAGACGAGGCGATTGGGGCATGCATCGGGTGTGGATGATTCGCTTTGCCGGCGCAATGTACGGCGCCTTTTGGCTATTTCGTGCGCTGCTGGTGGTAACGGGGCCGTTATTTCGGGAGTGGGAGACAGTGTCCCTCCTGATTTCTATTTGGGCATCGGCCCCCCTTGGGCTACTGATTGCTGAGGGCTTGCGCCGCAGGTGGGACAGCCGGTCATCGAAGGCAAGCGCGGTCAGCCTTTCATCCTGATCTCCTGTGAGTGACTGCGAGTTGCTTGGGGGGTCATGTCGCCCGCTCCTAGGAGACCGCTCTGCGGTAGACGGGCTGGAAAGCATAGAAATAGAGACTGAGCAGTATGAGTAAAGATCACGCCCGAGCTATGACCGTTTCTGGGTTGATGCGTCAGGCAGCGAAATACAACGCGAACAGGATTGCCGTGATCGAGGGCGCTCGATCACTGACCTTCAGTGAGGCCTTTGATCGAGGGGTGCGACTCGCCAATGGATTACTAACCAAGGGATTCGCGCCCGGTGATCGTATCGCGGTTCTCGAGGACAACAGCCTTGAATCACAGGATATGTTTCTTGGGGCAGCGCTAGCAGGATTGGTTCGAGTACCGCTTTATGCCCGCAATGCAATGCCAAGTCACGTCCACATGGTGTCGCACACGGGCTGTAAAGGCATGATGGTGAGCAGTCAGTACGAGAGCGAGGGACGGTCGCTCATTGATCAAGTCAGTGGAATGGATTTGTTCCTATGCCGAGATGGTGACTATGAATCCTGGCTCTCCGCTCAATCCTCTGTTGACCCCGAGATTTCGGTAGCCGAGTCCGATTGGTTCATTATCAGGCACACCGGCGGCACAACCGGTAAGCCCAAGGGGGTGGCGTATAGCCACCGCACTTGGCTCGATGCAGGTCGTGACTGGTTTTATAACTTCCCTCCGATGGATCCAGATGATGTTTGCCTACATGTAGGGCCCATTTCTCATGGTAGCGGCTACCTCTACACCCCAACCTGGCTCGCGGGCTGCGCGAATCACTTGATGTCTGAATTTGATCCAGAAGCGGTGCTTCGAGCGATGGCAGACGGCCAGGGCAGCTTCATGTTCATGGTGCCATCTATGTTGAATCAAGTCGTTAGGCATCCGCTGGCCAAAACCCTGATCTATCCAGCGCTCAAAGTGATCCAAATTGGTGGCGCCCCCATTGCGGATGAAACCGCGCTCATGGGAAGGGAAGTGTTTGGCGATGTGCTTTATCAGGGCTTTGGGCAAACCGAAGCAGTGCCGGTGTGCATGATGGGGCCCAGCGAATGGTTTTCTTCTGTTGCGGGGTCTGAGCCGCTTCGTTCGGCAGGTCGAGTCCTCCCTTATGCTTATTTGGAGATCCGCGACCAAGAGCAGCCAGAGTACGAACTGCCGCTCGGTGATGAGGGTGAGATTGCCATTCGATGCGATGGGCAGATGCTGGGCTTTTGGGACAATGATGATGCGACGGCTGAGCGGATGACGAGCGATGGGTTTGTGCTGACCGGAGACATAGGGCGGATCGATAGCAATGGCTACCTGTACGTGCTCGATCGCAAGGACGACATGATCATATCGGGCGGTTTCAATATTTGGCCCGCTGAACTTGAGAACGTCATTTTGGATTATCCAGGGGTAGAAGAGGTCGCCGTATTTGCAGTGCCAAGCGAGCAATGGGGCGAATCCCCGGTTGCGGTGTGCGTAGTAGCGGATCCCTCTCAGTTCGAAGCCGAAGCCATCATCGAGCAATGTAAAACAAGGCTTGGCTCCTACAAGAAGCCTAGCCAAGTGATCTTTCAGGAGGTGCCGCTCCCCAAAAGTCCGGTAGGCAAAGTGCAGCGCAAGGTGTTGCGCGAGCAGTTCTGGGGCAATGGCGAGCGGCGCGTCGCGGGCAGTTAAGAAGCGCGAGCGCAACGACCGACACATCGGTTGTGATTATCCGCCATTGACATCGCTCGCTAATCTGGCACAAATAGATTGGTAACCATTCACACAACCACGCTAAAGCGCTCTTTGTGTGAGTTAAGAGGGGAAGGGTGAGCAACGATGGAAAGTGAAGTGGTTGGCGGTGTCATTGCTGTCATCATTTGCGTGGCGATCGTAATGATTGCCAGCCGAAAAGGAACCAACAACGCCGACTCAAAGGACGAAGCCAAGGGGTAGAAGGGCGTAAACAGGTCAGTGGCGTTCAGCGTTTGTTGGCGTTGTGACCGCGAAGAGCGACTGGACTTCCGGGGAGGGCTGCATGCGATTTCGCCAGTCCAACTATCGCCGAGATCTGATCTCTCAACCAAAAGAAGTTGGTCAAGAGTGAGTGGAAAGGCAGTGAAAAGGCGTTGAAAAAAGTAGGGAACCTTCACGTCACAGCATCGTAGCAATTGCTCAGAGATATAGAAGCATCACGTACTGAACACGAATAAGTTTGAACCAAAGGAGGGGGCATCATGGGACTTAATTTAGCGGCAATGGAAAAAATCACGGCCGATGTGCAAATGAACGACCTGAAGTGGGTCGAAGTAGGTGAGGGATCCTACTTTAAGGTGCTGACGGTGCATGAGCCCACGAATACCGTGGCGTTCAGCTACAAAATGGATGCGGGCGCGCCAGACTTCCCAAGTCACTTCCACATCTGTCGGGCCATGGCTTGGACGATTCGAGGGTGGTATGGGTACCGCGAGTCAGAAAATCCCGTCGAAAGCCGTATCCATACCGGGATGTTTTCTTATGAGGCGGCTGGGTCATTCCACACCCCCTACAGCGATTGCCCAGAGGGCTTTGAAACCGTTGGCATTTTTGAGGGTGATACGGAAGTGCTCCTGCAAAACCATGCCGAGCCCGATCCAAACTCTGAGCGAATCGGTGATCTGCTGGTGAGCGACTTTATCGAGTGGTCCAGCCCGGCGACACACATCGTTCACAAAGATGGCACCATCACGGGAAGCCCGACGTTCAAATACGACTTCACGGGTGGAGTGAACGCTTTTAAGGTGTAGTGGTTATGAACCCGGTCATGAAAGGCGCCAGCAGGGCGCCTTTTTTCTTTCAAGTAGTGAATGTGAGTCGATGACATGAAAGCCCAACCTCTAATCATCAGTCTAGTTGTGCTAGTGATCACGCTAGTGCCGGCCACGTCCCATGCGCTGGACGCTAAAGCGGGTGATGAGCAACTCGGCCACCCCTCTCCGCTGACGGTGGTGAAGGGCGGTTTGATCATTGATGGCACCGGCGCCCCGGCCTTCGAGGGTGAGGTATGGATTCGGGGACGCTTCATTGAAAAAGTGATGCGGGGCGGGAGCAAGGTGATGTCGCCTGGCGCGAGAATCATCGACGCGCAAGGCCGGGTCGTCGCGCCAGGATTTATCGACCCGCACAGTCACGGTGATCCGCTGGTTACCCCGGCTTTTGAAAACTTTTTGGCACAAGGCGTGACAACCATCACACTGGGCCAAGATGGCAGTAGTCCGGTCGTCGAGGGTTTTCCCACACTGTTTGAGCAATACGAAGCGCTAGGACTTGGCGTGAATGTCGCCATGTTCGTCGGCCACGGCAGCCTGCGCGCTGCGTCGTCAGTTGGCCAAAACCCAGCCCCGAGTCCTGCTGAGATTGAAGAGATGGCCACACTGCTGGAAGCGGCGCTGGACTACACCTTTGGTATGAGTAGTGGTCTTGAGTACGACCCCGGGCTTTGGGCGAGTGAGCCCGAATTGATCAGGCTTGCAAGGGTGGTGGGTGGTCGAGACCGAGTCATCATGAGCCACCTCCGGAGCGAGGATGATGGTGATCTCGACGCTGCGATTGAGGAGCTTATTCTCCAAGGCGAGCATGCCAAGGTGCATATCGCGCACATCAAGTCGGTGTATGGAAGGGACGCAGCTCGTGGGCAAGCGATCATCGCGAAACTAGCAAGCGCACGTGTGGCTGGGGTCGACATCACCGCGGATTTCTACCCGTATATAGCGAGCTACACGAGCGTGTCACTAGTGTTTCCCGTGTGGGCGAAAACGGTTCCAGACTTCGAGCGAACTAAAACGGAGCGGCGTGATGAATTGCTTGATCATTTAAGACGCCGCGTGAATGCGAGGAACGGGCCGGCTGCCATGTTGCTGGCTGATGAGCCTTATACAGGACTGACGCTAAAGGCGGTGGCGGAGCAATTAGGCAAACCATTCGAAGAGGTATTGGTGGACGACCTTGGGCCGGGTGGCGGTTCTGCCGCCTATTTTGTGATGAATAAAGCGCTGCAAAGCGCATTGCTCGCGGGTGACATGGTCATGGTAGGCTCAGATGGTAGTCCAACCGGCTTTCACCCTCGCGGGCATGGAACGGTGGCTCGCGTCATCGAGCAGTTTGTCATGGTAGATCAGGCCTTTAGTTTGGAAGAAGCCGTTAAAAAGATGACATCGATGCCTGCTTCGGTGCTGGGCCTCAGCAATCGTGGGTCCATCGCACCCGGCAAAGTAGCGGACTTGGTGATTTTTGATCCATCGAAGGTGAGAGAGACGGCCACTTTTACGAGGCCCCACCAGTTGGCCGAAGGATTCGACTGGGTGCTGATTGATGGTGAGGTGGCTAGGCGAGAGGGGGCCTCGCTGCCTAAGAGGCATGGGCGCGTCTTGAGGCCAACCCCCTAGGTTGAGATATTGAGCGTTGTTCGGGGTCGAGTGCCAGCAGGCATTCATGATTTTCGATCATCGAAATGGATGGTGCTTAGACCAAACCATTAGGTTTAGCCTTTGAGCGCTGTTTGAGTAGGAGTGCCGGCAGGCTAATCGTTGCCGACGATAGAAATGGGCGACGCTGGGGATACCTCTATAGGATGATCAACCGGCCAACGGTCCGGTCTACGCTCGGAAATAATAGGCCTGTAGCGTGGTCTCAAAATGGTGATTTTCGATCAAATTTGCTTAAATCAAATAGGGAAATTCAGAGGCTTACCGATTAGTGTCGCGAATCGTTGACCAAGGTAATGAAACCAACACAGACGGCCAGATGGGCGAATTAATCAGCCC
>Ga0255770_10001493_pt1 | contig 21559 bp, 20 predicted proteins | sample 071ome_22_FD_179968 | JGI IMG/M metagenome (GOLD analysis project Ga0255770, IMG submission 179968) | Coastal salt marsh microbial communities from the Groves Creek Marsh, Skidaway Island, Georgia - 071404AT metaG (version 2) | ecosystem: Environmental > Aquatic > Marine > Intertidal zone >...
GATCGATATCTGCGGTTTGATTTACAGTCCAAACAACTACGCCCAAATCTAGGCTTTGCGCATAGGCCACATCCGCTGCGGTGATATCCGCGAAATGCGGGCACCATAGCGCGCCACCTTCCGCCTTGATATGAGCGGGAATATCGGGCGGCAATTGAAACTGAGGCTCGGATGAAATCGACAAATAAGACCGCGGGATTTCTGGCGCTTGTGCCTTACACTCCGCCAAAATGGCCCAATCAAAACTGTGCAAGACGGTCTGCCCGATCACATGGGTGCTACGGATCACATCCAAAACTGCTGCAACAAAATGCGCCCGCGCGGCGGTATCTTGGGCAAGCACGGGATCAGATTTCATCTCCAAAAGCAAACGCGCCGCCGCGTGCTGAGGCTGCGAAATGAGGGCGCATAGGTCGGCCAATCGCGGCACCTGTAGCCCGTCAACCTGCGCCTGATCGGGAAAGGCCGCGCCATAGGCGCTCTGCCCATCAATTTTACCAACCTCATAGCGACAGAGATCAGCATAGCTCAAATCACGGATTGGCATCTCATTTGTAATGAACTGTCCCGTGTCATCTCGAAAGGTTGCAGCGTGCAGCGTGGGATTATGCGTGATGACGGGGATATCATCGCCCGTCAGCACCACGTCAAACTCAAGCAACGGCACACCTGCGGCGAGCGCATAATCAAAACCAAGCATTGTATTTTCGGGAAACACCCCGCGCGCGCCCCGATGGCCAACGATACGGATCAGCCCTGACAATTTGCGAAAATCTGCCGCCGCATCGCCCATAACGCGCCCTGACATTTCCTGTAACGTCTACGTCTTGCCTAGCACCCCGCAGCCATTGCTTGCAATCAGCCAAGTGGCGCTTATTGTTTCGCGCAGTAAAACAAGAAAGTAACGATCACATGACCCATTATCGCATTCTGTTGGCCTGTATCATCCTTGCAGGCTGTGGCGTGCCATTTGTGCCCTTGGTCTAAGGGCCAGTCGGGAAAGGGACGCGATGGAACAAGACCCCAAAACCCTTTTGCTTTTTGGCGATTCCAATACCCATGGCACTGTGCCTTTAACTGTGCTTGGGCAGCCAGAGCGCTATCCCCTTGCGCAAAGATGGCCGACCCTTTTGGCGCAAAAACTTGGGGCCACATGGCGCGTGATTGACGAAGGCTTGCCTGGGCGCACGACTTTGCATGATGACCCAGTGGAAGGGCCGCATAAGAATGGCGCGGCGGCATTACTGGGGATTTTAGAAAGCCACAGCCCAATTGATACGGTGGTGGTGAAACTTGGCACCAATGACCTAAAGCCGCGCTTTTCTGTCAATGCTTTCGATATTGCGCAGTCTGTAGGCAAACTCGTGCGTATCATCCGCGCCTCTGGCTGCGGGCCTGCGCGTGGTGTCCCGCGAGTGATTGTTGTCTGCCCTCCACAGATTGAGGAACGGGGGGCTTTGGCGGAAATGTTCCGTGGCGGCGCTGCAAAATCAGTGGGCCTATCCCCCGCCATGGCCGAGATGGCGGCACGCGAGGGCGTGGATTTGGTCGATCTCACAGGCGCTGTGACGGTTTCACCCGTGGATGGCATCCACTATGAGGCCACGCAAATGCCCCGCATTGCTGAGCTGATTTTCGCAGCCATTCAAAACTGAATATCGGATAAGAGAGACGCGATGACATCAAATTGGTTGGCGGTAGATTGGGGCACATCGCATCTGCGCATTTGGTGGATCAACGCCGAAGGATCGGTCTTGGCGCAGCGTCACTCCTCCGATGGTATGGGCAACCTTCGCCCTAACGGATTCGAGGCCGCCCTCGTAGAATTGGCGAGCGATCTTTTGCCCGCATCGGAAAAAACTACGGTTTTGATATGCGGCATGGCGGGCGCACGCCAAGGATGGGCAGAAGCGCCCTATGTCGCGACCCCTTGCCCCCCGCCCTCTGTCGCCGCAGCCGTCAAAGTGAATACCACAGACCCCCGCTTGGCCGCCCATATTATTCCTGGGATCAAGCAAGAGCGACCCGCAGATGTGATGCGCGGAGAAGAGACGCAAATCGCGGGTTTTTTAGACGAATATCCAAATTTTGATGGCATCCTTTGCCTGCCTGGCACGCATTGCAAATGGGTGCAGATCAGCGCAGGCGAGATCGTCAGCTTTCGCACCTTCATGACAGGGGAATTGTTCGGCCTGTTAGAGCAGGCCTCGGTTCTGCGCCATTCAGTGGGCGGCGGGGGCTGGGACAGCGCCACCTTTCTTGCCGCTTTGGATGAGGCAATCGCCCATCCTGCACTGGTGTCGGCCAATCTCTTTTCCATCCGCGCCGAGGGGTTGCTCCATGGGGCTGACACGAATGCGGCCCGCGCGCGCCTATCTGGCCTGTTGATCGGTCAGGAACTGGCAGGCGCCAAACCCTACTGGCTTGGCCAAGATATCCGTGTGATTGGGACGGGCGGCATTGCGGATGCCTATCACGAGGCCCTCACTGCCCAAGGGGCAAGTGTCATCAAAATTTCTGGCGAAGGCATGGCCCTGAGCGGGTTAAAAGCCGCGTATAGATCCTTTTTAGAGGCCGCAGAATGAGCCGCAACATTATCGCCATTTTGCGGGGCCTTCGGCCTGAGACTGCGCTCTCCATAACGGATGCACTGATTGCGGCAGGGATCACTCGGATCGAAGTGCCGTTAAACTCGCCAGACCCGTTTGACAGTATCGCGGCCATGGTTGCCCATGCACAGGGGCGCGCCCTTATCGGCGCAGGCACCGTCCTAGACGTGGCAGCCGTTGATCGCTTGGCGCAGATCGGTGCGAAAATGGTGGTATCACCCGATACAAACCCCGCGGTGATTGCCGCCACAAAGGCACAGGGGATGCTGTCTTATCCGGGTGCATTTACTGCGACCGAATGCTTGACCGCAGTGCGGCATGGCGCAGACGGGTTAAAACTCTTTCCTGCCTTCAAGCTTGGGGTGGATGGCTATAAGGCCCTGGCCGCCGTTCTGCCGAAATCGGTTGAAACCTTTGCTGTGGGCGGCGTTGGTCCCGCAGATTTTGCCGCGTGGCAGGCCGCAGGGATCACTGGTTTTGGCCTTGGTTCACACCTGTTCAAGCCTGATTATGACGCAACCAAAGTTGGCCATTTGGCGAAGGATTGCGTGACGGCCTATGATGCGGCCTTCGGGTGAAAATATCTGAGGGGACAGGGCGGGGAGATCCCCGCCCCTTTTGCCAAACATCAGGCGGCGTTTTTATCCAAGGCATAAGCGCCAGCGCCATGCGCGAAGAACATCAAGAATGCACCTGCGATAGAGAAATTCTTGAGGAACATGATCATCTGTGTCTGATCGGCGAAATTGCTGTGATATAGCACTGCTGTCACGACACAGAAGGCCGCGCCTGCCAATGCGAAAAGACGCAATTTGAACCCCACCAATAGCGAAGCCCCCACCAAAATCTCGAAGATAATCGCAGGCCATGCCAAGAAGGCAGGCAAACCACCCATCGTGACATAGCCTGCAAAGCCTTGCACATCGGCAAGCTTGCCCAGACCTGCCATCAGGAAAAATCCACCAATGAACACGCGCGCGATCAGCGGCGCAAATTTTTCAAGCTGCTGCATAAGATATCCATCCTTTTCCAAAAGCCATTCGCGGCTTAGCGCGGACATAAACACAGCGTTCAGCGGTCGGATATTCCAAAAGAATTGACGCGCTTTGTGCAAATACGCACAGAGAGAGGGCTTTACAGATTTAAAAATTATATCTGACCTTTTGCATTCATCGAGTGACGGGCCCGTCATCCCTGCATTCAAGAGATGCGGTTTCTATGGGATTGCCTTTGTGGCTGAATGATTGGCCATCAGGCTGGCAAATTACTAGCGGATGAAGATGATTTACTCTTGCCTCTTGCCCTGCAATATCGACAAAACTTTACACGAGTTAAATTTCAAAAATGCCCCTTTTACGCTCAAATCCACAGATGCGGGCATTCAGCCAGTGAGAAAAGGATGTCGAAGATGTATCTTGGGATCGATTTGGGAACTTCGGCTGTTAAGCTTTGTGTCATTGATGCTGACGGAAATCTGATCGCGCAAGGCAGCAAAGATTTGCCCATTTCGCATCCGTTTGATGGGGCAAGCGAGCAAAATTGCGAGGATTGGTGGGAGGCAACACGCGCCTGCATCAAAGCATTAGATCCCGCGCTTCGCGTTGCCATCAAGGCGATTGGCCTATCTGGCCAGATGCATGGTGCCGTTGTGCTGGACGCGCAACACAAACCTGTGCGGCCCGTGATTTTATGGAATGACGCCCGTGCAGATGTTGAATGTTCCGATATCATCGCGGCCGATCCGTCAGCCGCGCAACGTGCAGGCGTTTTGCCAATGCCGGGCTTTACGGCGCCAAAAATCTTGTGGTTGTCACGTCATGAGCCCGAGGCCCACGCCAGGATCCGCCATGTGATGTTGCCCAAAGATTATATCGGGCTCTGCCTGCATGGCGGATGTGTGACCGACCCATCAGACGCCGCAGGCACATCATGGTTTGACGAGGCCGCGCGGTATTGGTCTGCGCGGCTTTGTGAGTTGACCGCAACCGAACCTGCTTGGCTACCCTGCGTCATGCATGGCACCGATGTGGCTGGCACGCTTTTGCCCGATATCGCCACCGATCTGGGTCTGACGCCAGACATTCCTGTGGCGGCAGGGGCAGGCGATGGTGCGGCGGGGGCAGTCGGTCTTGGTGCCGTGCAAGCAGGTGATGGATTTATCTCGCTTGGCACATCGGGGCAGCTTTTTGTGACCACGGATGCCTATCGCCCAAATATCGAAAATCGCATTCACGCCTATGCCCATACCGTGCCTGATCATTGGTTTCAGATGGCCGCAATGTTGAACGGTGCACGCCCGATGGCGTGGCTGGCCGATCTATTAAACCGCCCCATTGATCATCTCTTGGCCGAAGCGGCCGAGGCACGGCCAGGCCCTCTTTTCCTGCCCTACCTGACGGGGGAGCGCACACCGCATGGAGACACTACAATACGCGGGGGATTTGCCAATCTGGGCGAGGGCATGAGCCAAGGCAGCTTGATGCGCGCTGTTCTTGAAGCGATCGCCTTTTCTTTTGCTGATGCGGCCGAGGCCTTTGCAAAAGCAGGCACGGCCCCAACCTCACTCTTGGCCATTGGCGGGGGCACCCGCAGTGATTTGTTGATGCAAATGATCGCAGATGTGACAGGAATTACACTAGGTCGCAGCGATGAGGCCGTTGTGGGCCCTGCCCTTGGGGCCGCACGGCTTGCGCTTGTGGCCTGCGGCGACAAACCTATGGATGCAGTGATGCAGCGCCCCACTGTCCGTCATTGGTTCAAACCGAAGGGGGCAATCGATCACAGTACGCAGATACGCCTTGAGGCATATCGCGCCTTATATCCCGCATTGCGAACGGTTCAGCAAAAACTGCGGTAAGGAAGTTGCAATTCTGCCAACCGCGAGCGGATCGCACAGGGCAAGAAACTCACCAAGCCTATCACATCCGCCAAAGCGACAAAGCCATACAGTGCGATACGAGAAGGCAAGTTAATTTTATTGGTTGCGGGGGCAGGATTAAGCCTGTGTCGAACCACTATAATTCCAACATAAAGTAATGTTCTAAAGGCGGTATGGGCGCTGATATGCTTTTCACGCTCCAAACTTACTTATTAAAGAATTTTTAATGCCAAGCCCATTTGACAACGCTCTGCAATGTTACTTGACCCAGGAAGGGTTCGCTGTTGTACATTTGTAAATCTGTTTTCGGTGAATACGATTATGAAAATAACCAAAGTAAAAAGCCATGTTCTACAATATGAACTGCCAGAAGACCTTGGATATTCCCAACAATTCTACTCAAAGCGAAGTGCGCACTTAGTTGAGGTGCAAACCGATGCAGGAGTAACCGGATGGGGCGAGTGCTTTGGTGCGGGGAACATTGCACTCGCAAATAAAGGCATTGTGGAATTAGTCATCCAACCAATGATCTTGGGGTCGGATCCATTGGATCGTGATGTTATTTGGCACAAAGTTTACAATTTACTGAGAGATCATGGCCAAAAGGGTATGCCTCTACAGGCCCTTTCAGGCGTAGATATAGCCCTATGGGACATTGCGGGTAAGGTCGCTGGCTTACCTGTGCACAAGCTGATCGGCGGGGCGCATCGCAGTAGTATAAAAGCCTACGGTTATGGCATGATGCTAAAACGCGAAAGTGTTGCTGACCACAAATCGCGCTTCAAGGACGAGGCAACCCGTATACTTTCAATGGGCTTCCACGCCACTAAAATGAAAGTTGGGCTCGGAGCTAAGGCCGATGTAGAGCTCTGCGCCGCCGTTGCAGAAGGGGTGGGCACAACAGGCCAGTTTATGGTTGATGCCAACCACTGCTATACGACCTCTGATGCATTTTATGTGGGTAGAGCTCTAGAGGAAATGGGTGCATATTGGTTCGAGGAACCTGTCGCTCCTGAGGACCTGGATGGCTATCGCGAATTACGTCAAGGCCTTTCGGTAAACATATCGGGCGGTGAGGCAGAATTTAATCGCTGGGGTTGGCGAACTATTCTAGAAAACCGTGGTCTTGATATTGCCCAACCTGAAGTCTGTGCTCTAGGCGGTATCTCTGAATATCTACGCGTTCTAGCCCTATGCCACGCCCATTTCACCCCCGTTATTAATCATGTGTGGGGATCAGCAATAGCTGTAGCAACAAACTTACAGCTTCTTGCAGCTATGCCAATCATGCCAGGTGGTATGCACCAATGGGAACCAATGCTGGAGTTAGACACAACACACAATCATTTCCGTGATGAGTTGTTGAAGGAACCTCTCAACATTTTGGGGCAGGTGAAAAACAACCAGGGTTACGTAACTGTCCCGAGTGCTCCAGGGATCGGTGTAGAGCCTGATCCAGAAATCCTGAGGAAGTACTCGGCTTAAAACACGAAGATGACAGATGTCACATGCGGTGTGACCTACCTACCTGCCCTCTGATTTCTCTCATTCGCGACACGATTCTAAAGTGGAAACTAGAAGACTTGAGTAAAACCTAAAAAATGAGTCATTCAGAGAAGGTGGTCGCAGAGGCAGGATTAAGCCTATGTCAAACTCAAATTCACCCACGAGACCTTTGACGCATTCAAACGCGCGATTTTTCAAATGCTGCCCATGCTTCTTCAAAAGCAGCAAAGTCAAAATTTTCACCGCGTGCTGGGCCTAATATTAATTGTTCCGTCTCCTGCATTTTTTTGATGGCAGCGCTGAGTAAATTAATCACATCGGTTGGAATAACCACTGCACCGTGGCGATCAGCATGCACCAGATCACCAGGGGACACTGATAAGCCCATTACGCATACAGGCGCATTAACACTGCGGACATGGACGAAACCATGGCTGGGTCCAATGCTACCCGCTATCACGGGGAAATCAGGCGCTAAATCGCCCAAGTCTCTCATCACGCCATTCGTCAAGGCACCCGACATGCCAAAGCCCTTGTGAATAGTCGTGTTAACTTCTCCCCAGTACGCTCCGATCGATTGAGGATAGTCTAAATCTTCCACAACCGCGATCGATGGCTTTGGGGCTTCTGACATCGCTTTGTAATAGGCCATGCGCCGTGCACGAATAATCTCGGGGCTTTCTTTTGGCGGCTCTAATGCCGCAATTTGAGCGGTCACCGCATAACCAACAATTACGCCTTTAGGATCACTTACGCTCATTGTGCCACGGGTAAATGCGTTGAAGCCCCGCCTCCCCTGCGCCACTTCGATCGCGTTGCATACAGTTGGGGTGTCGACAGAGCGCAAAAGAGTAAGAAGATCTTGATCCATTATACCTCCAACCAGCGTCGCAAAGCGGCTGTTGTTTCCTCAGGTTTTTCTAAACTTGGTAAATGCCCAGCCTGCTCGATTATCGAAAACGTACTGTTTGACAACATATCATGCATAGCCTGATGGCGTTCCACAGGACAAAGCACATCATGTCGACCGCACAATACAAGCGACCGACCTTTATAATAACTTAATGTCCGCGACTGATCGATACGGTCACGCAATGCGATGGATTGATCGCAAAAGACATCAGGCCCTAAGGCCAATGCCATATCCATGCAAAGATCCATCAACCCAGATTTTTCTGGTGCATCGTATAGGTAATTCGGCTTCATCTCGTCTCGCATGACCGCCTCGAGGTGACCAGCACGCGCCTTTTGCATTTGTGGCGCCCGACGCAATTTGACGCTCTCGATCTCTGCGAATGGGTTTGTATCGAGCAGCGCTAAATGCGTAACCCTTTCTGGCGCTTGGCGAACGACCTCCATTGCGACAATGCCACCCATAGAGAGCCCTGCCAATGCAAACCGTGCTGGTGCAGCGTGCAAGACGTTTGAGGCTAACTTTTCTATTGTATCCGCCCCAATCAACGGACTGACCATGACAGGCAGATACGCGGAAAGAGATGCAATTTGGGGTGCAAACAGCCGCGCATCACACATCATACCTGGCAGAAATAAAAGGGGCGTCACTAAGTGCCTCCAACGCGCGCCGCGCCTTCCGCAAGAGAGGCAAGTTTGGCATAGGCAATTGCTGGATCAACCGCGCCAAACCCCGCAAACGTGCCGAAACCACAATCACTTCCCGCAATTACTCGATCGTGACCTACGATATCGACAAATCTCTGGATCCGTTGCGCGACAAGTTCAGGATGCTCTACAAAATTCGTGGTCGTATCAACGACACCTGGCACTAGGATCTTATCATCAGGGATGTCTGCTTTGCGCTCTTTGAACACAGCCCATTCATGGCCGTGACGTGGGTTCGAAGTTTCAAACAAAACGTAACCCGCTTTGGTGCTCATTAATGTGTCGAACATCTTTGACATTGGTATGTCACAGCAATGCGGGCCTTCATAATTCCCCCAACAAATATGAACACGCACCTTCTCTTGCGGGATATCTGCAAGCGCATGGTTCAATGCTTCAACGTGCATATGAGCAATCTTTATGAACGCGTCATCTGAAAGGTCGTTGAACAACATGTGACGGCTTAAGGCCAAATCGGGACAATCAAGCTGCAGATCAAGACCCGAAGCCACAATTGTCTCATATTCCGCTTTCATTGCATCTGCCAAAGCTGCCAAATAAGCTTCACGGGTTTTGTAAAACGAATTTTGCAAAAAGAGCGAGATTACCCCAGGGCTTGCTGCGTTCATGAAACCACGCTCGACGCCCGCCTCAGCCATTGCTGCTTTTAAGTTATCAATGTCCTTTTCGAGCTCACCCTGCCCTTTTGAACGCACTTCCCCAGTACACATGGGGCGTGCGTATTTCGGCGTGCCACCTTCGTTGGCCAATCTCTCAAGGAAACTAGGAAACATCTTAAGATCAGCAGGCGCATTCCGAGGACTATCGCCTGAGAAGCCCGTGTAACGATCCTTCACATAGGTGGCATAAGAAATCTTTGAGGTTTCGCCATCTGATACGATATCAACACCCGCGGCTTTTTGCTTCGCAACTGTATCAGCCACCGCTTTTTTCATAGCGGCATCGAAAGCCTCTGTATCGTAGGCTTCTTCTCGCTCACGAGCGAAAATAAAATCAACGACTTCTTGAGTGCGTGGCAGACTGCCAACATGAGTGGTGAGAATACGTGCCATTTGTTATCCTTTCACATCCGTCAGACTTCAAGCTTTCCAAGTTAGCCCTGCAGGATCGTCAGTTGCCACAATGTGATACAGGGCTGCTTCACCCGTCATTGAAGGCACAGCACTATGCGAAAGATTTTCGGGAACTGACATCGTGTCACCAGGCGCCAAAACGGTGCTTCCGCCATCCCAATCTACCCGCCAATGACCTTTGACAGGCATCAAAACTGATGGACGATCATGCGTATGTTTGTCGGCGGTCGCCGATGCACGTGTCACAAAATCTACTTCAAAACCAGGTTTGTCTTTTAACAAACCTGTCTGCCCAATCACTTTGCACGGCTTGCGATCTGCGTAGGCAACCATATCCCAGTATCGCGCCACATGGTTTGGCAGCACTTCGGCCGTTGTGGGTTCGGGTCGTTTAGCAAGCTCCTCCGCACTCATGAGTGGCATGGGTTTAACTCCTTCAGGGAGTTGCTCACCTTTTTTGGTGTCATATAGCTTGCCAGTTTCAGCTAAAATCAACCCATGAGCAGCTGCATCTTCAATAACCTGTGGTGCCCACATGACACCGCCCCCAGCATCATCTCCACCAAGGATTGCCATGATCATGCCATAATCAGTACCAATATTCTCAAACCCACGGAAAATACCTGTTGGGATGTTGAAAATATCCCCCTCCTCCAAAGTTACTTCGCCTGCCGTGCCATAACGGCCCCAAAAAAACCGCCAGCGACCAGAAAGCACAAAAAACGCTTCCGCAGTGCGATGGTCATGTAAAGAATTGCGACATTTAGGGGGTTGCCCCGCCGCCCCAATATTAAATCCGTGAGGAAGGCTAATATGGACATGTTGGTCAGGGCTTTCAGAGACACCGCCCCCAATGATTGTGAAGTTTTCCTTTTGATCACTGCCTGGCGTATGCGCATCAATAAATGCTGTTTTACAGGGCTTTAGATCGCCGTAACGGACAATCCGATTTTCCATTTCCTGGGGTGTCATAGAAACTATCCTTCACATGGTCGTTAACGATTGATGCCAGTTGCAACGCTATTCAGCCGCACCTGCTCCAATCAAAATCTGTTTCCAAAGCGCGGTCTCATCGAACAGAGTAAATTCACGGCGAATGCCGCGCGGCCCAAATTCCGCATGACTGATCCCCATCACATAGACATCAGTCCCAGTTGGTGCGCCGAATGCACCCCAACCGTCATGTTTTCCATGTAGGCTCCAACGAATAGCAGCACGCGGTGGCATCAATGGATCATCGCGGCCGATTTGATGCTCGATCGTAAACTTAGCGTTTGGAAAAGCAGCGCGAAGACCCATCCAAAACTCATCCACGGCAGGATAGGAATGACCTGTTACGCCACCTGGATATTCTGTTTGAACAGCCCGGTCATACTCTCTTGGAATGACCGCCATGTCAGCGAACATAATTTTATTGAGCACATCTGCATAGCGCTCACCCCATTCATTGTCATTACCCCGCCCTTGATACGGGCCCGCGACATCTATTTTCGGCACAAAAGGCAACGCAGCCTTTACCACACCGCCTTCGCGAGAAATTTGATCACGGGCATAGTCTCTAGGGTCCCATCCCATTTGACGAACAATTGCGCCCTGATCGCGGATCAGCCACTCATCGTTAATTTTATTATTGATAGCATGACAGTCTGCAATGATGCGGTAGGTGAGCTTGGTGCCAGATGCCTTGCCGTAGATGCCACTACCAAGATGCGTGGCGGTCGACAGAATGCGATGCGAAGAAAGCATTCCCGTTTCTGGTGCACCAGACCAAATGACATCTTCGCCAAGCAATTGACGATCTGGAAATTCTGCCAAAGTGGCCATCGTGGCCCCAATCACACCCTGATTGCCTACCACGACTGACGCAGGACTACGCACAACGATATCCTCAGCGTAGTATTCGTGAAGGGTAGCAATACCTCGGTCTTCCCAAATTTCTTGGGTTATTCCCAAGATATAGTCGGGGAAATCTGCAAACTTTGGATCAAAGCCCTTCATTTTTCATCTCCTAGAGGAAGGCGGGCAGAACCCCGCACAACAAGCGGGCCATCAATGGCCACTTTACGCGCGGGTGTAGTTGGAAGCTCTATACGCGACAGCATCATCTTGACTGTCTCTTCCACCATTCGGTTGGCAGGTTGGCGTACAGTCGTCAGGTTATAGCTGGGCCAAGCGGAAATCGTGACGTCGTCATAACCCACTACAGACACATCATCAGGGATACGAAGCCCCAATTCATAGCGAAGCACGTCCATCACAGCGAAGGCCATATGATCATTGGCAACGAATACGGCATCCGGGCGGTCTTCTTTGTCAAACAAAGAGCGCGCAGCCGCTTGAGCTTGGTCGGCATGGAAGTTACCCGCAGCTCGTGAATGCAGGGTCATATTTGCTTCTGCCAATCCTTGCATAAAGCCTGCTTCACGATCGCGCTGCGTAGACGCACCATCCCATCCAGCAATATGCGCAATCTTCTTGTGCCCCCCAGCGACCAAGAACTCTGCAAGCTTTCGACCACCTGCAGCATTGTCAGAGGCGACCCCCGATAACATCTCATCGTCCTGCAAACGGTTGAACAAAACCACCGGCACACCGATGGCCTCGCAACGCGCCGTCAAGTCTGAAGACATTGCAACTGAGGCCAGAATGATCCCATCAACTTGGTAATCAAGCAGCTCATCCATGACGCTGTTGATATTATCCGCACTGTTGGATGCCATAAAAATAAGAACATGATACCCTTTTGCCTGAAGGGCATTCGAGAGTTTTTCTAAGGCTTCTGGATAAAACTGATTTTCGAGATAAGCGACCACTAGGCCAATGATCCGCGAGCGCCCCGTGATCATCGCACGTGCTAGAATGTTTGGGCGATATCCCAAATCAGACGCTGCCTTGCGGACTTTAGCTGCCGTTTTCTCAGAAACGGAGGCTCCAGGTGTGAACACCCGTGATACCGCACTTTGGGACACACCAGCTCGCGCGGCAACTTGAAGGGATGTGACTTTATCCACCATCAGTCAGCCGTCCAACCTCCATCTACCATCAACGAGCTTCCGGTAATCAAAGCAGCTGCTTCAGATGCGAGAAACACAACCGCTCCCATTACATCCTCGACTTCCCCCGGGCGGCCTAATTTTATCTTCTCTTTGATCCAAGCTGCACGTTCTGGGTTGTCAAATGTGCTTTGCGTAAGTGGGGTGAGAATAAATGTCGGACAAATTGTATTAACTCGAATTTGCTTTGGGCCCCATTCGATCGCCATTGCTTTCGTAAAGCCTTCGACTGCGTGTTTCGTCGCACAATAAGCCGCACGATCCACACCACCCACATGCGCCATCTGGCTAGAAATGTTCATAAGTGAACCTGACTTGCCGGCGTCAATCAAGCCTTGCGCCACAGCGCGGGTCAGAAAATAGGCGCCTTTGATATTCAATGAGCTCACTGCGTCGAAATCAGCCGCCGTAGTTTCCAACGCAGGCCCATGTCGCGCGAGGCCCGCAGAGTTGACTAAGATTTCAAAAGGACCAGAGGATGCAATATCACGCCCAGTGGTTTCGATATCTGCCACATCCATCACCATCGCTTTGGCAGCCCAGCCTTTCGTCGCCATTTGTTCAACAAGTACTTGCAGTTTGTCACCACTTCTTGCTGCAACGGTCACCTCTGCTCCCGCCTCAGCCAGAGCAACCGCGGCTGCCAAACCAATACCGGATGACGCCCCAGTCACCAGCGCACGCTTACCATCCAACCGAAACGAAGGTGTCTGAGGTAAGATCATGCATGCCTCCAATCTAATTGTGGTAACCTCTGCAGAACTCTCGTCTTGTTGAATTCGCGCATTCTTGCGAGAACATCGACGCCAAGCTGTTGATAGGCGTCTAACAAATCAACCAGTACCCAGTTTTCGCGGATCAATCCCTCCTCTAAACGCCAAAAGTCCAGACTTCGTAGAAGAATTTCTTGACCTGTAGGAGCAATACCCATCCATCCATCACCGGTTACGCTCAACCGCATGTTGGGCCAGCCTGTTTCACAGACATATTCGCCTTCACCGATCCAATGAGACATTAAATCACCTAAAGCATCGAGCTTACGATCAGGCATTCCGCGCAAAAACGGACCTTGGTGCCAGTTTCTGAAACCTGCAATGCCACGCGCAGTGCCAATGCCTGCTGGGCCATACCAATTCATTTTTGGGTGCCAATAGTCATGCAGCCGCATTATTGCGGGATCTGGATTACTGGGGTAGCGACAAAGATCTGTGAGCATTGCAATCACGTGATCTAACGCCGCCTGCCCGTCCCCAGAAATTGTCAATCCATCGCCTGACATCGGAGCAGGTGTTGTGATGAGTGACCCCAATTGTGGTGCCATCGGCCAAGCCCGCGCTTGCATCATCAACTCTGGAATGTCCCAGATTGCCTGAACTTCAATGATTTCATCGCCACTAAAGCGATAAAACTCATGATATCGCATGTGGGCTATTTGGCCTGTTGGCGGAATGTCCAAAAAAGGGGCTGAAAAAGTGCCCGAATAATTACCCATTGCGCCAAGCCAGTCTTGGCCTTCGGGCGTCGTGCCCGCCATAACAATCATGTCGCGCCGCTCAAGATCGGGCAAAGCCTCTAATAATGGGGTATAGGCCTGATCAAAAAACTCCGTGCCGCCATGGATCTCACCAAATGGATAGCACATCAGAAATCGTGCTTTGGGGGCAAAATCCACCAAAGCGGTTCTAAGCCCATCACGCGAGCAATCCCGCTGCGCGGCAATAAAGGAGGCAAATGTCTCCTTTATCTGGCTCGCACGCTCAGACATAGCCTAGCCTCGTATGACCGGCTTTATGTCGGTTGGATATCACTCAGCAGCCTCGCGGTAAGGCGCACCTTCGCCATAAGGCACGTTTAGGCCACCATAACGGCGCACACGCACATTACATTGCTCCGCATGACCAACAAAACCCTCTAACATACAGAGACGTGAGCCATATTCACCTATCATAGTGGCCGCTTCGTCCGTCAAAACCCGTTGATAACTATGCGTTTTGAGAAACTTTCCAACCCAAAGGCCACCCGTATAACGACCCGCTTTCTTCGTAGGCAATGTGTGGTTAGTGCCAATCACCTTATCGCCATTTGCAACATTCGTGCGGGCGCCCAGGAACAAGGCACCATAACATGTCATGTTTTCAAGGAACCAGTCATCCCTGTCCGTCATGACCTGCACATGCTCCGAAGCAATGTCATCCGCTACAGTGAGCATTTCCTCGTAGGTATCGCATAGGATGACCTCGCCGTAATCCTCCCAACTCGTTCGGGCTGTGTCCGCCGTAGGAAGGATAGAGAGAAGGCGATCAATTTCTGATAATGTGTCTTCTGCGAGCTTACGTGAATTCGTCAAAAGAACTGCAGGCGAGTTGTAACCATGTTCGGCCTGCCCCAACAAATCAGTCGCGCATAGTTCTCCATCTACAGTATTATCAGCAATCACCATGGTCTCTGTGGGGCCCGCGAACAGGTCAATGCCCACGCGACCGTAGAGCTGACGTTTCGCCTCTGCTACATATGCATTGCCGGGGCCAACCAACATGTGGACAGGCTCAATTGTCTCTGTCCCAAGCGCCATTGCGCCAACCGCCTGGATGCCTCCCAGAACATAGATTTCATGGGCACCCCCAAGATGCATTGCAGCAATAACGGCGGGGTTCGGTTTTCCTTGCCATGGTGGGGTGCAAGCAACAATCCGCGGCACACCCGCTACTTTTGCGGTTGCGACCGACATATGCGCGGAAGCCACCATTGGGAATTTTCCGCCAGGCACATAGCAACCGACTGACTGAACGGGAATATTCTTGTGACCGAGAATTACACCAGGCAGAGTTTCAACTTCGATATCTTGCATTGAGGCCCGCTGAGCCTCAGCAAATTTCACAACCTGCTCTTGTGCGAATTTGATATCAGCTAGTTCCCGTGGAGACAGCTCTGCAATTAAGCTCTCAATCTCGGCCAGAGACAAACGATAGCTTGCGGGCGAATAGCCATCGAACTTTTCTGACAGTTCCCTGACAGCTGCATCACCGCGCGCCTCAATATCAGCGAGGATCGCTTCGACAGCTGCGCGCGTCTTTGCATCATCATCCGCACGCTCAGTGGCCGGCTTGCCTGATTTGAGATATTCAATCGTCATCTTCTTTTCCTTTGTTCGATTCTGCGGCTACTTTCTTGTTGCAAGATCAATATTGTGGTCACCCTTTGACCGCCCCAGCAGTCAAACCAGACACAATCTGACGCTGGAAAAACATCACGAGAATGAACAATGGGGCAGTCGCTGACACCACGGCAGCAACCGCAAACATTACATTTCCCTCAGTGTAAGTGGTCCCCAAAAAAGCGGCAATTTCTGGAACCATTGTTCGATTGCTCTCACTCAACAACATCGAGGTTACTGCAAAGTCATTGTATGCAAGCAAAAAGCTGAATAACCCAGTTGTGATCACTCCCGGCCACATGACAGGCACGATCACCCAACGGAACGCTTGAAACTGCGTGCAGCAATCAACTTTGGCACTTTCGTCCAGTTCTTTAGGGATATTTTGAAAAAATGAATGGAGCATCCACAACGTAAAGGGCTGGTTGATAGCAACCAAAACAATGATCGTGGTTGGCAGAATACCCCAGACGTTCCACTCAAAAAATGGAAGCAAATATCCAGAAACAAGTGTAATCGGAGGCATTGCGCGAAAGATCAGCGCAATAATCAAAAGCCAAAACGTATAGCGGAAAGCTGAACGTGAAAGTGCATATCCACCTAAAGTGCCGATTGTGAGAGATGTGCAAACCACAAAGAAGCAGACAATACCTGTGTTTATAACGGCACGCCAAAATTCTTCTTGAACCCAAGCACCATGATAGCCCACACCAGTAAACGGTGATCCATATGTCCGCTCAGTATTGTAACCAGTTAGCGCGTTCGTCCAATCAGCAATAGAAAAGAAATCAAGTTCAACTTTAAATGAGCCCCATAACGTCCAAACAAACGGAAATGCAGCTAGAATGAGCCAAAAGACAATAAATCCGTTTGTCAACAAACGTAGTGAAAATGGTGCGCGTAACGTTTTCGAGGCCATTACATTTTCCCCTTAAAGTCGCGCCAGGTGCGAACCAAAACAGGTGACAGCAAAATCGCGACACCAATAATGGTCATAACTGAAGTGGCCGCAGCCGCAGAAAGTTGGCGCGTTTCGCCTCCCAGATCGTTAAAAATAATCCAGCTTAAACTTGTCGCATGAGCTGAGGCGTTGAACCCAACAATCGGCTCAAATACTCTGAAGTTATCCATCAATTGGATGAGGGCGACGAAGGTCACTAACGGCATAAGATGTGGGACAACAATGTATCGCACCTGCTGCCAACGAGAAGCACCATCGATTTGCGCAGCTTCAATTTGATCCTCAGGCAACGTCTGAAGTCCCGCATAAAACACCACAAACGCGAAGGGTGCAGAATGCCAAATACCGTATATAATGAGGGAAACCCACATTAGCCCTGTGGAAGCTTTCACAGATAAATCTGGATCGCTGACTAACCAGCTCAGAAAATTACCTAGTACACCACGATTATCGATCATCCAAAACATGATCAACGAACCTACAAGAGGGGTCACAATCATTGGCAAAAGCGAGAAGAATATCACAACGCCCTTAAGCTTCTGAGCCAAGGTATTGACCGCCAACGCAATCGCCATGCCCAGAATGATCAACAGTGGGGTAACAGTGAATGTGTAAGTCAACGTGAAAGCCATAGCGCGGTAAAATGGCAGATCGCCTAACTCGCGGAAAAACGCAGTCAAACTATCAGTTGTGCGCCAGGCTTCTGCTACTTCTGCTGTAGCTAGGTGACCGCGATTGAAATAGATGTCCAACCCAACAAACCGCCCTAGCGGTTTGGCCTCACGCAAAACGCGTGTAGCTTCCTGATCGATCGTTGTTTCTTCAGTGCAACTGAACGGCGTGCACGTTTGAGCAGTGATCAAAACGGGCTCATGCGGCGCAAATACGGATTGCAAAACAACCGATACAATCGGCGCCGCAATAAAAAGCAGCATCGCCAAGCCTGTAGGCAGAAAGAACCAAAAGAAAGTGCGATGTTTCATCTAAAAGGCCTAAGCACAAAGAAGCTTCGTGGGGCGATCACCGCCCCACGAAAACTGACAAATTTATTGCAAATAGCCCTGCTCACGCGCAGCTGCGGTGTAAGCGGCTTCAACGTCGGCCAGAGCTTGCTCCGCGCTTTCGTTGCCTTGCATGAAATCAGCCAACTCGTTGCCAAGGGCCGTGTGCATCAAGCCCATATATGGCAACATTGGGTAAGGGATTGTGCCCATCTCTGCCGCAGCAAATACGCCAACGGCTGCAGGAGTAGGCTCATAACCAGGGATCAACCAAACGGCTTGAGTCCGGATATCCTCATTTTGCATCCGCTCTGGGCTAATGCCATTCATCATCGCAATGAAAGTTGCTTCCGCTTCAGCGTCAGAAATATTTTTTGCAACAGTCCAACCGTCCCACCAAAGGGTTGATGCTGGGATATCTCCACCACCGGCAGTCATCGGCGCGGCAATCGCAAAACCGTCTACAACTTCTTGAGGTACACCGTCTGCTTTAACCAAAGTGGCAGCACGGCTACCCCACATATTCATCAGCGCCACATTTCCTGCACGATACTCGGCATTTGTTGCGTTGCTATCATGCGTGAGGAAATCCGGGTTCATATACTCTGACAAAGCCTTCATCATTTCCAGAGCTTTAACACCCGCTTCGCTGTTCACAGTTGGCTCAGCGGAACCTTCTGCGAAGAATTGTCCCCCGTACCCAAGGAACATATTGTTAAATTCTTGTGCTAGGTTCCAACCTGCCGCATAGGCACCGCCTACTGGATTTTCCATGATACCAGCAGCCCGAATTGCTTCAGCGGCTTCAAGCATCTCTTCGTAGGTCGCTGGTACATCTAGGCCCACTTGCTCCAAGACGTCAGAGCGGTAAACTAGGTGTTGTGCGTTTGCCATAAATGCAATTGCCATCACCTGACCGTTGATGGTTACCAACTGGTTCGGTGCTAAGCCTTCGCCATATTCAGCAACAAGATCATCTAAAGGGCGGATCACATCCTCGTTCATCAATGCGACAATCGAAGAATTGGCAATAATCGCAGATGTATATTCCGCAGGATTTCCCGACATGCCGGCAACATTGATTTGCTGGTGGTCCGCCGTGAGGTTTGTTGTCACTTCTGCTCCGGAACACTCTTGTGCACCCGCGCCAACAGACTGGATCGCAGGAAATTCGTTCCCAACAATTGAGACACGTGCTTCGATTGAACAGCCGTGACCGCCTGCGAAAGACGCGGTTGCCATCAATACAGCCAACGCCCCGGCAGTGGATAGAGTCTTGAGATACATTTTTCTTCTCCCGTTGGTGATGATGAAAACGAGCAAGATGCCATTCCCATCAAGTACTCCCGCGGTTCTGCCACGGGCATGATTGAGGATTACTCCCCTATATTTGCACCTGTTTTTGCATCAAACAGATGGCATTGATCCGCTGAAACCTTGATCGATACGGCATCGCCAATTTCCGCACGGAAACTCTTGTCTGTCTTGGCACTTACCAGTGCACCGCCAAGCTTGAGACTAACCATGGTTGCCTCACCCAGTAATTCGAGAGTGTAGATTGGCCCTTTGATTTGGCCGCCACGCGAGACAACTGAGGCGTCCTCTGCTCTGAAGCCGAGGGTAATCGGACCATCTGGCCCCTTTAATCCAGAAATCTTTGTATTGGGGGCGGTGAACACACCACGCTGCAACTCACCCTCAATTAGGTTCATTGCGGGATTGCCGATGAAGCTAGCTACAAAGGTGTTAGCGGGGCGGTCATAGATCTCTGTTGGCGTGCCAACTTGTTGAACAACACCATGGTTCATGACAACCACACGGTCAGCTAACGTCATGGCTTCAATTTGATCGTGGGTAACGTAAACAGTCGTAACTTTTAGCTCATGAGACAAATTCTTGATCTGAGCGCGCGTAGAAACGCGTAACTTCGCATCCAAGTTCGAGAGAGGCTCGTCCATCAAAAAGACATTTGGTTCGCGCACAATGGCCCGTGCGAGCGCAACACGTTGGCGTTGCCCGCCCGAAAGCTCAGCAGGCCTACGATGCAAAAAGGGCTCTAACTCAACCATGCGCGCAGCCTTCATGACTTTTTCGTCATGCAGCTTCTGGTCAATTTTGCGGACTTTTAGAGGGAAGCGAATATTTTCATAAACATTCATGTTTGGGTATAGGCCATAGCTTTGAAAAACCATGGCCACATCGCGGTCTTTCGGCTCTAGGCCGTTCACCACCTTATCCCCAATTAAGATTTCCCCATCGGTTGGGTCTTCTAAACCCGCAATCATGCGCATTGTGGTCGTTTTGCCACAGCCAGATGGCCCGAGCAGAACCAAGAACTCCTCATCAGCAATAGTGAGATCAAACCGATCAACGCCGATGAAACTGCCCCACCTCTTTGAGATGTTGCGCAACTGGACTTCTGCCATGAACCCTCCCAAGGCACGTTTTGCATACGTTTGCGAAGGCTAGACAATAGCACAACAACTTGGCAAGGTTTTTTTGCAAACGTATGCAATGCTTGCAGTCTAAAACCGCAACGCATCATAGGTTTACACGGCAACATGCTGATAAAAGGCCAATTTCTAAATGGATTTTCAAACTGAAAAAAAAGTCGTGCTCAGCTTTTACAAGGCGCTGGAGAACGCAGGTCAAAGCGAATCGACTTCTGTGTTCGAAAACTATTGCTCTGCAAATTGGCTTTGGCGCGGCGTTCATCCATTTGACGTTCAAACGGGTCCAGTCGCAGTTAACACCAATTTCTGGTCAGGTTTTTCACACGCATTTTCTAGCTTGCAGCGTCGCATGGATGTGTTCATGGCAGGAGAAAATTCATTATCTGACGCCAAGGAAATCTGGGTCACAAGCATGGGCCATTTTATGGGCCTTTTTGACAACCCGTGGCTCGGCATCAAACCGACGCGGAAATTGGTCATGCTCCGCTATGCAGAATTTCACCGCGTAGAAGCTGGTAAAATTGTAGAAACCGCTTTGTTCTTGGATATTCCTGCGCTGATGATGCAGGTTGGCTTACGGCCCTTCCCAGACCAAACGGCAGCGCAGTTCGTTCAACCAGGCCCACTTCCCCATAATGCAATAATGACAGAGGCGCAGCCTGCGCAGGAGGGAGCAAAAACGCTTACGGCCATAAACCAAATGATCTCAGATCTTGGCCAATGGAAATTGGGACTGCCTTTAGAAGAAGAACTTGCCAGATCATGGCACAGTGACATGGTTTGGTGGGGGCCAGCTGGAATTGGCGCAACTTACACGATCGAGCGTTATGCAAAACAACATTCTGGACCATTTCGTGCTGGCTTCACTGACCGCAGCGCCACAGGCCATATATGCCGTTTTGCCGAAGGACATTACGGTGGGTTTTTCGGGTGGCCAAATTTTACTGCAAAACCAACCGGCGGGTTTCTTGGAATGCCTGCATCTGACAAAGCAGGAGAATTCAGGGTCGTCGATATCTACCGTAGGCGGGATGACAAATTGATCGAGAACTGGGTGTTCATTGACTTTTTACATTATCTAAAAACTCAGGGCGTTGACGTCTTGCAGCGCTTGCCAGCCTAAAAAGCAAGGTTTGTAGGAATAGTATAGCGCCCCCCAAACGCTGAGAGAGTGTCGCTATGGATGAATGTATAGAAATGGTTGCGCGGGCGGGATTAAGCGTTGGTTGG
>Ga0255770_10001514_pt1 | contig 21476 bp, 16 predicted proteins | sample 071ome_22_FD_179968 | JGI IMG/M metagenome (GOLD analysis project Ga0255770, IMG submission 179968) | Coastal salt marsh microbial communities from the Groves Creek Marsh, Skidaway Island, Georgia - 071404AT metaG (version 2) | ecosystem: Environmental > Aquatic > Marine > Intertidal zone >...
GCGCTGATAGCCCTCACGACGGGTGCAGATAAAAAACCGTCGCTGCATTTGATAACCCGCAGGTAACCGTAACGGAATGAGCGCACCGCTTTCAAAGTGGGACGCCAGCACTTTTTCTGACAGACAACCGATACCCAGACCCTGCTCAACCGCACGACGAATAGGCTCGTTGTGCCGGAACTCCAGGAACAACTGCAAGTCGGGAAGCAGGCGAGAGAAGGTCTGATCATAACGCTGTCGGGCGCCCGAGTCTTTCTCCCGCAGTATCCAGCGTTCATTGACGATATCTTTTTCAGACAAGCGTCCTTTTCCTGCCAATCGATGGCCCGGACTGCAAAAGACCACCAGCTCATCCTCCAACCACGGTGTCAGGTGTAACATCGGATGGCTCATCTCATCCTCGATAAGCCCAATATCGACCTGCTGATTGATGACGCGGCTCACAATATCCGGGGAATTGCCCGGCACGATATCGACCCGCGCCTCGGGGTAGCGCTCGAGCCACTTCGCCAAATAATCAATGGCGAGATGATTGGCAATCGTGAAGCTAGCCCCCAGGGTAAGGTCTGCGATGTCCTGATGGCCGGTGAGCGACTGCTCAAATTCCCGCGCGTGCTCTAACAGCGCCGCGGCACCCTCCCACAGCCGCTCGCCTGTTCGGCTCAGTACCAATCGGCGCCCTACTCGATCAAATAGCGCCACCCCATAGGTGGCCTCGAGGTTTTTCAGTGCAGCACTGACCGCCGACTGGGACAGAAACAGTTGCTCGGCCGCCGCCGCAGTACTCCCCTGGCGGACAATCGCGAGCATGATGTCGAGCTGCCTGAGGGTAAACCGGGGCCGATCATAGGGAGTGTTTTGAGCTGGCATGTAATTCTACCTATTAAATTAATAGTTAATATCAATTAAACCTGTTTTAAAGGTACATCAAAAAGCTCTACACTGCGCGCCTTTGAAACCACTAGCCGACCCCCAACAGGAAACTGCTATGACCGAACAGAAAGCGACAAACGTACACTGGCACGACGGTGAGATAAGCCGGGAAGATCGGGACCGCCTGATGAATCAGCGCGGCGCCACGCTATGGTTTACCGGGCTATCGGGTAGCGGTAAGAGTACGATTGCTGTTGCGCTGGAGGAGGCTCTGTTCGAGCGGGGCCACCTGAGCTATCGACTGGATGGCGACAACATACGTCTTGGCATCAATAAAAATTTAGGATTTACAGCGGAGGATCGAACCGAAAATATTCGGCGCATTGGCGAGATCGCCAAACTCTTCGTAGATTCGAGTGTCATCGCACTGACCAGCTTCATCAGCCCTTATCGCGAGGACCGCGACAAGGTCCGCGCCTTGCATGAAGAAGCTGGCATGCTGTTCATTGAGGTGTTTGTCGACTGCGCTCTCGCTGAGGCAGAGAAACGAGACCCAAAAGGCCTCTACAAGAAAGCTCGTGCGGGAGAAATAAAGAACTTTACCGGTATTGATGACCCCTACGAGGCGCCGGAAAACGCCGAGATCCATTTGCATACCGATCAAATGTCCCTGCAGGAAGAAGTTGATCTGCTGCTCGAATACCTGACCCAACACAACATATTACCCGCCTAAACCGGAGAAGCATTCGTGATCAAGCCCCATGGTTCCAATCAACTCAACCCCCTCTATGTTCGCGACGACATGGCCAGAGCAGCGCTCATCGCTGAGGCCGAGACGCTCCCCTCTCTGCTGCTGAATTCAGCCGCGGCGGCCAACGCGGTCATGTTGGGCGCGGGTTACTTCAACCCGCTTACCGGATACATGAATCTTGAGGATGCCATGTCGGTATCCGAGACCATGCGCACCAGTGATGGCCTTTTTTGGCCTGTACCCGTGGTCAATCTGGTGGAGAGTACAACGGCAAAACCCGGTGACCGGATTGCGCTGCGAGACCCCAACGTCGAGGGCGAGCCCGTCATCGCCATTATGCATGTGACCGCCATCGAGACCGTCTCGGATGAAGAGATCCAGCGTATGGCGGGCTGCATCTTTGGCACGCAGGAGCCTAGTCATCCAGGCGTGAGCACCTTCACGTCACTGGGTAAAACCCTCCTCTCCGGGCCTATTGAAGTCCTCAGCTTTAGCTATTTCGCAAGCGAATTCCCAGACACCTTCCAAACGGCTTACGACATTCGCGACGAAATTGAACAGCGCGGCTGGAATAAAGTAGTGGCCTTTCAAACTCGAAACCCCATGCACTTGGCCCACGAAGAACTCTGCCGTATGGCCATGGAGCGGCTTGAGGCGGATGGCTGTATCGTCCATATGCTTCTAGGCAAACTGAAAGCCGGCGATATCCCCGCGGACGTTCGCGACGCCTGCATCCGCAAGATGGTCGACGTTTACTTCCCACCCAACAGCGTCATGGTGAGCGGTTATGGTTTTGACATGCTCTACGCCGGCCCACGCGAGGCAGTGCTGCACGCCGTATTCCGTCAGAACATGGGAGCAACCCACCTCATCGTAGGACGCGACCACGCCGGCGTTGGCGATTTCTACGGACCCTTTGATGCCCAAACTATTTTTGATGGCGAAGTACCTGCTGGGGCACTGGAAATTCAAATCTTCAAGGCGGATCACACCGCATGGTCCAAGAAACTGGGCCGCGTAGTCATGATGAATGAGGCGCCTGATCACGACAAAGAGGACTTCATTCTGCTATCGGGCACCAAGGTGCGCGAGATGCTGAGCGAGGGCATTGCCCCACCACCAGAATTTTCTAGACCGGAGGTGGCGGAAATTCTAATGGCACACTACCAATCAGAAAACGCCTAAACCCTCGCCCAACGTCAGCTAAATTAAGCGCTACTTCAATACAAAGGCAACCTGGGTACAAACCCACCTCAATCAGCGGCAGCGCCACTGATTGGGGCGCTTGCTTGCCCGGCAAGCATTGCGATCAGGTTATCGATGCGAGTCTTATCCACGCTGCGCCTGACCTCATAGGTCACATGTTGGCCTGAGGCCGCAGACTCGTCCAAGCGGATGCCCCACAACCCCTCGATCTCGTTAGGTAGCATCGAGTACCGCATATCAATGACCCTTAAGGGGTCATTGTTATCTACAGCCAAATAGCCGCTAGAAAACCAGTCAAAGCGCGCCAAATCTTTTGCCTGCTGGGAGCCCTCTTTCAGCCAGGGAAACTGACCCGGGATATCGAGCACGGCGACCGACCCGCCCGAATAAACCAGTGGCTGGCCGCCAACCCGCACCGCATCAACCCAGAAGCGCCCCTCGTACTGATAAATCACTTTCCATAACAGGAGATTGCCCAGCGTCGGCTTCGCTGACACCGAAACTTCTCGATGATCCCTGCCCAGCGCCAGCGTCTCGCCCACCGACTCCGCGCGCTCGCGCTGGATGTAACCCAGGCCCAGATAGCAGAGCGCCACGAAAAGGCCAATACGCGACCAGACTACCGAGCGACGGATCACGGCCGCCACGACGAAAGTGAGTAACGGGATGGTGAACAACGGATCGATTACGGCGATGGTATTCCACGCAATCCGCTCCAGGGAAAACGGCCAGAACAATAAAGTCCCGTAGGTCGTGCAGGCATCGAGCAGGCCGTGGGTGGCATAGCCTAGGGTCGTCACAAAGTAGGTGTGCCGAAAGCTCAAACACCGCTTGGCAAAGGGCCAAAACGCCAATGCACAGATTAAGCCGCCAAACGGGATAAAGAAAAATGAATGGGTGAATTGACGATGATATTCGAGAAAAAGCAAGGGATCAGTGGAGGATCTGATGAGCACATCCAAGTCCGGCGCCATCCCCGCGAGGGCGCCAAGCAGTGTGATCGTGCCAAGATGCTGCTTGGGTGCGACAGATTGGGTCACAGCGGCACCAACAACCGCCTGACTTAATGGATCCATCGATACCTCTCCTCTTAAAACAGGGTCGCCGCAGTGTGCCACTTATCCCGATCGACGCAACCGCATCCTGACGTAGGCGCCCCGAGATAAAGTCGATACACTCTCACCTACCGTGTCTCCTACCCACCGGCAAAGCCCCGAGCGTGAGTTTTCCATGGCTATAGGACAAGCAACCAGCGAATTAAAAACCGTCGGCGAAATCCTGGACAGGTTTGCCACCTTTGCACCGGTGGAAACTGTTGTCACCACAATCAACAGGGAGGGAGGCGCGGACAGCATTACCAGAGAGCAGTTAGCCAACTGGTCTGACCGAATTGGTCGCACGCTGGTAAAGCAAGGAATAAAGGTTGGCGACCTCGTCCCCATTCATCTGCCAACGTCCACTGGATTCATCGCCGCGGCAGTCGGCATCTTTAAGGCCGGTGGTACCCCCATGCCGGTGAGTAACCGGCTGCCTGAAGCAGAGCTCGGTCATTTGCTGGAGCTGGCAGAAGCCAAGGTCGTTATTAGCAATGCGTTAACCACGAACCAATGCCTCAACACAGACTCGCTTCGGAAAGCGACCTCGACCGCTAACGGCACTGAAAAGAGTGAACCACCTCTTTCTCGAAGGGTCAGCAATCCCACCAAGGCCCTGGCCTCCGGGGGGTCCACGGGTAAACCCAAGCTGATTGTTACCACCGGAGACGCCTTGTTCGATCCTGAGAACCCTATCATTCCGATGTTGATGCGCTTTGAACCCTCGGATCTCAAGTATTCACCGGGGCCTCTGTATCACAATGGCCCCTTCTGGTTTTCGATCAATATGTTATTGCGAGGTGGGCGGTTGCTGCTCAATGAGCGCTTTAATGCTCAATCCTGTCTGCAGGCAATCGAACGATATAAGCCGACGGTGCTTAATCTGGTTCCAACGATGATGCAGCGGCTCCTGCGGGAACCGCGCTGGCATGAGGCAGACTTGTCTTCGGTACGTATCGCCTGGCACCTGGCCGCCCCCTGCCCTGCGTGGGCGAAGGAGGGTTTTATTGAGAAGCTTGGGGATAGCGCCGTTCTCGAGCTCTGGGCCGCGACCGAATCGAATGGCCTCACCATCATTGACGGCGAAGAGTGGCTCTCCCATCGTGGCAGCGTTGGCAAACCCGTGGGTACCGAGGTCCTGATACTCGATGAACATCGACAACCTCTACCCCAGGGTGAGGTAGGCGAGATCTTTACCCGAATGGCCGGGGCCGCGCCCCCGTGCGAGTACCGAGGAGCCCAATCAATGGACAGCATCAACGATGGCTTTACCAGCGTTGGCGACCTAGGCTGGCTCGACCAGGAGGGTTATTTATACCTCGCTGATCGACGCACCGACCTGATCATCTCGGGGGGCGCCAATATTTATCCCGCCGAGGTCGAAGCCGTCATCAGTCAGCACCCCAAAGTGAAAGACGTCGCGGTGGTGGGTCTCAAAGACGAGGATCTTGGAAGACGGGTTCACGCCATCGTTGAAGGGTTTAATCCAAATGATCCTCCAACCCTGGAGGAACTTTTTGCGCTCTGCTCGGAGCAACTCGTCCGATATAAAGCACCCAGAACAATCGAAATCGTTGATGCACTGCCACGTAACGATGCAGGGAAGATTCGTCGGTCACAACTGCGTGAAGCGCGGGACTCTGGAGAGCAGTAGCGGCTTTGACGGGAACAAGGAGGGTGTAGAGCTAGTTATTGCGCGACCTCATGCCTAGTGATGAATTGTGAGCATCGTCACGCACAAAAAAGCCCGCAAGAATGCGGGCTTTTTTGTGGGCGCCGGACAAAACGACCAGCGCTGTCCAATCGCCTTAGAACCTCAGAGTACCGCGCACGCCGAATACCGCACCCTCGTCCATGTAGAGAGTGTGGCTGCCCGCGAGCACCGGCGTATCGAAGCTCTGCTGCAGGGCCGCTTCGTCGAAGATGTTTCGACCGTAGGCCATGACTTCCCAGAACTCACCGCTCAAACCGATCCGAGCGTTGACCTTGGTGTAGGAGGGAATAACGTCATAAGGGTCCGCGTCACCCGCTGAATCGAACTCGCTGCGGTAGTTCATATCAATACCACCGAAGAGCTCCATCCGCCCCAGGGGCATGCGCAGATCAATGAACGCATTACCGCTCCACTCCGACGCGTACAGCGTGCGGTAACCCGTCAAGTCATTGCTGGTCAAGCCCTCTGGCGTGCCGCAAAGCTCGTCAATATCAAGCTGGATCGCATTGCAAGGCCCATCTTTAAAGTTGCCGTATGTAGCATCTAGATAGGCAAAATTGGCGCCAACCCTCACAGCCTCCGAGAGCTGGAAAAGCCAGTCAACTTCAACGCCCTGCACTTCCGAGGAAGCTGCGTTTTTCACAGAAAAGCCAACACCCTTAAAAATCGTTGTTTGTAAGTTCTCATACTCAGAGTAAAAGGCAGCCCAGTTGATTCTCATGGCACCGTCCAAGAACTCATGCTTACCACCGATCTCAAAAGCTTCGACAGACTCATCATCGAACTCAAAGTCCTCATTGGGGATCGTAGACACAAAGGAGCTAGCCTGGAATCCGTTATCAATTCCAAAGAGGGGGATAGGTGGCATACCCACCGGCAGGTTGCCCGGATTGCCGTCATCGGCCGCACTAAATCCGCCAGACTTAAAGCCCTCCGACCAACTGACGTAGAGCATTGTTGAATCACTCACGTCCCACTGCAAATTCAAGGAGGGTGAAAGATCATCGGTTTTGCGACTGCCCGCCCAGTTTTTGTTGTAAGTATTGAAAGTATCGGCAAACACCACAGGCAGCCAATTATTATAGCTAGCACACTCTCCAGCGCTACCGCCCTCCAAGTTACCTGCAAGCCCACACAAGTCATCGCCCAGCTTTTGTACACTCGTCGCGTCTTTCTCTTCTTCGGTATAGCGCAATCCTGCCGTGAGCCTGAGGGTATCCGTTAAATCAAAGGTTCCTTGAGCGAAGACCGCCCAAGATTCGGTAGCCTGATCAAAGAAGTGGTTACGTGCAACCTGCTGTGCCGTGTACACCCCATAACCCGGAATCGGTCCCAACAGACAAGCTGTATTAGGATCTGTGGGATCGCAGGTAGTAAGCGGGGCCAGCAGCGACTGAGGCATCAGTGGCGCTGCCTCTGCAGGGAAGCCGTTCGCTAGGGCTGCAAAAAGCGGGAATAAACCGTCAAAGTTTGTATCAACGGTCACAACCCCTTCCATATCAAGTTCGTTATCATCGTAATACCCTCCGACAGTATAAGAAAAGCGGTCTCCAATACTGGACTGCCAACGGATTTCCTGACTGAACTGCTCAAAGTCGTGAATGTCACGGCGCTCAATAAACTGCAGTGGCAGCCAATCTACGTCCACGTCATCAAAGTATTCATAAGTCGCAAAGCCCGTAACTGAAGTAAGCGTTCCGTTACCAATATCCCAGGACATGGAAAGTGAGTAGTTTTCGATTGTATCGTCAGAGTTCTCTGGCTTCAGTCCAATCCCATGACCATCGGCTTTGCTGCGACCATATCCGTTATCTTTGTAGGTGGTGAAATCCCTGCCTGCAATTCCCGGAAAATCCGGGAAAAACACATCCATAATGGCATAGGCCGTGGACGCAAAATCGCTCCTGTTCGGAACCTGCTGTGCCCGTTCGGCTGGGCTCAGGTAACGCCAAGTTGCACTGGCGGCGCCGTCACGATCGCGCTGCATATTGGTGTACTTGAAGTTAGCGGAGAAAGTATCACTGGGCTCCCAGACGACCGTAAAGCGGCCACCCATCTCCTCAGTAGCACCTTCGTCCTGATCGAGGTATGCGTTGTAGATATAGCCGTCGGTTTCGCGGTAGCGGAAAGCCGCTCGCACCGCCAAGGTGTCACCACCGCCCTGAATAAAGCCTTCATAGATAGAGCCGCCATTTTCTTCGACGGAGGCGTTGATCTCACCCGACGGGCCATCGCCCACGATTGGCGAGGCACTCGCGATATTGATCGCCCCAGCGACGGTGTTTTTACCAAACAAGGTTCCCTGCGGACCCCGAAGGACTTCCACGCGCTCGATATCCATCAGCGCCGAACGATACTGACGGCCTCGACCGAGATAAACACCATCGAGGTACATACCCACTGACTGCTCGAAGCCACGGTTGTTACCCGAACCAATGCCGCGCATATAGATGTTGGTGTTTACTGGCGCATCAGCAATGTGCAGGCTCGGCACGAAATCTGCCAGCGCCGCAAAATTGAGGATCGTGTTGTCCTGGATCTTCTCCCCGCTCATGGTGCTTACGGAAATCGGCACGTCCTGCAAGTTCTCTGCGCGCTTCTGCGCCGTCACAATCACTTCTTCAAGGGCCTGGGCGCCAACTTGACCGGAAAATACTAGCGTGGCAACCGCCGCCGCAAGGGGCAGGCGCTTCTGGACTAAGGACATGTGTGTCACCTCATTTCTATTTTTAGTGGCTACGCGCCAGCGGGCTGGCTCGAAGGCCGCTATTTATAGGTCATTTGTGATGTAAATGAAATTTACATGGCCCGGTAAAATGTCACTGGAGGCAAGTAGCCTCTGCGACTTCTTTACGCAGTTAAACCCCCTTCGCCCCCCCCCTTGGGTACCCGTATCCACAACACGCACAGCCAGAATGACCCGAGCGAACAACCCCGCCGACCCCTATCTTTGAACCGGCTTTTTTGAATCGGAACGAAGCCGTAGCAAACCACCACCACCACTTGCTACAGTACCCGGCCTTGCAACGCTAGTCCCCCAATCGGGGCATCCAGATTAAAAAAGACGCCGGCGCCGAAACACCGACGGGAAAGCATAATGACTGAACACAATCTAGTGCTACTGAACGAGACAGGCGGCGTTGCCGTGGTCACGCTGAATCGTCCAGACGCCTACAACGCGCTGAACAGAGCCCTGAGTCTCGCTATCGTTGAGACCTTTAACACCCTTGCCAAACGTGACGACGTTCGCGCCATCGTACTAACGGGGAATGGCCGCGCTTTTTGCGCCGGCGTCGACTTAAAGGAACTTACGACATCACCGGATGTTCTCACCGATGGTGGAATGGGCACCGAATCCCCGATCGTTGTGGCCTTGCGTGATTGCGGCAAACCGGTGATTGGCGCGGTCAACGGCGCCGCGGTCACTGGCGGCTTCGAGCTGGCGTTGGCCTGTGATTTTCTCTACGCCGCGGAAAACGCCCGCTTTGCCGACACCCATGCAAGGGTCGGATTGCTGCCCGGCTGGGGTTTGTCGCAAAAGCTCACCCGGCTTGTTGGCGCTAACCGGGCGCGGGAAATGAGCTTCACCGGCAATTTTATTTCCGCTCAGGAAGCTTGTGAGTGGGGTCTGGTGAACCGGGTCTGTGCTCCCGAATCTCTCCTTGATGCCGCCGTTGGCACCGCCAAACAAATTGCCGAGTCTGACCCCGGCACCATGAAAGCAATGAGAGCGCTCATGAATGACGGCGCTGAATTGCCTCTGGGTGAGGCACTGGCGCTCGAGGGCGAACGCGGTATTGCCCACTTGGCGGCCGCCGACCTTAGCCAAATGGCAACCCGCCTTGAGAGCCTAAAGACACGCTCTAAAAACTGATACCACTTATCCAGGGATTGTTTTTTTAACTTTAAGCATCATTGTTCTGACAACATCGCCCGCTTCATCGTACTTTTATTTTAAGGAAATCCACTGTGAACACCCCCTACCCCACCCTCAACTATGGCCTCGGCGAAGAAATTGATCAGCTCAGGGATATGGTCTACACCTTTAGTCAGAAGGAAATTGCGCCCCGTGCCGGTGACATCGATCGTGACAACACCTTCCCCATGGATCTGTGGAAAAAATTGGGGGAGCTCGGCCTATTGGGTATGACAGTCGCCGAGGAATTCGGCGGATCCAACATGGGCTATCTGGCCCACTGTGTGGTGATGGAAGAAATCTCCAGAGCCTCCGCTGCTGTGGGCCTTTCCTATGGCGCCCACTCCAATTTGTGCCTCAATCAAATCCAAAAAAATGGGTCGGATCAACAGCGAAGCAAGTACCTGCCGAAACTGTGCAGTGGCGAGCACGTGGGCGCGCTGGCGATGTCGGAACCGGGGGCCGGCTCGGACGTAGTCAGCATGAAACTGAAAGCCGAGAAAAAAGGTGACCGTTTCGTTTTGAACGGCAACAAAATGTGGATTACCAACGGACCCGATGCTGATACCTACGTCATCTATGCCAAGACCGAACCCGATGCCGGCAGCAAAGGGATTACCGCGTTCATCGTCGAACGGGATTTCCCCGGCTTTTCGAGAGCGCAAAAGCTCGACAAACTGGGGATGCGCGGGTCGAATACCTGCGAACTCGTGTTTGAGGACTGTGAGGTTCCCGAAGAGAACGTCTTAGGCGGGGTCAATCGCGGAGTTGCTGTCCTCATGTCCGGCCTTGACTATGAGCGGGCAGTACTCTCTGGAGGACCCGTCGGCATCATGCAGGCCTGTCTCGATATCACCGTACCCTACGTGCATCAGCGCCGGCAGTTTGATCAGCCTATCGGTGAATTTCAACTCGTCCAGGGAAAACTGGCCGACATGTATACGCTGACCTCGGCCAGCAGGTCCTTTCTCTACGCGGTCGGCTCAGCACTTGATCGCGGGGAAGACAGTCGTAAAGACGCGGCGGCGGTCATTTTGTACACCGCGGAAATGGCCACCCAGTGCGCGCTCGATGCCATTCAGTTGTTGGGTGGCAATGGCTATATCAACGAATACCCAACCGGCCGTTTACTGCGCGACGCGAAACTTTATGAAATTGGCGCGGGCACCTCGGAGATTCGTCGCATGTTGATTGGCAGGGAGCTGTTCAACGAGACCCGCTAGCGCCCAGGTCCATACCGAGGCGTCGCTTTCGCCTCGGAAAGCAGTATAATCTCCGCTCTTCCAACAGCCACCTCTAGTCCGCAAGCGTTATGACGCGGACTGCTAGGCACACGACAATACGCCCCCCAATTTACCAAGGAGTTCACATGGCGCGCTGGGAATGCATCGTTTGCGGCCTCATTTACGACGAAAAAGACGGTTGGCCCGACGACGGCATTGCGCCGGGTACCAAGTGGGAAGATGTGCCCGACGACTGGCTGTGCCCCGACTGCGGTGTCGGTAAAGAGGATTTCGAGCTTATTGCAGGCTCTGAAGACGAAACCGTTGATGCCGAAGCGCAAGAGAGCCCGGGCGAAACCAATCCATCCTCGGCCCGTCACGTCGTGGTGGTTGGTTCAGGCCTTGGCGGGTACGGATTTATTAATGCGCTGCGAAAGCTCGATCCCGACCTCCCCGTCACTCTGATCACCCGCGATGGCGGCGAGGTTTATTCCAAACCGATGATCTCTACGGGCTTTACCAAGAACTTCTCTGCCGAGAAACTCGCGACCCAAACCGCCGAGGCCATGGCTGAGCAGCTCGGAATTAACCTGCGAACCCGCACCTCCGTAGCCGCCATTCGGCCCTCTGAAAAGTGCCTTGAACTTGAGTCGGGCGAAAAGGTTGCCTACTCCGAGTTAGTCCTAGCCCTCGGCGCTGAACTCATACGCCCCCCTATGGGCGGCGATGCCGCGGGCGAGGTTATGGGCGTCAACGACCTCGATGACTATCGGGTTTTCCGCGACAAGCTTAACGCCGATGGCGCTAAAAAAGTGGCGGTCATTGGTGCTGGCCTCATTGGCTGCGAGTTCACCAATGATCTACTAAACGGTGGATTTACCGTAGAAGCGGTCGACCCCATGGGGTGGTGCCTTCCAACGCTTCTGCCCGAGCCGGCAGGACGCGCTGTTCAGTCAGCGCTCGAGGCCAAGGGGGCTACCTTCCATTTCGGACCACTGGCCACCGAGGTGAACAAAACCCCTTCCGGGTATTCAGTGACATTGAATAACGGCAAGACAATCGAAGCAGATGCGGTGCTGTCTGCCGTCGGTGTACGTCCGCGTACCGAGCTCGCCGCCGCCGCGGGCATAGATGTGGGTCGAGGCATAAAGACTGACAGACTGCTAAAGACGAGCGCGGAAGGTGTGTTTGCTTTCGGAGACTGCGCTGAGGTCGCTGGACACGTGCTGGTGTATGTAGCACCGCTGCTCGCAGCGGGCAGAGCGCTTGCGGCAACCCTGGCGGGAACGCCCACCGAAGTCAGCTACCCGGCCATGCCTGTCACCATCAAAACGCCGGCTTGTCCGGTGTGCGTATCGCCGGCAGCCAAAGATGCTGATGGTGAGTGGACCATTTCAGGGAGCGGCTCAGATATACAGGCATTGTTTCACAGTCCGGACGGGCAGCTGCTGGGCTTCGCGCTCACTGGCGCTGCGGTAAAGGAGCGTATGGCCCTCACCAAAGAGCTGCCAGCAATCCTCGCCTAGGGTGGTGAGCGTCGCGACTAACGCTCTTTAGTTATCCCCAGCTGATTTAGGCTGGCGCGCAAGCAACAGCGCGCCAAGCAGTCCGCATAGGCAGACATAGGATAGCGAGCCAATAGGCGCTCCACTGGCCGTGATGCCCGCCACTGCTTGGCTGTAATCTGACCAGGCAAAGGCCCACAGCCCGACGAAGACCGCTAAGAACAGCCCTAAATACTGGACGGGGAACAAACGGATTCCAGCAAGACCCCATTGGGTCTTCCGGGCTACCTGCCCTAGGGTCAGCAGCCCGGCGCTCGCCAGCATCAACCATGAACTCCGCTGCTCCAGCGCGGGTGTCATGTCGACACCGATAACCGCAAACCAGGTGCCGGGTATGATCAAAATCATCAAAATCGGCGAGGCGAGCCCCGCCAAAATAGCTCGACCGAAAAACGCAACCCAAGCGTTACCCAAATCTGTCGGCGCGGGTGCCTGAGCGAGCTCCCGCCGCCACAGCCATCCCACCGCGAGGGTCAGTCCTACCGGACCGGCGAAGGCAAAACCCAATACGCTCCCGAGGGGAACCGAGGCGAGGGTCGCGCCAAAGTTCGCGTAGTTCCAGACCCACCACCGGTACTGGGGCCCGAACTGATCAAAAATCTCATAAAAGATGTGGTGCACAAGCCCCACTGCAATGGCGAGTGACACCAGCGGGAACCGCGCTGACACCAATCCCAAGTGTCGAACCAAAGCAAAACTGGTAAACATCAAGGCCGGGTACAAACCCATGATGTAGAGGGGAGCGCGGCCGAAGAAAAAATTAACCGTGAACTCGTTGTGAATGAAATACAGGCTAGTGGACTGACCGCCGAGCAGCTCCGGGAAGTAAACCGGCACCTCGATTGCCAACATAAAGACGATCGACGCGAGCCAGAAGCCTAGGTAAAGCGTTTCACCCGCCCTAAATCGACCCATCGAAAACCGAAGGCCCCAGCCTGCCCCTATCAGCAACAGAATCTCGACCACGTTCATCGTCCAGTGATGAAGCGTAAGCGGGCTTTTTACAAAAACCCAGCTTTGAATATTCTCAGGCGTAAAACCGCCCAGAAGATAGGTAAGCTCAAGAAACGTTTTGGCCTCGACCATTAGCGCAGCGCTGACTCGGTGCCATAAATTTTGGAGACGTCTTCACCGGCCCGCCACGCCGCCATCCACTCGGCATAATAAGCCGGCAAGGGCTGGTTCACGCTGTCGTGCCAGGGAGCCTGCGATAAAAATACGCCGACCGCAGAGCGCACTTTTGCGCTCGAGGGAATTTTACTAAACGGGTCATCTGCGAAGGCGGCCGCTGGAACATCCGCTACTTCCCGCTCAAAGTCAGACTTGATTCTGTCAAACAGTCCATGGGTGTGTCGTTGAAAGCTCGGAATGTTACGCAGCCGGAACCAGTGACTGCCCACCACATGGTTGTAGACCATGAAGGCTGAACTTCGGTGCTCGATCTCCTCGCAAAAATGCCACAGGAACAATGACGCGACGTTAATATCGCCCTCCTCAAAGAGTACCGCGCGATGATCCAAAATCATTTTGAAGAAAGGCGTGAACATCGCTTCGAGCCCACCAGCGTAGGCTAGGTGGTAGGCAAGGGACTCGCGCTGATAGAGATCATCATAATCCCGCAGCACTTGATCAAATGTTGCCTGCAATGCCGGATAACGAGCGATCAATGCTCGAGCGTGCTGCAAGTGCTTCTGCGCGTGAATCGCCTCTTGACGCCGAAAGGCCTTGGCCTCTTCCATGACCTCGGGATCCGTGATGACCTGCTCGGCATCTCGCATGACCCGGCACATGTATTTTTCAAACCCGACAACAAAGAAGGTGATCTGATTCATCAGCACCGAAAACGAGGGATTGGCGGGATTCCAGATAAAGGGAACCTCGTCCATAGCAAAGGTGATATTTCTACAGCCAAGGTCAGACATAACCCGCACTCGAAAGGTCGACGCTGAAGACTTTAATCGATTTTTCAGGCCAACGCAGGTCCGCCCTGTGTTGCGGCCCTCCCAGGTGTTCCGCGTTGGTGTGGGTCTATGAGCAATCCAACCACGCTATATGGCTTCGAGCAGTCCCGCTGCGCCCTCGCCAGTAGCCACGCACATGGTGACGACCGCATAGCGCCCTCCCCGGCGCTTTAGCTCGCGTAAAGCGTGACCTACCATGCGTGCCCCGGTCATACCGAAGGGATGGCCGATGGCGATGCTGCCGCCATTGACGTTGTACTTCGCATTTTCAATACCCAGCGTGTCCCGGCAGTAAACGCACTGTGACGCAAAGGCTTCATTGAGCTCCCAAACGTCTATGTCAGCTACCGAGAGTCCCGCGCGGGCAAGCAATTTGGGCACGGCGAAGACCGGACCAATGCCCATCTCATCGGGCTCGCAGCCGGCCGTCACAAAGCCTCTGAAATAGCCCATGGGTGTGACCCCGAGCTCGGACGCTTTGTCAGCACTCATCAGTAGCGAGACGGAGGCGCCGTCGCTTAGCTGGGATGAATTCCCCGCCGTGACGCTCCCCTCTTCCCTGAACGCTGGCTTCAGTTGCGCCAGTCCCTCAGCGGTCGTGTCCGCTCGATTGCACTCATCTCTGTCGACTACGACTTCGTGGAGCGATTCCTCCTTGGTCTCGCGATCAACGCGCTTCATCGTAACCGTCATGGGTGCTATTTCTTCTGCAATAGCCCCACTTTCTACTGCCGCGGCATAGCGCAGCTGGCTTTGGAGTGCATAGTCATCCTGCATAGCCCGGGTAACCTGATAACGGTCTGCAACGACCTCGGCGGTCTGCCCCATTTCCATGTAAATGTCAGGCTTGGACTCGAGCAGGGTCGCGTTGCGCTCAAACGTACCAATCTCCTGCCGCTGTCGCATGGAGATGGATTCGGCGCCTCCCGCCATCATGACGTCACAAAACCCAGAATTAATCTGATTAGCCGCCATGGCAATGGTTTGTAAACCCGACGCACAAAAACGGCTAACAGTCGTCCCTGTTGTCTCTATGGGCAAACGGGAGAGTACCGCGGCCATTCGGGCCATATTAAAACTTTGCTCGCCGGCCTGACTCGCGGCCCCCAGAATCACATCTTCGACCATTGAGGGTTCGACCTGAGGGTTTCTATCCAACAGCGTATCAATGAGGTGCGCCGCCATGTCATCAGAGCGGGTCAGATTGAAGCTGCCGCGAAATGATTTCGCCAATCCGGTTCGAATACTGTCGACAATGACGACATCTTTCATAAAAAACTCCCAGTGTGCTGCGTCCGGAACCGACGCTCAAATCAATCGGCGATGGGCTTGACGCGCAAGGTTACTGCCTCGCCGCGCGCGTGATGCTCTTCCCATAGTCGCTCATACCCTGTACTGGCAATGCGCCACGCGCCATCTTCAAAGCGATACTCGTCGTGGTAGAGGGCGCTGCCCATGATAGTGATGTCCTGAGCCAAGTTGACAAAAATATCCTGCAAATACCAAATCCCCGTGGCCCGATCGCCATCAACCGTTATTTCCGGATGATGGCCGTTGTGCATACCGAACGCCTGCGGCGTAAAGGACTTTGTATAAAAAGCCTCAAGCGCCTGCCATCCCGCCAGATCGAAATCGTAGTCCGCGCCCTTAAATTTGGCGGTAGCATCTTCGGTAAACACGGAACGCAAACCCTCGAGATTGCGTGTGTCGATAAAACGGAAATACCGCGCCTTGAGCTGTTTGATTAATTCGATTGCCTCGAGATCAAGCGCCATGTTGTCACCCCGCGTGCTGATTGATGAACTTGGCGCTCTGATACGCCATCGTCATGGCCGGCCCCAGGGTCGCCCCCGGCCCGGGATAAGTGGGCAGTATCGCCGCTGAGCTATTGCCGACCGCAAACAAGCCGTCAAAAACGCCTCCCGCCTCACACTTCACCCGAGCGTGGGTATCGGTATCGAGGCCACCAAGGGTCCCAAAGTCCCCCGCTTCAATCCGCATCGCATAGAACGGCGCCTCGTCGATCGGCGCCAAGCAGGGATTGGGCTTGATCGACGGGTCGGCGTAGTAGCGATCGTAGGCGGATTCCCCGCGATGAAACTCCTCATCGACACCCGTGCGCGCATAGTCATTCATTTTGCTAATGGTCTGTTCGAGGCCGTCGGGGTCGATCCCCATGATCGACGCTAGCTCTCGAACAGTATTGGCCTTGGCGACAAAGCCGGTGTCAAACCACTTCTTGGGGATCTGCCAATCGGGCTTCATCGCCGCAGTCATCAGCGGGCCCACCATGAAGTTCCGGCGAAAACGCGCATCAAAAATCTGCCAGGCCGGAGCATTAGGTGTCTGATCAGTGTGGGTCGCAAAAAGCTCTTTCTGAAACGCCATGTAGTTCTGCGATTCATTGGCAAATCGTTTGCCTGCTTTGTTGACAACGCAGGAACCGGGAAAAGATTTTTCCATAATCGATAACCGCGGAGTCGGCTCGTCGGGCACACACAAGGTAGTCGTCCACCAGGCGTCTTTCATCAATCGCGTCTTCGCGCCGACCTCAAGGCCCGCAAGCAGGGCATCGCCCTCATTGGCCGTATTACCAGCACTCCATTCTGTGTTGGTCGGGGCCGGCAAATACTTCTCACGCAACGCCTGATTCTTCTCAAAGCCGCCAGCACCCAGCACAACCGCCTTGTTGGCTCGAATGGAAAGCAGCTTACCGCCTTGCTCCACCTGGGCACCCAGGACCTGAGTACCCTCCACAATCAGCGCCTTGAAGCGCGTGTTGAACTCAATCGGTATGTCGCGCTTTTTGACCGATAAATAGAGTCGAGCCACACCCGCCGATCCCGTGCACAGCCGGCGTGCAATGCCGGTCCTCAGGCGCCACGGCAAGTCAATCACGTAACCCACGATGAGCCTCGCCAACAGGGACTTCCACCCCGGGGCTTGGGTCATGATGGTATGTGCCTCAACCTGGGTGAAGTGAATACGATTGAACATGCGCATCATATGGTGCGTCCAGCGCAAATTCTTCCAGTCACTACCCAGCTCGGACATATCGATTGGCGCGGGCTCCAGAGATCGGTGACCGGGTCGCGCGCCATCATAGTTAGTGTAATAGTCTGGATAGTGTTCGAGAGATTCGTAAATAACATCCGTGCGATCTGCGAGGAATTTAAGCATCTTGGGACCATTCTCGAGATAGGTGTCGATCATTTCCTCAGGGACGTCCTCGCCAAAAAGCGTACCCATAAGATAGGTTTTTGCATCCTCGATAGAGTCCTCGGCACCACAGGCCTTGGCGTAGTGATTGGCTGGAATCCAGATGCCTCCGCCCGAGTTTGCACTCGTGCCCCCGACCTTATCGGTCTTCTCGACAATTAATACGTCTTTGGTGCCCATCTCCCAGTTACACAGTGCCGATGTGAGGGCACCGTTTCCGGTGCCCACCACCAACACATCCACTTCTCGATCCCACGCTGTGTCATTCATCTTATTTTCTCACTGACTGTACAAGCTCTTGGTGTTGCTGCGCTGCTTACTACGGGTGCTGACTGGACACCGATACGATCTCGCCCGTCATGTAACTCGAATAATCGGATGCCAAGAACATCATGACATTCGCCACTTCCCAGACCTCCGCAGCACGCCCAAAGGCCTCTCTGGATGCGAGCTGCTCAAGGAGCTCAGGGGGCGTGGTTTTTCGCAGAAAATCGTGCATGGCAATACTGGGTGACACCGCGTTGACACGGACACCGAACTCGGCAGCCTCGATAGCGGCACAGCGAGTAAGCGCCATGACCCCTGCCTTCGCCGCCGCGTAATGGCACTGTTCAGCCTGGGCTCTCCAGCCCAGGACCGATGCGTTATTCACGATGACTCCGCTTCCCCGCGGTTGCATCAGTCGCAGCATCGCTCGAGTCATCCGCATGGTGCCAGTCAGGGTGATGTCCAACACCCGGCTCCACTCCTCATCGGTCATGTCGACCAGTAACCGGGTACCGCCAAGGCCCGCGTTGTTGATCAAGATATCGACACCGCCCACCCTATCATCAGCGGTCGACACCAGATGCTGGACCTCCGCTTCCTGGGTCACATCAGCACGAATGCCGTGCACGTTGGTATTCGGAGACAGAGCTGACAATGTTTCAACTGCCTGCGCAAGCCGGCCATCGTGGATATCACTGATGACAACAGCGCTCGCCCCCTCCTCTACCGCGCGCTGCGCAGCGGAAAAACCGATGCCAGCACCCGCTGCTGCGGTAATCAATACCGACTTGCCGGCGAGAAGCTGATGTCCCTCCACGTAACTAGGTGCTTTGTTCGTCATAATACTTCCTTACGAATTTCCACGTGGCTCTCGCGGCATACCCAGCGCGCGTTCAGCGATAATATTGCGCTGTATCTGGTTGGTTCCACCATAAATGGTGTCAGCGCGCGTAAAGAGAAACAATGACTGCAAGCGACCCAACTCATAGGGTTCATTCTCGATCAATTCAGCATCCGGCCCCAGCACGTCCATCGCCAATTTGCCAAGATTGCGATGCCAGCTCGACCAGCACAACTTATAAATCATCGCCTCTCGACTCAAACTACCGTCCTCACCGCCGGAGAGCATGCGCAAGCTGTTATAGCGCAACGTACGGAGACCGATATGCGCCTCGGCAATGCGCTGTCTGATGGCCGGATTACGCGCGGCGCCATTGCTCTTCGCCAACCGGATCACCTCATCAAGCTCGGTTTGAAACAACATCTGTTGGCCCAGGGTCGATACGCCACGTTCAAATCCCAGAAGCCCCATCGCGACCTTCCAACCATCGCCGGGTGCGCCGACGATGTCATCCGCACCGCAAACCGCTTCATCAAAAAATACTTCGTTAAACTCGGCGGTTCCCGTCAATTGGGTGATGGGGCGTATCGAAACACCTTCCTGCCGCATAGGCACTAGGAAAAAGCCCAAGCCCCGGTGAGCTGATTCCTCGGGGTTAGTTCTTGCCAGCACAAACACAAAGTCTGACTCATGGGCCAGGGAGGTCCACACCTTCTGTCCCGTGATCCGCCATTCTCCCGACGCTTCATCCAAGACGGCCTTGGTGCGCACGTTGGCCAAATCAGAGCCGGCACTCGGTTCAGAATACCCCTGACACCACAGCTCCTTGCCCGACCGGATACCCGGCAGGTAGCGGCGCTTTTGTTCCTCTGATCCAAAGGCGAGTAAGGTCGGACCCGTCAGGGTTTCACCGATATGCCCCACGCGACCTGGACCCCCTGCACGCGCGTATTCCTCGTTGAAAATCACCTGCTGCTCGATGGTCGCGCTTTTGCCCCCCCAAGCCTCTGGCCAACCAATACACGTCCAGCCGCCCTCAGCGAGTCGCTGTTCCCACGCCTTGCGCTCCTCAACAAACACATGCTCATCGCCGGGTCCGCCGCGATGCTTTATCTGAGCGAACTCACCGCTCAGGTTGTCCGCCAGCCAATCAGCGACTTCTTGCCGGAACAACTCATCCTCTGAGGTAAACTTAAGCTGCATGCGACGCGTCCTCATCAAGCAACAGCTTCGCAATGGCCTCGCGATGCTCGTCTGGACGACCGAGGTAACTTTCGGTTGAACGAGCGCGCTTAAAATAAAGCTGGATATCGTATTCTTCGGTAATGCCGACACCCCCATGGAGCTGAATCCCGGTGCCGGCGCAAAAGAAGGCAGCCTCTCCGGCGCAGGATGAAAGCATCGACGCAGCTTCAGCAAGATCAGCATCAGACGCATCATCCACCAACCATTCGTCGGCGATGCAGGCCGCAAAATAGAGCAATGACCGAGCGGACTCCACCTTCAACATCATGTCTGCCGCTTTGTGTTTGATCGCTTGGTAGGAAGCGATAGTGCGGCCAAACTGCACGCGTTCGCTCACATACGCTACGCTGCTATCGAGGCTTTCCTGGGCGCACCCGACCTGATCAGCCCCGACGAAAATCCGCCCTATATCGAGGGTGGTACGCCGACTAGCCCCCCAGCTTTCAGACAGCATAGCGTCCTCATCGAGGGCGACCGAATCGAGATGCAGCGACGCCATCGGTCGAGTTTGGTCCATCGTGGGTGTCTTTGATAGCGTGACTCCGCGCGTCGCAGCGTCGACCGCAAAAAGGCTTTCTTGACCACCGTTATCGGCCACGACGAGTAAGGTTTGCGCCCCATGGCCGCAGCTGACAAAGCGCGCTTCGCCCGTCAGGATCCAGCCATCAGCGGCTTTTTGTGCCTGCACATCAATCGTGTCCCAATTGCCCCGCGCGGAGGTGTGCGCCAAGGCGATGACCTGACCTTCGGCAACGTTTTTTAACAGCGCTTGCTGGCGCGCGGACTCGTCGAGGGAGCGAAGTGCAACCACACCGAGCGCCGAGGCGTACAGGGGTGAAGGTGTCAGGCGACGTCCAAGCTGCTCGAAGGCGATCGCCATTTCGACGACGCCAAGACTCAGCCCGTCACAGGACTCCGGCACCAGAATTCCCTGCCAATACATCTCCGAGCAAACTCGCTGCCAGCAGGCCTGATCGAAACCCAGCGGAGATTGCATGGCGGAACGCACCGACGTGCTGTCCGATACCGAGGCGAGGAAAGCCTCAGCGGTGTCCCGCAGCATTGACTGCTCATCGGTAAAACTAAATTTCACGTTAGACTCACTCAGCTACCCCAGACTTTTTGTGCTGGAATCTCATCACGCAGCAGGGCTTCGAAGGCCTCACCGACCTCGGCGGGTGCCCAGCGGGACCCTTTTTCCACTCCCTCGGTGCTGCGCCACCCATCGGCGATAGCAATGCGCCCGCCTTCAGCCTCGATGATTTTGCCACTCACATGAGCGCTGGCCTCGGAGCACAACCACACGACCACAGAGGAGACATTTTCGGGGGCGAAATGATCGAAACTCCCGTCTTCCGGTGCCGCCATTCGCGCCGCCATCTCGGGGACTGCGGTGGTCATGCCCGTTCTTGCGACGGGACAAATGGCATTGGCGGTAATGCCATATCGGCCAAGCTCTGCCGCCTGATTAAGCGTTAACGCCGCAATACCTGCTTTGGCTGCAGCGTAGTTGCTTTGACCGATTGACCCCTGAAGACCGGCACCCGAGGTGGTGTTAACCAGCCGACCAGAGACTGCTTCCCCTGCCTTCGCCTGCTGCC
>Ga0255770_10001515_pt1 | contig 21453 bp, 20 predicted proteins | sample 071ome_22_FD_179968 | JGI IMG/M metagenome (GOLD analysis project Ga0255770, IMG submission 179968) | Coastal salt marsh microbial communities from the Groves Creek Marsh, Skidaway Island, Georgia - 071404AT metaG (version 2) | ecosystem: Environmental > Aquatic > Marine > Intertidal zone >...
GTTTTGATAATGGTGTTCTTTTCCATCCAAATGAAATTAATCCAAAACCTTCAGAATCTGAACAAAAAATCAATAGAGAGCTTCGTATTGAATTGGCAAATCTTATAAGGACATATCTCAAACAATATGATCAAACGACTTATGGTGAACTATACAAAATATTTCAAAGTGTTGATCAGATGAGGGACACTATAAGAAGTTCTGAAAGTTCATCCCAGAAAATTCAATTTGAATCACTCATTAAGGAAGTTGAAGATAAGGTAGATGAATTTACAAGTGGTTATTTATTCTTACCTAAATAAAGATAATTCAAAGCCTTAAAATACAAAAAATCTTCATAATTGATTGATTTTTAATATTATTTTTTTAAAAAAAAAATTCTTTACAATTTCCTAATTAAGCGTATATTTCGAATTTGGACCAATTTTTTTTGGGTTTGTTTAATTTTATTGTGGAGACAATATTATGGCTACTGATGATTATGAATATGACGAATTCGAAGATGATAGTGAAAAAGATTTTGATTATGATTATGACGAAGAAGACGACGACAATTGGTATTAGATAAGTCAACCAAACTCTAGGTTATTAAAACCTAGAGTTTTAAATCTGAGAAAAATATATTTGCATTGATATAACCCTCCACAGATCCGCAATCAATTCTTCTGCCCTTAAACTTATATGCTATAACTTTTCCGTTTTTCGCAAGTTCCCTCAATGCATTAGTGATTTGTATTTCGCCATTTTGATCAGGTTCAGTCTGCTCAAGAATGTCAAAAATATCTGGAGTTAAAATATATCGACCTATAATGGCTAGATTTGAAGGTGCATCACTAGGTGAGGGTTTTTCAATCATATCTTCTACTTGAAAAACGTTATTGGATAAAGATTTAATACTTATAACTCCATATTTATCAACATCTTTTATATTTACTTCTTCAACAGCTACAATACATTTGTCTATATTTTCTTTAGAGATCTCTAACATCTGATTTAATACAGAATTTTCTTCGTTGTAACACAAATCATCAGGAAGAATTACAGCGAAAGGGTTATTTCTGATAGTGTCTTTTCCCTGAAGAATTGCATGACCTAAGCCTAACATTTCAGTTTGGTTAATAAAATCTAGAGTGCAATTTTCAGTTATCTCATTTATACAATTAAGTTTATCAATTTTAGGGGTTGAAGAAATCAAAGATTCAAGATAAGGAAAAGGTTCAAAATATTGCTTGATAGCTAATTTATGTTCATTTATCACTATGACCATTTCAGACATACCACTTTCGTATGCCTCATCTATTGCATATTGAATTAAGGGCTTTTCCATAATAGGCAGGAGTTCCTTGGGAACAGTTTTAGTGACTGGTAAGAATCTTGTCCCAAAACCTGCTACTGGAAATAAGCAATATTTGATCATTAATTTGTAAATTTATTTTTTAAAATTCTCTTACCAAGCTCAACTCCAGGCTGATTATATGTATTTATTTGCATAAATGATCCAACTGCAGATGTGAGAAGAAAGAATCTATACATTAATTTTGCAATATTAATTTCATCAATAGTTGAAATGGTTATTTTGTCACATGGAATATCTTTTTCCTGAATAATTGCCTCATAAGTAGAATCTGCTTGCAAATTTATCAAATCATTAAAACTCTTATTGTTTAAATAATCTAAATCAAAACAATTAAATTTTTCTTGACTTGGTATTAGAGACTCATCTCTTAAGCTATCAATCTTAAAAAAAGTTAAAGTCTTATCTCTAGGGCCATCCATAATTAATTGCAAGAAACTGTGCTGATCATCAGGACCAATTAAGGAAATTGGTGTTAGACCCTGACGTGTACCATTAATATTCTTTTTTCCAAGTGATTCAGCCCAGAGTTGAACAAACCATTTATTAAAATCTTTGAAAACTGAAGAATAGGAAAATATAACATTCATTGAAAATCGACTCTTATTTTCTACAAGAAATCTAGCTTTGTTAATAATAAGGTCGTAATAATCCCTCTGATTGAAAAAACTTTCATGAACCAATCTGCAGCCATCTAGAAGTTTTTGAATATCTACACCAATTATTGATAGAGGTAACAATCCTACCGGAGTAAATACCGAGAACCTTCCGCCAACATTTTCTGGAATTAAAAATTTCTCAAGATTATTTCTTATTCCAAACTTCCAGAGAGTAGTATTTTCTCCAGCTACTATAATGCAGTTATCTCTTGTAATCTTTATCTTGGTGTCAAGATACTTCAGAATGCTTACTGTTTCAATAGTACTTCCTGACTTTGAGATCACAATAAATAGAGATTTATTTAAATCGCCAAGAGAAAGTAAGTAATTTATTCTTAATGGGTCAATGGTATCAAGAAAGAATAACTTTTTCTTATAATTATTAGTTGATCTCAAAAAGGTGTAAATTGCTTTTGTACCAAGAGAGGAACCGCCAATACCAACGACATAAATGAAATCTTTTTTTACATTATCAGCAAAAGATTTAATATAACCGACATCTTGTTGATGAAGAGAATAGTAACCCACTGTATCAATCTCAACCTTAAGACTGTTGAGAATCTCATCATTGGGTCTAATTTGATAAAAATTTCTTTCGTACTTCATAGGTTAAACCCAAGGGATTAAAGACTTTTGAATTATGATACACATTGAATATGTGAGTATAATTGAAATATGATTTATTCTGATATCAATTTTAACAACAAAACGATCCTTATTACTGGCGGAGCTGGATTTATCGGAAGCAATCTTGCATTTTATTTCCAAGAGAACTATCCTGAGTCCAAAATTTTAGTTTTTGACTGTTTTAGGAGTGAAGCGACATTCTCAAATGGCAACTTACAAAGCTTTGGACATTATAAGAATTTGATTGGATTTACTGGTGATATTATCTGTGGAAATATAAATAATCCCGCTAATCTTGAAATACTCAATGACATTAAATTAGATTATATTTTTCATCAAGCTGCTATTTCAGACACAAGGGTTTATGATCAAGAGATAGTAATGAAAACCAATGTTAATTCATTCTATTGGTTTTTAGAGAAGACGAGAAAAGATAATGCAACTCTTATTTATGCTAGTTCTGCCGCTACATATGGAAGTATGCCTTCACCTCAAAAAATTGGCTTTGAAAATCCAGAAAATCCTTATGGTTTTAGTAAATATGCCATGGATCAAATTGCAGCAAAATTTTCAAAACAAAATCCGAATATAAAGATTATTGGACTCAAATTCTTTAATGTTTATGGTCCTAGAGAGTATTTTAAGAATAAAACATCTTCGATGGTTATTCAGCTTGGACATCAAATTCTAAATGGTCTTGCACCTCGATTATTTGAGGGATCCGATAAAATTCTCAGGGACTTCATTTTTATTGATGATGTTATTCAAGCCAACATTAAAGCATGCGGGTCAACAAACAATGGAGTATATAACGTTGGTACAGGTGAACCAAGAAGCTTTCAAGACATTGCAGATATACTCCAAAAAGAACTAGGATGTGATTATGGTACGGATTATTTCCCTAACCCATACACTGGTTATCAAATGCACACTCAGGCAGATATCTCTTTATCATTAGAAAATTTCAACTTTAAACCTGTCTTTTCTCTTGAGGAAGGAATTAGAAAATACGTCCCAAACATTAAAGAAATGTTTAATGTACCCTTAAATTAATGCTTAATTCTATTCAAAAATTCCAACCTAGAATTCTTGTGGTCGGAGATCTAATGATTGATAAATATCTTTGGGGTGAATGTAAACGTGTTTCACCAGAAGCGCCTGTTCAGATTATTAATGTAAAAAAAGAAACAAAAGTTCTTGGTGGTGCTGGAAATGTTGCGCATAACTTAGTTACTCTTGGTGCTAATGTTGAAGTATTAAGCATTATTGGTGGATGTGAGATTTCTAATGAATTAAGGGAGCTTTTCAAAGAAATCAATCTAAGTACTGACTATTTAATTGAGCAGGAAAACCGTGTTACTTCAAAAAAAACCAGAATTGTTTCTGCCCAACAACAAGTCATTAGATATGATATCGAAAGCAATGAGGATATCAATAAAATCTCTGAAAAGAGATTAATAGATACTTTCAAATCAATTATTAGCGATATTGGATTGGTTATTCTCTCTGATTATGGAAAAGGAGTTATAACCAATTATGTTGCCAAAGAAATTATCAAAATAGCCAACTCTTTTAAACTGAAAGTTATAGTTGACCCAAAAGGTTCTGATTATTCAAAATACACTTCTGCATATCTTTTAACGCCAAACAAAAAAGAGGCCTGTGAAGCAACAGGTATCAATATTTCAGATGAGAAATCACTAAAAGAAGCTCTTATTCATCTAAAAGATTTTTGTAAATTGCATACTTCTTTAATTACCCTGAGTGAAGATGGTATTGCTATACTAGACGATCAATATAGATCTCACCCAACAGTTGCTAGAGAGGTTTTTGATGTCACTGGTGCCGGCGATACTGTGATTGCTGCCTTAGGATATGCCTTAGCTGCTAATCAAGACATTGATTCAGCTGTTTATCTTGCTAATTTAGCAGCTGGTATTGTTGTAGGAAAGATTGGGTCTGCCACAACCTCATTTGAGGAAATCATTAGATATGAATCTTCGCTTAACTATTCTGAATGTGAAAAAAATGTAGTATCGTTAAAAGCATTTATCAAAATTTTGGATGTGCTGAGAAAATCTAATAAGAAAATTATTTTTACCAATGGTTGTTTTGATATTCTTCATATGGGTCATGTTAAATATCTTGAAAAAGCAAAGAAACTGGGTGATATTCTAGTTGTTGGGATTAATTCAGATGATTCTGTAACTAGAATAAAAGGTAAGAATAGGCCTATTAACCCCCTTAATGACAGAGGTTGCGTAATTGCCTCGCTGAAATCAGTGGATTATGTTATTCCATTTAGCGAAGACACGCCAATTGAATTAATCACAGCAATTGTCCCTGACATACTTGTTAAAGGTGCAGATTACAATAATAAAAAAGTAGTTGGTGAAGAAATTGCAAAAAAACTTATCCTTATAGATTTTGAAGAGGGTAGAAGCACCTCCAACACTATTAATAAAATTCAAAAAAATGAAAGAAATAATTAAAAATGAACTCAAGCTTCACAATGAAGTTTCTTCAAAGATGGAAAAAGTTGTTAGCTCAATTGAGTCTATAGCCAAATTAGCCATTAAATCTATTGAATCAAATGGCAAAGTTATTTTATTTGGTAATGGAGGCTCTGCTGCCGATGCTCAACATATAGCAGCTGAACTTGTGGGTAGATATAAAATAAATAGAAAAGGATTGGCAGCTTTAGCCCTAACCACTGATAGTTCTTCCCTTACGGCAATAGGCAATGACTTTGGGTATGAGAAAGTTTTTGAAAGACAACTTGAGGCACTTTTAAATAATAATGATTTGGTGATAGGTATTAGCACCTCAGGCAATAGCTCTAATGTTATTAATGCTCTTCAATATGCAAAAAGCAATGATGTAAAAGTGGTTGGTTTTTCTGGTGCTCAGGGGGGGAGGATGAACGAAATTTGTGACATCAATCTTGTAATTCCTTCAAATGATACTCCTCGTATCCAAGAGATGCATATACTGGTTGGTCATACTCTTTGTCATTTAATAGATATTCATTTCTCAAGTTAAGCTTAAAACTGAGTCAATTACCTCTTTACTACTAATCTTTTTCATACAATCATGATGTCCTAATGGGCAAACTCTTTTCATACATGGTTGACAATCTAGATTTTTTTTTAGGATTAGGCTTTTAGGATTCATCCATTGAGAAGTTTCTGTTGTTATGGTTGGTCCAAAAATAGCTACAGTTGGAATGCTAAAAGCAGCAGCAATATGCATAATCCCACTATCGCCAGTAATAAATATACTCAAGTCCCTAACCTGAAATATTAGTTCCTCAATACTAGTTTTTCCAACCAGATTTTGATAATTTTTGATGCCTAAATTTTTAAGATTTTTCTCAATATCTTCTGCAATTTCGATCTCATTTTTGCTGCCAAAAATTATAACTTCATATTTATCACTAAGATTTTCAATTACTTTAGCAAACTTATCAGGATACCATCTTTTAGCACTTCCATAAGATGCACCGGGATTAATTCCCAATCTTAATCTTTTTTGCAAAGAGCGTTCAAATGGATAGATACTAAGGGGACCAGGGGGTAAATTAAAATTAAAAATTTCGCAAACAAACGAATTATATTTTTCTACTTGATGACCAACATATAATTTCCTGTCATATTGAAATTTCTTCTTAGCTTTAATCAGTGATTTTAAGAATGATGACCTTAAAGATTTTCTGTAAGAAATAAATGTGTCGTATTCATTTAAATTTTGAATTGTGTAAAAAATATTTTTATAGCTTTTATCGATTTCAATGAGAGTAATAACTCTGGGGAAATTTTTAAATAATGCTATTGAAGATTTTTGCCCTATTATTGTAATTTCAGGATGTTGAAAAAAATTGACAATATTTATTATAGATGGGGTAGTCATAACAGAGTCCCCTATCCAACTCGGTATTTCAATACAAATTTTCATTTGACCATTTTTAATTAGGATTTAAGTAAAGATGATTTTCTATATTTAGAGAGAAAAATACCAATAATAAGCATACTTATTAAAGCATGCTCATGTGCAAAAGTTGTGTTCACATAACCAATTGATAAGTTAATAATTATTGCCAGAAAAGCTGCAGATTTTGTCCAATCCAACCCCTTCAGATAAGATTCTCTGATTAAAAGATATGAGATATAAAGCCAGAAAAGAATAAATAAACTAAAAAATATCACTCCTCCGCCACTTAAGTAAACCAAATAAACATTGTGTGGATGCTCATAGGGAGAAAATTTGTCTTTATTATTTATCCACCAGTCGGAACCTTTTTCTTTAATGACCTGATTTTTGATATCTTGAAGATTAAAGTTCGGAAAATTACTCATACCAGTCCCAAGTATAGGGTCAATTTTAAAAACTTCGTAAGCAAATTTTCGTATTGCTCCCCTTCCACTTACAGAATCTCCAATCAAATTAATTTCTTCATTAATAAATCTATCAATTACTTTTGGTTTCTCGAAAGAGAAGACAGTAATAGCAATTGTTAAAGTTAAGATAATAATAATTTTTGCGTACTTGAACTTCGCATATAAACTAATAGAAGAAAAATACAAAAATAGAAAAATAACCATAGCTGAAGCTGCCCTACTTTCAGTTAGAATGGCAACAAACGTAATTGCCATTAGAATAACAAAAAACAACATATATTTAATTTTCGGAAATAAGTTGTTTTTTTCAAAGAATAAGTAAGAAAATCCAAGAGCCAAAGTTAGTAATAAAAAAATAGCAGTATGATTAACATGGCCAACTGAGTTTAATTTAAGGCATTGGCCGCCAGAATCACAACCTGTAAAGAAGAGGATAAAAATCGGAAGAACAGATAAAACTGAGTAGATTACTAACTTATGGAGTTCTTTAACATTGAAGTTCTGACGAGAAATTATCCAGCCAAAGATTACAAATCTAGCTATATCAAATGAGCCTTTATAAGGTTGTCCATGAATATAAACTGCATTTATTGCAACAATAATATCTATTATTATCCAAGAAGCAAAAATTGTATCTATGGTAAGCCATTTCCCTCCCCAACTTCTACTTTTTATTGCTTCGAAAATCCACGCAAGAACAAAAAAAAGAAAAAAGATATTCTTTGGTGCTTCAAAATTTGGCAAAAACAAAATAAATAATACTAAAGAAAAGAAAGAGGGATTTTTGAAATTTATAAGAATATTGTTTGTCATAAAAATTCTTCAAGAGTAGTTAAAGTTTTCTGTGCATTTTTTTCTATAGAGTAATTTTGAACAATTTCTAAATTTATCCTCTTTACATCGTCAAGAAAGTGATCACTATCTAAAGCTTCGTCTATCTTATCAACAATTGACATATCTTCATGACTTTTCATAACCCAATAAGAGGGTATAACTTCAGAGGCACCATTTTGAAGAGTTGTAATTACAACATTTTTATATGACATAGCTTCAAGCATTACATTTGAAAAGGGATCATACTTAGTAGGCAATATTACTATATCTGATAAAGAATAAAAGTTGTGCATATCTTTTCTATTGCCAAGGAACTTTACGACTTTATCTAAATTAAGGTCTTTACATGTTCTTTTATAATCTTCAATCTTTTTGTCGTTTCCAATAATTAAAGCCTGAAAATTTTCGGACCTCAGCTTACTTATTATCCTAATAAAACTTTTAAGTCCTTTTCTCTCAAAACCATTGCCAACAAAAAGAATTGTTTTTTTAAATTGATCAAATTGGCTTTTTTTCTTTAAATTAAAATCACCTACAAAAGAAATATCAGGAATTTTTACACCATTATAGATAACCCTAATCTTTTCTTCTTTGATTCCATAGGTTTGAATTATTTCATTTTTAACCATATTCGAATTAGCAATTATTAACTTAGAATTGTTGAAACATTTTCTTTCAACATGAATGTAGATTTTATGAAGGGGGTTGTTTGATTTTTTAGACAATTGCCTTATAAAGACTTTATGAACACCATCTCCAGCACGATAAACATCAGGACAAACAATCCGATCTAAAGAGAAATAAAATTTATTTTGTTTTCTTATGCATAAAAAAATATTAAAAAAAATAACCCTTAGCCATGAAGGTAAAAAAAGAGGAAATGGTGATTTTATAACTCTTATTTGGATGTTTTTTTTCTGAAACTCAGCAACAAGTCTTGATAAAAAATTTTCAGCACCGCCGAAAGGAGTATGCTTTTCTCTGATAAAGTAAATTTTCTTCATTTTTATAGGTTACTGGAATAGTTATACTTGAATTTTTTTTAAGACCTCTATCACTATATCTAATGAAATATTGGTCATTCCTCTTGAGGTTTTTATCCCTTTATCATAGTAGATCTCATGATTCATATGACTTATAACGTAATGAAGTCCATTGAATTGAACACCGTTTTTATTGATAAATAAATTTTTAGAGTTGTTCCATGGACCCCATATTGAAGGAAAACTTGCACCAAAAATAGCAACCACAGGGACTTTACATGCTGCAGCAATATGCATTGGAGCAGTGTCAATTCCAAAAAACATAGATGACTTTGAAATTAAATAAGAAAGTTCCTTTAAATTTAATTTTCCAGATAAATCACAAGGGGTAGATTTACACAATTTAAGAATTTTTAAAACTCTATCAATTTCACTTTTATCATTTGAGGAGGTTATAACAACATTTAGCCCTTTCACATAAAACAGGTAATCAATAGCCTTGGCCATTCTCTCGTTGTCCCAGCATTTAAATAACCACCGTGATACAGGATGAACAACTACAAATTTTTTGAGTTTAAAGCCTTTAATCTTTTTATTAATTTCTTTTTCTGTATTTGAGTCCCAATAAATCTCTAAACTTTCATTAATAATTTTTTTTCCTAACTGAGTTATAAAATTTAAATCTTTCATAACTGCATGTAAATCCCAATCACTTGACAAATAATGATCGAAAATATTGATTTTTGAGAAAAAATTTTTTTTATTTCTTACTCCCATTTTTGTCGAAGATCCAGAGAAAAGAGAGTATAAATGACCCCTATCTCCCTCAGTAAGATTGATAGTGAGATCATATTGATTAAGTCTTATGTTTTTAATAATTTCATATTCTGCCTTTAATCGATCTAAGAAAGATTTTGACTTAATAGCTTCTCTATCATAAATAATCAAAGAATTAATATTTGGATTATCTTCGAGTATTGGTTTCGACTCCTTATTAATTGCAAAATCAATTCTTGCCTTTGGATAATAAGCCTTAAGGTTTGCAATTAAAACCGAGGAAATTAATACATCTCCTATGTTTCTGAACTTAATGAGTAATATTTTCATTTAAAAAAGTATTAAAATTTTTTGCTCTAGACTCCCAAGTGAAGGACTGGGCATATTCTTTAAGAGTTTGTTCGCAAAATGAATCATCATTTAAAGCAAAAATAACTTTCTCGGCAAGTTTCTGTGGATTTTCAGGTTGGAAATAATAAACAAGTGAACTATCAATAGCTGAATTTATTGACGGCAGATCAGCAACTACAATCTTGAGTCCTACGCCAAGATACTCGTATAGTTTAAGGGGTGATGTGTAAAAGGCGCCATCATCTATATATCTATTGGGAATAACTCCGATTTTACTTTTTCTAAGAAAAGTTAATATTTCTCTATGATTAACTCTATTTAGTATTTCTACATTTTTAATAATATCTTTATCAATGCATTTTTGTTCAAGTTCCAACCTTTCATGTTCTCTAGCCCCAACCAATAAAACATTAATATCAATGAAGTATTTCTTTTTAATTATTTCAATAGCTTTAATCAAAATATCTAATCCTTTCCATCTACTAAAGTTTCCAGCGTAAATAACATCATATATCTTCTTAAAGGTGTTTTTTTTGAGAAATTCCTTATTAAACCCAACTGGCAAAACAAGTTCCATATTTGTACTTATATCAAATTTTTTTCTAATCTCAGATCTAAGAGTTTTAGTGATTGGAATTAAGAAGTCAACGTTTTTAAAGACAAATTTTTCTAATTTATACATCTCCTTTCCAGCCTTTAAATTACCCTTAGAAATATGGTTTTCAGATAAAATTTGATGCACTTCAAAAATAAACAAAAAATTCTCAAATCTTCTAAATTTTTTTAAACATAGTCTCATTTGTTTGAAATCACGAGAATAAATACATATTTTTTCATTAGTTTTGCTATTTAAATATTTTTTTATGTTTCTAAAAAAAAATATCTTATTGCTCTTAATAAACAAGAACTTGTTTGAAATTGTTTTTACATTTAAGTTTTTATTCCTTTTAAGATTTAATACCCTATCAAAGTATTCATCTATTTCGTGTTCAGAGTCTAAAGATAAAATTTCAACCTGGTAATAGTCTGCAAGAGAATTGAGAAACTGCAGGATGCTTAACATGTATGAGTAGCCATTTGAAAGACGCATCGGGTATGGGTAATAAATTTTCATTTGTAACTTAATGTCTCTGAATATATTTCAACTAAACATTCATTTTTTTCTTTTATATTAAACTCCATTATCGATTTATTCCTTGCTTTGACCGAAATGGCTTTTATATCTTTTAAATTTATGATTTCAAGAATTTTATTTCTTAATTCACGGATATTTTGGGCATCAACAATCCACCCATTTATCCCATTATTAATATTTTCAGGAAGACCCGAAAAGTTTGACACGATAACCGGTTTTCCCATTGACATCATCTCTCTACATGCATAAGAAATAGTCTCTACTTTATAAGATAAAACAAATCCCACATCAGCGATTGCAACATAGGGCCTAACATCCTCAACTAAACCACTGAAAATAAAACCTTTAATATAATTTTTATTTAATATTTCATCACTCGGTTTATTGCCTAACAATATAACTTTGATAGAGTTTCTTAGCGATTCATCAAGGGTCTCTATAGCCTCAGCCAAGAATAGCCACCCCTTGTGATGAGCAGTTCCGGCTGTTGAAACCAAAACAAAATCATTCTTACTTATACCCAACTTTATTTTTAAAGCGTCAGAGCCTTTAGATGGTGAGAAGTGATTAATATCAACTCCATTTTTTATTACTATTGTCTTTTTCTTAAGTGAACTATCAGTAATTACTGATCTAAATTGGTAATCAGAGACCACTATCATCTGATCAGTGTATTTTTTGTATAATTTTTTATTAGTCAAACTTTTCTTAATTGGGAATGAATCATGTTTCGTCCTAATAATCTTAAAGTCTTTTCCAAAAAGCCATTTACTTAATGCAACAATTTTATGATCAGGTGATCCATTAACATGAATGAGATTAATTTTTTTTGAACTTATAATTTTTTTTAATAAAAAAATATTTCTAATTAAGTTGATTATTTCTCTAGGTTTTGAAGGAAACTCAACGTCAAAAACCCTATCTGGAAATTTCTTTTTTAACAAAGAATTTAGTTGGCTTGATTTTGGGCAGGCTAAATAAACTTCAATGCCAATATTGATTAAAAATTCAAAAAGGTAATTTATATAAGTCTTATGCCCGCCTCCATCCTTGAGATGGAAGTTAGTTAATAAAATTCTCATTACTCAATAACCTTTGATAGATGTCAAGAATCTTTTTAGCCATGACTTTTTCTGAAAAATTAATTTTTATATGTTGATTAGAATTAATAAGATTTTTAGAGCTACTTGAAAAGTCTGATATGAAATTTATAACTGATTCATTTAATGTATTTTGGCTGAAGTCATTTAACAAACAAAAATTATTATCTTTATGTAGGTCGGAAACACTTCCAACATCAGTACTTATGCAAGCTTTATTCATCATAAGAGCTTGAATTAAAGATTGCGGAACACCTTCACCACTATCAGAAATCAAAACAAACAAATCAATAGCTGTAAGAAATTCTGGCTGATTCTCAATATGTCCAAGCATAATCACATTCTTGCTAAGTCTATATTGTTTAATAAGTTGTCTTATATTTTCTTTTTGCGGACCTTCACCAGCTATTAGAAATTTAAATTTTTTATCTGGTAAGGTTTTGATTAAATTACTAGCCATAATTATAAAACGGTCATGTCTTTTAAATTTTCTCAATACTGCAAGCATTCCAACAACAATCTCATTCTCTTCTAAGGAGAAAATTTCTCGACATTCTTTTTTGTCATAAATAAGCGGGTTGAAAATTTCTTCTTTAGGGCCGGTTGGTATTGATTTAATTTTTTTAGGAGATATTCTATTATTAAGAATCATGTCATTTTTTACAGTTTCACCTGTTGTTATAATATAGTCGGCTAGTTCATTAATAAAATTTAAACGTGATGTGTTTATAGGATTAGACAAATGTCTAGTTCTAATAAATTTAATTCTTCCTAATTTAGCAGCTATTCCGCCTGTCCAGGTATCTTTCCCACTGTGAGTATTGATGATATTAATATCAAATTTTTTAATAATTTTTAAAAGTTTAAAGATTGTGAATATGTCCAGATTGCCACCGAAAGGAAGAAGAAAAACTTGCAGACCATTTTTTTTTGCTTCTTGGTGGATATTACTTTGAGCTTTGCAGGCTAAGAATACCTCAATACCTAAGCTTCTCATAACAAGCATTTCATTTATGATTCTAATCTCTTGTCCACCCCATCCATCTGACCATTCTGTGTGTAAGACCCTAATCATGATGATAAACCAAGAGATAATAGTATTTCTTTTGTTATAGTGTTGAGATTAAGACTTTTTAAACACTTACTGTCGCCAGAGTTATTGCAACCATTTCTTGAGCAAGGAATGCAATCTTCTTTTCCAGATATAGCTTTATGCATTCCATGAGTTTGAATGCCTCCTTGCCTTAAATATGAATTTTTATCTAAAGACTTATCCCAAGGGCCCCAATTATTAATGGCTGTTGGTCCAAATAACGCAATCACAGGAGTATTGTTTGCGGTTGATATGTGCATTATAGCCGTGTCTACAACAATCAAAAGACTTGCCATTTTATTTAAAGCCGCTGTTTGCATTATCGATAATTTACTGCATAAATTAATAGGTTTAGATTTGGTGAAAGAAAGAATAGATTTAATCTGATTTTCATCACCCTTTCCCTGGCCTGTCAAAACAATTTTAATTCTCAATTTCTCTTCACAAAAATCTATTATTTCTGCCATTAGCTTAAAGTCTATAGATTTATATTTTCGTTGAGAGGTTGGATGGACATGTATAAATTTTTGAATATTGTTAATTTGTTTTTTGGCAAAATCGAAATCAGATTCTTTAGGATAAATTTCTAAGCCGTACGATTGAACTTTCTTTCCTAGAATGTTAATTGGATCCAAATTTAACTCAATAATATGTCTATCGCCATGATAAGAAAAAAAATCAGTATAAGATGAATTTATATATTTACTAATTGCATCTTTTCTTCCAATTTTTCTCTTGGCATTGGAAAACCTAGATAAAAATGCTCCTCTTTCTCCTCTATCGGTAACTATCAGGAGTTCGTAATTTCTCTGTCTAATAAGTAAAAGAAGATATAAATCATGCAAAAAATTTCTCAACCTGGAAATATTCTTATTTTTAGTCAGAAAAATATTAGAAACATTTGGATTGTTGTCTAAGACACCCTGAGTTCCGCTCTGAACTAGTATATCTATCTCTGAATCTGGATAGGATAATTTAAGATTTTTTAACAATGGAGTAAGTAGAATAACATCTCCAATACTCTTAAATTTTGTTACTAGAATTTTCATTATTTATACTTCCAAAAAGTATATCTTGCATAGGTGGTAGCAATAACAAACCCCCTCCATCCTTCTAGAATGCCCAAACGAAAAAAATAAATCTTTAAAAAGACCCAGATTGGTGAAAAAAAGGCCTTGAAAAGATTCTTATTTCTTTCACTCAAGGCAGCATATTTTTTTTGCTTTTGAACAAACTCTTTTGTTGAACCATATGCAAGATGAAGTAAATGATTTTGCAAATACATGGAATTACCATCCAAAATAACACTCTCGTGGACATTTACTTCTGAGAATTTTCCTTTATTTTTATTGAAAAACCTTAGAGAATAATCTGGATACAAGCCACAAAATCGAATATCTTTTCCAAAAAAATTATTTAATCTTGGGACAAAATACCCATTTGCTTCTGGGTTTATAAGTAGTAAATTAATCTCCTCTTGAAGCTCGGGTGTAATTCTTTCATCAGCATCAATGATGAGAACCCAATCATTCTTTGCTAACTTAATTGCTTTATTTTTCTGTCTACCAAATCCTAACCAATCCTGATGAAATAACTTTGCCCCATTTCTTCTAACTATTTCACATGTCGCATCTTCCGAACCTGAATCGAGCACAATAACCTCTGAAGCAAATTTAGCTGATTGGATTGCATCCTGGATATTTTTTTCTTCATTGTAGGTAATAATTACTACTGAAAGTCTGTTCTCCATTTAAAATATTTTAAGTATAAACTGAAAAATATCTTTGTTAAATTATGAGAAAAATTATATTTCTAGACAGAGATGGCGTAATTAATCACGAGGTGGGTTATTTACATAAGATCTCAGATTTCAAATTTATAGACGAAGATTTTTCTTCTTTTATTTATCTAAAAAAAATGGGTTTTTCTTTTATTGTGGTTACCAACCAATCAGGTATCGCAAGAGGTATCTATAATTTAGATAATTATCATCACTTAAACAATTGGATGATTAATGAGTTTAAAGAAAAAGGTATTGAAATTCTTGACACTTTTTTCTGCCCCCATAGTCCAGACGATGGTTGTAAATGCAGGAAACCAAAACCTGGGATGCTCTTAAGTGCAATGGAAAAACACTCTATTGATAGAGATAACTCATGGATGATTGGAGATAAGGAAGATGATATAACTGCCGCTAGAGAATCAGGAATCCATAACACCATTCTTGTGAGGAGCGGGCATGATATAGATGAGAGATTAACCAAAGCTAGTTTCGTTATAAACTCTTTAGCAGATATTAAAGAAATTATATACTAAGCTTTGTAGAAGGCTTTATACCAATTAACAAATTCCTTTATGCCTTCTTCAATACTTATCTTTGGCTCATATTCTAATTCATTTACTAAATCATCTACATCAGCATATGTATCTGGAACATCGCCTGGTTGAAGTGGCAACAGTTCTTTCTTCGCATTAATTTTTAAGTATCTCTCCAGTAATTCAATGTATTTATTTAATTCTTCAGGTTTGTTTCTGCCTATGTTATAAATTTTATATGGTGCAGTTGAAAATGAAGGATCAGGATTTAATGGATTCCACTTATCTACACCTAGTGGAATATTGTCAATTACTCTTATTATTCCTTCAACGATATCATCAATATATGTGAAATCCCTTCTGTGTTTGCCATAATTGAATACTTTAATTTTTTCACCAGATATGATTGCTTCTGTGAACTTCTGAAGAGCCATATCCGGTCTATCATAAGGACCATAAACTGTAAAAAATCTTAGACCAGTAGTTGGTAGTTGGTATAAGTGGCTGTATGTATGAGCCATTAATTCATTCGCTTTTTTTGTTGCAGCATAGAGACTAATTGGATGGTTAACTGGCTCATGAGTCGAAAAAGGTTGTTTAGTATTGAGACCATAAACAGAACTTGAAGAAGCATATACGAGATGTTTAACAGATGTATTTCTGCAGCCTTCTAAAATATTTCCAAATCCTACAAGGTTAGTATCGATATATGCAAAAGGATTTTCAATTGAATACCTCACCCCAGCTTGAGCTGCTAGATTCACTACTACATCGAATGAGTTTTCTGTAAAAACTTTTTCAATAAGAGCTCTATCTTCGATATCGCCCTTTATATGTGAATAATTAGAGTTATTGATATGTCTTGAAAGTCTCGCTTCTTTTAATTCTGGATCATAATAATTATTATGATTATCAATACCTACAATAGTATCACCTCTTTCCAAGAGTCTTAATGTGAGTGCAGAACCAATAAATCCAGCGCTTCCAGTTACAAAAATTTTCATTTAGCTAAAACTTTATTAATTTTTAAAAAAACCTCTTTAGCTGAAATTATATCCATAGTTCCTTCTTTTCTTAGACAACCTTTTTCAGGGGTGGGCATATCAATACTATAGTCAAGTTTATTATTTAATGGTCCAGCTTTTCTCTTTCCAATTAAACAATGATACAGACCTATCATTGGTTTATTTGAACATGAAGCAATCTGGGTAATACCAGTGTCAACACCTATATAAAAATCAGACCCAAAAACAATAGCAGCAGTTTGTGATAACGATTGATTACAAAAAGCATGAACTCTTTCTGGATAAATAGAGCACAATTTATTAGCTGCTAATTTTTCAGAGCTAGAGCCAACAATTAATACTTGTGAAAATGCATAATTTTCAAGAATCAAAAGAATTAACTCTGAGAACCTATTCAAGGACCAATCTCTAAATTTCTTTCCTGGATCACTCATAATCTTCAAACAAAATATTTTTTCATTTCCTTGTCTAATTCTTTGAAAAAAATTATTCTGATAAGCGACATCTTCTTCTGATAAATAGTAGTCCATTTGTGTGCCATTTAAATTGATATTGGCTCTAGAGATGAGCTCAAGGTTCTCTATGATAATATGTGGTCTTTGTTCAGGTAAGAATCTTCTGATAATTTCAACGTTGTCAATTTTTTTGAGATATGGACTATCAAACGCAAAAACATTTTTTGAATTCTTAATCGCGAGACCAAAAAATGACTTGTTCTCCGAGTAAAAAAAACACTTATCAAATATTTTCCTAAATTGAATGATTGAAAGTAATTTGGCTTTTGAGCTGCTAAAAACCTTTATATTTTTAACATATGGATTATCTGCAAAAAGATCGGTCAGATTATTTTTACAATAAACAGTTATTTCACAATTTGGATAGTGCTTATAAACTGATCTTATTGCTGGGGTAACGGACAGTGCGTCGCCAATTCTTTTTGTTATAACAAATAAAACTTTAATCACTATTAAACAAATCTCTAGTGTAAATTTTTTGCTTAACATCTGAAATTTCATCAGTAAGTCTATTCGCGACTATGATGTCTGACATCTGTTTAAAATCATCTAGGTTGTTGACTACCTTAGAATGAAAAAAATCGGTTTGTTTATTTTCTGCAAGTACAGGCTCATAGACAACAACTTTGATACCTTTTGCTTTTATTCTTTTCATAATTCCTTGGATAGATGAAGACCTAAAGTTATCTGAACCTGATTTCATTACTAGTCTATATATTCCAACAACCTTTGGATTCTTCTTAAGAATCTGATCTGCAATAAAATCCTTTCTTGTTGAGTTAGCTTCTACGATAGCACTAATAATATTGTTTGGTATATCTTTGTAATTAGCTCTCAACTGCTTTGTGTCCTTGGGTAAACAATAGCCACCATAACCAAAAGAAGGATTGTTATAGTGTGCTCCAATTCTTGGGTCAAGACTAACCCCATTGATAATTTCAAGCGAATCAAGATTATGGCTTTCCGCATAAGAATCCAATTCATTAAAATATGCCACTCTAAGTGCTAGATAAGTATTACTAAATAATTTAACTGCCTCGGCCTCAGTTGAGCCCATTAGAATCACCTTAACATCTTTTTTTAAGGCGCTTTCTAGGAGAATCTCTGAGAAAATTCTAGCTTCATCAGTTTTGCTGCCTACAATAATTCTTGATGGATAAAGATTATCAAATAAAGCTCTACCCTCTCTGAGAAATTCTGGGGAGAAAAAGATATTTTCTTTAGCAAATTTCTGCCTTAAAGCTCTTGTATAGCCCACGGGAACAGTCGATTTTATTATTACTGGGACATTAGGATTAATTTCTTTAATATCATTTAATACGCTTTCAATTGAAGAGGTGTCGAAATGGTTATTTGCAGTGTCATAATCTGTTGGTGTAGAAATTACAATATAGTCAGAATCTTTATATGCTAATTCTTGATCAAGTGTGGCATGTAAATTTAATTTTTTGTTTGAAAAGAAATCCGCAATCTCCTGATCCTCTATAGGTGACTTCCTTTTGTTTATTAACTCGACCTTTGATTCATCTATATCAAGAGTGATTACTTTATGCTTTTCTGACAGCAGAGTTGAAATTGACAATCCCACATAACCCGTTCCAACAATAGTAATATTCATAATTTCAATATCCTTTTGGCTAAAAGACAGATCTCATCAGAGTTAATATCTCTTATAGAAAAATCATTTTTATTAATTTTATATGCATTAACCTGACTATTTGACTTTATGCCATAATTGATTTTAGTTTGAAAAAAATTTCTTTCTATAGGGGTTGGACCAAAGATTGTTATTGAGGGAACATTCATAGCCCAGGCAAGATGAGTTGGGCCAGTATCTCCGCCAATAACTATAGATGAGTTAGTAACTAGGGACTTAAGTTCAGATATGTCAAGGCTTTCTGATAATTTAGCTCTATTCGTGAGACTAACCAGCTGAGTAGCCATTTTCTTCTCTAAAGTAGTCTTCCATAAAACTATAAAATCCAAACCTAAGGAATTTATTACCTTAGCAAAATTTTCAACTGGATAAATCTTTGATTCAAATGAAGCTCCAATAATAATTAAACCTTTTTTATTTGCAGAATTTAGGTTTTTTGGATAACGAAAAATTGATTTTTTATTTAAGATTTCTTTTGATGTTACATTTAGATTAAGTGATTTATTAAATATTCCGATGTATCTCTTAATCACATTTTCATTATATGGAACAAAAAAAGTTCTTGAATAAAAATATACGGCAAACCTTTCACGTATAGATTTTTTGTCAAATCCTACTCTATTTTTTCCAGGAATAAGTCTACTAACTACGGCAGATTTCAGCAAACCTTGTAAATCAAAAATATAATCATAAACTGGACAAGACTTCAGCTCTTTGACTATATTAAATAATTCCTTGATAGAAAAATCATTCTTCAGTTTTTTTAAATTTATAGGAATAATCTTATCGATATCTTCATTGTCTTTAAGTGCATCCTCATAAAATGAATCTACAAACCAATCAATTTGGGCTGCAGGATACCTGGATTTTATAAATTGGAGAACAATCATTGACTGAAATATGTCCCCTAATGCGCTTAGTCTAACAATTGCAATTTTCATAAAGCTAATTTTACTATCTGAAATCCCAAATTAATAAAATAACCTTAACTGATATAATCCATAGATTATGTCAGAGAGAACAAAAAATTCCGATACAAATTTTATTCTTAACCAAATCGACCAAGATTTAAATGAACGTCTTCATGAAAGAATAAAAACTCGCTTCCCACCAGAGCCAAATGGCTATCTCCATATTGGTCATGCTAAATCAATATTTCTTAATTTTGGTATTGCAAAAAAATATAACGGTTATTGCAACTTAAGATTCGATGATACCAACCCATCAAAAGAAGATATTGAATTTGTTGATTCCATAAAAAAAGATATTAATTGGCTTGGTTTTGAATGGAATGAAGATGAAAAATTTAGCTCAAATTATTTTGAGGATTTTTACTCATATGCTTTAGAGTTGATCCAAAAGGGATTGGCTTATGTGTGTTTCTTGTCCCCTGAAGAAACCAGGAAAAACCGAGGAACTCTCAAAGAACCTGGTAATAATAGTCCGTATAGAGAAAAATCAGTTGAAGAAAATTTACAAAATTTTCGTCAAATGAGAGATGGAGTCTTTAAAGAAAACCATTGCGTTCTCAGAGCTAAAATCGATATGAAGAGTCCATTTATTTGCATGAGAGACCCTACGCTTTATAGAATTAGATTTGAGAACCATCATCAGACAGGTGAAAGTTGGTGCATCTATCCAATGTATGATTTTGCCCACTGCATATCAGATGCTATTGAGGGTGTAACACATTCACTTTGCACGCTTGAATTTCAGGACAATAGAAGACTATATGACTGGATTTTAGAAAACCTGGATGATTTTAATAAGCCAGATCGTCCTCATCAGTATGAGTTCTCAAGATTAAATCTTGAATATACAGTCATGTCAAAAAGAAAACTAAGCATCCTTGTTGAAAAAGACCATGTTAGTGGCTGGGATGACCCAAGAATGCCGACAATATCGGGGATGCGTAGAAGGGGCTGTTCACCTCAGGCACTTGCATTATTTTCAGATAGAATTGGCATTTCAAAAGTTGACTCTATGACAGATATGAAAATTCTTGAAGACGCAATAAGAGATGATTTAAATAACAATGCTCAAAGAACAATGGGGGTTGTTGATCCCATCAGAGTCATAATTGAGAACTATCCCAAAGACTCTATTGAATCGATATTAGCACCTAATCATCCAAAAAATGAAGCTATGGGCACAAGGGAAATCTTCTTTTCTAGAGAGATTTTCATTGAAAGAGATGATTTTTGTGAAGTGGCCCCAAATAATAAATACAAAAGACTATCCATCGGTAAAGAAGTTAGACTAAGAAATGCATACATTATTAAAGCAATTACTTTTGACACAGATTTCGATGGAAATATTACTACAGTCTATGCAGAGTATGACAAAGACACTCTTGGGAAAAATCCATCAGATGGTAGAAAAGTTAACGGTGTTATTCATTTTGTTGAGGCAACACAGGCTGTAACGACTGAATTTAGAATTTATGACAGATTATTCTTGACAGAAAATCCGGGCAAACATGACAACTTTGAAGCACTAATTAATCCTAAATCTCTTGTTGTAACTTATGGTTTCTGCGAAAGAAATATGATTGGGGCCGAACTATATAAGTCATACCAATTCGAGAGAAATGGTTACTTCTGTAGGGATAAAGATAGCGAAGGAATGTT
>Ga0255770_10001533_pt1 | contig 21287 bp, 17 predicted proteins | sample 071ome_22_FD_179968 | JGI IMG/M metagenome (GOLD analysis project Ga0255770, IMG submission 179968) | Coastal salt marsh microbial communities from the Groves Creek Marsh, Skidaway Island, Georgia - 071404AT metaG (version 2) | ecosystem: Environmental > Aquatic > Marine > Intertidal zone >...
ACCCTCCCATTGTGATACTATTTAACACAGAAGAGGGGACGACCGGGGACGACCGCGACTGAATCCGATTCCGTTCTCATCCATGCGTCACACGATGACGACGACGACGATGACGATGACGATGATGTTGGCGACGACGAGCGGAAGGTACGCGCGCGCGTTCGATTGTTTGTTTGTTTGTGTACTCTCGCGATCGGTGGTGTATCGCATCTCGCGTTTGGTCATCGGATGGATGACGATGGATAGAACGGATGGATGACACGTTGGATGGGTGACGGGTCATGCGGTGCCGTTCGGTAAATCGCGTCTTCATCGTTTCGTCTCGGACGACGGCCGGCGCGGGTGTTCGTTCTTCGCCCGCGGTGATCGCGTCGCGGCGGTGGGCGTGATCGCGGTGATCGCGTCGCGCCGGGAGACGGAACGGATGGACGGAGGATGGCCGTGTCGCGCGCGCGCGCTGACTCGCGGACGCGCGCGGATCTGGGCGACTGGACGCGGGAGACGGGTTCGGTTTCGGGTTGGGACGGATCGCCGCGGGAGGTTTGAAACCACCGCGAAACCGGTTCGTTTGAGTGACGATCGAAGGGGCGGTATCGGAGGATTGGGGTCGCGCGAGCGCGTCGAGGCGGCGCGTTCATCCGGTGGACGCGGTCGTCCGAGGGGGGTTCGCGGCTCCGACGGTCGGACGGTTGTGTTTCTTTTTTTGTTCTTTGTCGTCTTCCGCCGCCGCCGCCGAGCGTGAGGAATCGACCGAGACGGAGGATGGGGAGAAATCGTACGGTTTCAAACGGATCGATCGATTGACTGACTTTAACGCGTGACTTTCGTCGTCGTTTCGCTTTACCAAACGCAGATCTACGAGGGGCGCTCCGACGACGGCGACGAAGAGACGCGTCGGACCGACTTCGAGCGTCCGACCGAGAGGTGCGAACGCCAAGACGCGAGCTTCGGCGGATACCGAACGGGCGGTGCCAAAGGTGATCATCGATAACAAGTCGGACTCGTTCGCAACCGTGGTTGAGGTTTCTTTTGGTAACATTTTGGGTGAGCTGCTCGATACGGTGGCGGCGCTTAAAAACCTCGGGTTGGACATTTCCCGAGGCGAGGTTACCATGGGGGATGAGGCGGAGAAGACGTCCAAGTTTTACGTGGTGGACAAGGTCACGAGCGAAAAGGTGACGAAGAGCGAACGGCTGGAAGAGATTCGTCAAACCATCTTGACGAACATGAAGACGTTTCACCCCGAATCGAAGGAGTACATCTCCACCGCGGCGCCGAGGTCTATGGATTCGGAGGGCAAGCTGGGCAAGGTGAAGAGTCGCGTGTCCACGCGCGTCACGTGCGCGCCGGAGAGGTACCACTCCAAGTTGTGCATCGAGTGCTCCGATCGCCCGGGTCTCTTGGTGGAAATCGTGCGCGTTCTGAAAGATCTCAGCTTGAACGTGGTGAGCGCCGAGGTGGATACCATCGGCGACAAGGCGAGCGACATCATTTACGTCACGCACCGAGGCGAACCGCTGAGCCCTTCCATGGAACAGCTCGTCATCAACTCTTTGTCTTACTATCTCTCCCTGAGCGAGGAAGAATCTTACTAGGCACGCGTGCCATTCCACGCCTGCGTCTGTCTTGTCTGTCTTTTTTAACGTGACAACGCGAGTTAAAGCAAACATCTTCAAATAGCGTTGATTACAATCGTCGACGTCAGGCGTCTTGAATCCTAAAACGAGTTGAAATCACATGCAATCAGTATTCATCCATCCATAATCTCTCTCGTCTGTCGTCCGCCTCCCACTGATGCGTGTCTACGCGTTCCTTTGGGCGAATGGCTCGTCGCGCAGTGGGATTGGCGGGATTATCAGTTATCACTTTGTTGTCTGCAATTACAGGGATGCTCGCTGAAATGTTCGGCGAGAAGTACGAAGGTGTCATCACACGCACGGGCACAGATTGGTGCAATCTGAATTCGGTGCGGCGTACGTACACGAAGCCGGAAGATGTCCGTGGGATGGAGCGAGGAAGCAGCGTCCAGACAGAGCCGAGACACCCCCGCAGTGCTGAGTCTTATCGTTAAGCAAGATTTCCTTGCATTCAACGACGTCGCCGCTTCCATTTCCGTTGAGCGCTCTTGATGCTACGTCTCTAAGTTCGTTCAAGTCAGCCGGCCAAGAGTGCTCGATGCACGTCTTCTTGACCTCGGCGCAGCGCGCCTCGCACGTCTGCAAAGCTCCGAATCGGGTTTGCATCCACTGAATGCCGGTCGACGTAATTCGTTGATCTTGCGGCAGCGCGTCTACGGGGCCGGATTCTTCGTTGGGTTTCATACCCGCCGCCGCGAATCTACCGGGATTATCATTCGCCTTGGGCGCCGCGGGCTGCACCGGCGCTGGAACATCGTCGCTTGCGGCGGCGAGCTGAGATTGCTCCTCACTCTGATCCGGCTGAGCGTACTGCTGCTGTTGCGGCTGCTGTTGCGTCGCCGGTTGCGCGTACTGCTGCTGTTGCGCCTCCGGTTGCGCGTACTGCTGCTGTTGCGCCGCCGGTTGCGCGTACTGCTGCTGTTGCGTCGCCGGTTGCGCGTACTGCTGCTGTTGCGCCGCCGGTTGCTGAGACTGATCCACCGGCTGAGCGTACTGTTGCTGTTGCGACTGCTGCTGCTGAGACTGATCCACCGGCTGAGCGTACTGTTGCTTGTACTGCTCAACCAGATCGTCAGATTCAGTACCCTGAGCCCACTGCTCTTGAGGAGCGTACTGCTGTTCTGGGCCTTTAGAATACTGCGCCACGTACTCCTCCTGTTGCTCTTCGTACATTGACTTCTTTTCCGGATCATACACCTCCTTCGTCGAGTGCACGTGATGGTGCTGCGTCGAGCTCGACGAAGGAGAGTCAAAGCTACTTGGTGCGCTCGATTTGTCGTCGTCGTCGTCGTCGTCATGCTTGATTCGTAAGTGATGCACTGGATGACCGTTGCCAGGGACGCCGACGCAACCTGTTACGCCGTACTTTTCACACACGCATGCGTGACAAGGCTCCCAAGCGGGATCGTAGATGATGGTTTCATCTTCGTAATCCGTCTTGCAGAAGCGACATCCGTTGTCGCCCATGCACCCGATCCCACCGTCTCTCTCGCATTCTGGATCCCACATGAGAAACAAAATCTTGCTATCGCACACGTTATATTTGCACGTGCGACCAGCTCCGGAGGAGGAGGAAGAGGCTCGCGTGATCAGAGAACTACTGCTGCTGCTGCTACTGCCGCCCCCGCTCGGCGAAGACAAAGAGTATGACGAAGCCGACTGCTCGCTCGTCGTAGAAGTGGGCGAGGCGTAGCTCGAGGCGTAGCTCGAGGCGACGCTCGACGACGACGAGCTGTCCTGATGATTATGCGAGTGATGCGCACCTAACGCTACCGCGTCTCCCTTGCAGCCAGTGATTCCGTGGTGTTCGCACACGCACTGCTCGCACAGAGCGTACGTGCCACCGCCGGGTTGTCCCTCAACCTTGCAGAATCGACAACTCGATGTACCCACGCACCCGAGCCCACCGTCTCTACACGAAGGATCGTACACTTGGTACTTATCGCCGCAGACATCCATGTTACAGGAAACACCAACGTCGCCGCCGTCCAGCGTTTGCATGACTCCCAGCGACGCCGAACCACCGTCGTTGTTGACGGCTGCGGCTTTACTAGCAACTTTGCGCTGTGCATCGTCGAACGAGACGGCTGTCTTCGCCTTCATGAAGGATGGAGCGTTAACCAAAAATTGTTTAACCTTGGCAGACTCTTGTTCGCCGAGCATCGGATAGTCCGGCTCGTGATCGCTCAAATCAGCCGCGTCGCCGAGCTCGGCGTACCCCGTCGTCGGCGACGACGACGACGATCCCGTCAAGTCAGTCACCATGCCTTCGTACGACGCCCCCGGCAATCGCCTCACCTTAATTTCATCCTGCGATTCACCATCCTTTCCTAACGACGCCAACCAGTTCGGCCCGGCGTTACCCGCGGTCAACGCCGCTCCGAGCGCGAGAATCACCCCCGCTCCGAGCGCCGCCGCCGCGACTCTCACCGTTCGTCCCCGTCCCCGCCGTTCCTCCGTCGGCGCATCCGTTGTCGTCGTTCTCCACCCCGCGCCTTCCTCTCCGCTGAGTAATCTCGCGTTTTCCTCGTCGGCGACCCGCATCGTCGTCGTCGTCGTCGTCGTCGTCCTCAACCAAGTGAAGTGAAGTGAAACAACACCCTTTCAAGATTCGGTCGATCCTCGTCTGCCGCGCGCGCGCACACCGAGCGACGTCAAACCCCACCGGGTCCCGCGAACACTTTCAACGACGCGTTCCTACGCCGCGGTCGCGCTCTTCCCCGAGGACGCCCTCCGTCTTTCGTCGTCGTCGTCGTCGTCTGCCGCGCGTAACACCATCGATCGATCGTCTTCGGTCTTCTGCTTTTGCCACATGTCCGAATTCCACATGTCCGATCGGATAAAAAAACATACATACCCCAAACGTACGCATCGCGTTGTTTTTTCAACCATATGACGCTTTCACACTTTCATATTTATACACGTACGGTACGTAGTGTGTCATATTTAACAACACTGTTTTCACTTTAACGCTCGTATCCATTTTTGTTTCCTCCGACGGTACTAGTATACTATAGAGTAATAGTACATACATTAAGTGTAACGTCCACGTACTGAACCTCGCACAAAGGATATGATTAGGAAACTTTCGTGACGACGGCTCGGGGCGATCGTCCCCGACGCGCGCGCGCCACACCGACGACGATTCGGACGACGACGACGCCCTCGCCGTGTCCGAAATCGCGCGCGGCGCACGAAAAAACAACGCACACGCGCGGGAGCGCTTGCAGAGCATCGTTCGGCGCACACCGACCGACCGACCCTTCGGAAGACGAACGACGACGATTCGTCCAAGGAGGAGGGACCCATCATCGATTTTCTTTGGACGCGCCGAACGAGGCGTACTAGCGGCACGCGGGAGACCACGTAAAACGTCGAGCGGTACGCCTCGACGGGTTTCCTTTTCTTGCATTTTTTCTCGCGTTGATTCGCGTCGAATCATCATCGACGACGTGAACGACGACGTCGCGCGACCGAGTCGGCGAACGAACGCTCTGAGTCAGCGGGCATGTCGGCGCTGGTGCGATACCACGACGCGTTGGCCAAGGCGGCGCTCGCGTCTGGGTTCGCGTTCGGGTTCGTGTACACGAGCAAAACGGGCGTGAGTCCGATGGCGGGGATTTTCGGCGGCACCGCGGGGGCGACGAGACGGGGGGATAAGGTGGTCTCCGTCGTCGCGGGGACGCCGCCCTGACGGTTCGCTGACTCACCGACTCGCGCCCCGCCGGACTGGGCTCGATTTGCGCGCGGAAGAAACGATTTTGTTGTAAACGACGACGTCGACGCGCGATGACGATACGATGCGCATGTAAAACAGTTTTGTAACAATTACACTACGATTGTCGAATGAAAGAATTCGCTCCTCGTCCTCCTGAAAGAGAAAAGAGGGGCGCGTTTTCGGGGTTGTCCTAGTCATCGCCCTGAGCGGACGACGCCGGGCGCCCAGTCTCTATGTCGTCGTCGATGGTTTGGACGTCTGAGCCCGTGCGGCGGTGTCTCACGGGACGCCTGAACGCGCGGGAGAAGATTGAGGCGCAGAAAGCGCGCGCGCGCTCGACCGCGGGTCCGAGACCGATCGTCGTCGCCGTGCACGAGGCGAAAAAGGCGACGCAGACGACGACGTACGGAACCCAGCGGGCAGAATCAGAGCTCCCGAGAACGGCGAGGGAGACGACCAAGAGGACAATTTGCATCGGGAAACCGAATTTCATAAAGTCTGCAAAGACGTAACCGCCGGGACCGTACACCATGAGGTTGGTTTGGTATCCGAAGGGCGACATGAAAGAGGCGGACGCCGCGAGCATGAGCAGATAAGCCATCTTTTCGAGGGCGATGTTTTCTGATTCAGCCGCGCTCGCGGCGATGGGCAGCATGAGCGCCGCCGCGGCGTTGTTCGTGACGATGTTGGAAATCAAAAAAGTGGCGAGATAGACGGCGCCGAAGAGTCCAACCTCGCCGGTGCCGGTGACGCGACCGAGGGAGACGAGCTTCTTAGCCACCTCCTCAGCGACGCCGCTATTCTGCATAGCCTTTGAAACACCGAACGCGCCAGCGATACAGACGATGACGTCCCACTTGATGGCGTTCCGCGCCTCTTGCTGTGTGAGCGTTCCGGATCCAATCATCACCGCCGCCGCGAGCACAGCAGCAGTGAACAATTCCATGACTCCCGCGGTGTACAGAGCAATCATGGCGAGCGCGCACAAGAGGGAAGGAATCAACAACCGCAGACGCGGCGGCGTGGAGTCGTCCAAGACACTGATAAGGGCAAAATCACCCTGAGCTCGAGCGCTTTGCCTGAAATCGGGGCCCGCGTCGAGCAAGAGAACGTCCCCAGGATGCAAGACGACGTCACCGATTCTCGAGTGCACTCTGGCCCCCTCGCGATGGACGGCGATGACGACGGCATTGAAACGCGTGCGAAACTTGACGTCCCGGATCGACTTGCCGACCAAATCACCCGTTTTTGCGACGACGGCTTGAATCAATCTGCGATCGTGGCTCGAAACTGCAAGTTTGTCCACCTGATCGCTCGAGTATGGCGCCAAGCCGGGAACGCGCCGAAGACTCGCAATGGCTGCAGCCCCACCCGCATACCACATGACGTCGTTCGCTTCCAGAGGTTCGCTCGGATCAATGACGGTCGTCCTATCAGCCGGTGCTTCGCCGATGGCGGAGGTGCTCGCCGCGGTGCTCGCGCGCGTTCGCTCGATGGAGACGAGGAAGAGTCCAGGCAGCGATCGCAAGCCGCTATCCACCGCCGTCTTTCCAATGAAATTTCTCGCTGTGGTCTCTATCCGCACCGCGATGAGGAACTCCTTCCCAGTGTTCGACGCACCGCGCCCGTGTCCGATGATCTCCAAGTCGGCTCTCGCCTTTGCTAATCGTTCGTCGTCGTGCACATCCGCGCCTTCAGACTCTTCCAAGAGCTGTATCAACGGGGATCCATCTTGCGCCTGGAGCACGAGAGTGTCGCCAATCTGAAACACCAACGAGTTGAGCTTGCCAGAAGGTGTACGCCCTCCGCGTTGCACGGCGATGATCGCCCCGCCGTACGTGGTTCGTAAATCAGCCTCAGCAGGGGTTTTACCCAGGAGAGACGACCCCGCTCGCACCGAGCAGCGCACAACAGATTGTCCCTTCTTCTTCACAGCCTCTATTCCGGTGACGGGCTCTAGCAATGTTTTAATAACCGTGATAATTTCTTCCTTTGTCGTAGTGTCCTGCAGCACTTGCAATCGCCAAATGGAGACGGATCTTGATCCCACAGCAGAAGCTTCGCAGTGGAGCAGCTGGACGCGCAGGCGGTTCAGCGCCTGAGAAATATCATGAAGTAATCCCGGTCGATCGTTCGCGCTAATCCCTAAAACCATTCTGCCCACGTGCGATGGGTTCGCCATATCCGCGTCTGGGTCTGTGTCAACAGTCACGAGAGGGGGACCGAGCGCGGTTTCGCTTTCCTTGGCGCTAATCATGGCTTCGCCGCTGCTCAGTTCTCCCATCGCCGTCTTGAGATTCTCTCCGTAGAGCCTCAGCGCTTGAGACTTGGATCGAGCGATACTTTCGTCAGACTCTGACCCAGCCCCTGAAGTGTAAGCCCCCCCACTGCCGGCGCCACCGCCATCCGATGAGTAGTATCCCCCACTGTGCGGAGTGCCGCCGTCGCTTGTGTCGGTGTGCGTGGCAGATCGTCTCGGACGAGCCTTCCTGCGGCGACGACGCAGCGCGTAGATACCCTCGTCCGCTTCTTTGTAAATTGCATGCGTACGCGCGAGCTTCTGCAAATCGGCGATACTACTCGTGGCTTGTATCATGCGTTCCTGCGCACTGTCATATTGTTCTGCCTCGTCGTCGCTGGCCTGGCGCCCTTCCTCTTCATCATCTTCGTATTCCTGCGTGATAGCCATGAGACCGTACTCGGCGCAAACCTTACCTAAAGACTCAATCATACCCGTGAAGTACAAGATATCCCCTTGATTCAGGATAAACTCTGGACCAATTGCTCTGAGTAGAATGTCGTCTCTTCGAACGCTTACGAGATACAATCCTGGTAAACCTCTTAACCCGCTCGCCGCCACCGTGTGCCCCACGGCTGGCGACCACCCCTCCACTCGAGCTCCCACTAACAAATCTTCTTCATGCTCTTGGCGCTCTTTCGGAGCTCCCGCTATTCTTCTAGCGCCGTTTGGCAAGAGAAACGGCGATGCGAGCAACACGTAAGCCACCCCGGCGAGTGCCACGGGTACGCCGTACACTCCTAAATCAAACAAACCTATGTCCACGACGCCAGACGTGTTTGGATGACTCGCGACCCAGCTCTTCACCATCCCTTGCACGACGAGATTCGTCGACGTACCGATAAGCGTGCACGTGCCGCCCAAGACGCTCGCAAACGACAGCGGTATCAACAACTGTTCCTTCGGCACCCCCGTCGACTCCGCCCACCGCAGCACGATCGGAATCATCACCGCAACGACTGGGGTGTTGTTCAAAAACGCGCTCACGCACGCGATCGGTATCATCAACCGAAGCTGCGCGCCCGCCACGGTTCGCGGTTTACCCAAAACCTTCCCCATGTACCAGTCCAAGCCTCCCGTCGCGCTGATTCCCGCCGCGACGACGAAGAGCGCCGCCACGGTTAACAACCCTTCATTCGCAAACCCAGACAAGGCTTCCTGAAGCGTGATCACCCCACCGAGATTGAGCGCGCAGACGCTGAGCATCATCACCCAGTCTGGTTGCACCCAGTCTCTCAGCAGACACACAAAGGCGACGACGACGACGCTCACTGTGAACCACGGCTCGAAGTCGCCGCCGGACGCCATCGCGACAGTGAGGACGACGACGACGACGACGACCGCGACGGACGACGCGCTCGGCTCGAGTCACCCGATGGATCGATTACCGGCGTGGTCGCGACACGTTGTGCCGACGTTTCAACGCTTTTTATTCCTCAGAGTTAGACACGCATCTTTCGAACCATGTCGAACGAACGCGGAGCGAACAGACGCCGATCGACGAGACGGGTGATTGGAATTCTCATCGCGTGCGCGACGCTGGCGCTGGCGACGCCGGCGTCGGCGTTGACACCGAGACGCGCGACGGTGAAGACGAGATCCGTCTTGAAAGGCATGCGACGCGACCGGCTCGATTTCGCTCTTCGGAAAGACGACGCGTCGTCGCCGAACGGATTCGCGGTGGGGATGACGCGTCGAGGGGCGAGCGGAAGGCTTCGAGAACGGGAAATTGATTTCGCGACGCTTCATGCGAATGGGTTGTTGGAGGAGCCTTCGGGGAACCCGATCGGCGCCGCAAGCGGTTACTTTGCGTTGAACTCAACCCAGGACGCGCACATGTTTTACACGTACTTTCCCGTGCGCTCGACGGCGAAGGAGAAGAAGGATCCGAGGGATTACCCGGTGATCATTTGGTTGACTGGTGGTCCCGGGTGCAGCAGCGAGCTGGCGATTTTTTACGAAAATGGTCCGTATGGATTGTCTCGAGACGAAAAGACGGGCGACTTGGCGCTGCGGGAGAGAGAATTTGCTTGGAACGATGCCGGGAACGTCATCTTCGTCGATTCTCCCGTGGGCACCGGGTTCAGCTACAGTGGGTCGCGAAAAGACGCGGCCAAGGATGAAAAGACGGTGGCAAACGACTTGTTGGAATTTTTACAGGAATTTCTAGTGACGCATCCCGAGCTGGCGGATAACGACGTCTACGTGACTGGTGAATCTTACGCCGGGCACTACGTTCCGGCTTTTGCGCACCGAATATTCGAAGCGAACAAATCTGGCGAGGGTCCCGTGCTCATCAACCTGCGTGGTTTCGCCATTGGTAACGGTTTGACGGACCCAACAATTCAGTATGGTGCCTACACGGATTATTCCATTGGAAACGACATTGTGAGCGAAGAAGTCGCGAAACAGGCGACGGAAAAATACCCCGAGTGCGCCAGATTGGCGAAAGAGTGCGCCGATGCCGATTTGACGCGCGCTGGTCGTCATAAGTGCATGGATGCAGTCGACTTTTGCATGGATATTCCTGAAACGCTCCTTGAAGACGCCGCACGACGAAACAACGGCGTGCCGATGAATGTGTACGATATTCGAAAATCCTGTGACTCTGATTTGTGCTACGACTTTTCTGACGCCGAAAAGTACTTGAATCTCCCGGAAGTTCAAAAGGCGCTCGGGGTGAGCAAGCAGTGGACGATGTGCGATCCGCAAGTGCATCAAAATCTCATGGCAGACTGGATGAGAGACTACGAGCCGCTAATTCCGCCCATGCTCGAAGGTGGAATCCGCGCGATGATTTACGCCGGTGAAAATGATTTCATTTGCAACTGGCTCGGGAATTTACGCTGGGTCAAGGCGATGGAGTGGAGTGGGCAAAAGGGCTTCAACGGGGAGAGCCCGCAGCCGTTTGTCGTAGACCAAGCGGGCGAAACCGACGTGATCGGCGGCGAAGTTCGCGAATACGGCTTGCTTTCCTTCGTGAAAATTTCCCAAGCCGGTCACATGGTTCCCATGGATCAGCCGCGCAACGCGCTGACGATGATTGAACGATTCGTCCAGGGTGCGTCCATCGCTCGAGGTGAAAAACCAGTGGCATCTGAGACGCGGTGAAGTAGAAGGAAAAAAAGTCGTGAAAAATCGACGCTTGTACATTTGCGTTCATTGTTATCATCAAAACACTCTAATGTGATTAAGTTATTCGCCTGATTTTTCCCTGATTTTTGCGCGACGATTCTATCCCAAAATCTTCGCGAGTTCTTCTTGCCAAAGCGCATGGCGCGCGGTGACGGCCCGTGGGTTGGAAACTGTGAGCTTTGAAAATTCTGAAGAATTGTTCAGGTTAATCCAGGCAGCTAAGATGGCATTCTTGTTCGCCAACGCCTTTTCGGTGTCGACTCGGCTCAAGGAATACATGAGAGTATCCCACAACGCGACATTCACCTCACCAGAGGTGAAGTATTCGCTGAAGAACATGCCGTTGACATCCTCCTCGGTGACTTTTTTACCCTTGCCGACGGCGGACGTGGGTCTAAAAGCAGAGTCGCCAAAGATTTCGTAGGCGAGTTTGACGGTGCGAGTGAAAGATTCGTGCATTTCCCCGGCGTCTTGCGGCGTCATGTCTTTGTTCTCACGCATTTCTTCGTTGAGCCAAGACTTGATCGGGATGAAGAAACCGTCCGGAGTGGTTCTCAGCATGGTAAAATACCTCAAAACGAGCTCACGATCGCGCATGCGTAAGTGAGGCGTCTTGGAGCGGTAAATCTTGAGAAGATGTTCGTTTTGCACGAGATCCTCGAGGAGATCGGTGTACATGCCCTGGTAAATGCAGTTCCTCAACTCTTGTTCATTGAGCTGCGTCGCACCCATGTTCAAACGCTCAAACACCTCAAACACAAAATCCGGCTGTGAAGATCGAGAAATGGTGTGCACGTTGAGCGGATAATCCAAGATGGTCTCTTGGAACCTCTCGTGCAAATCGGTAAACGTCTTACCGTTGAGATCCTCGTACACTTCCAAACCAGTGAGCTTGAAAGGCGAACCATCCGGGAATTTGCCTTGAATAAAACTCCAAATCGACGTCAAGCGTTGCTTACCGTCCACCACCTCAAGCTTGCCGCTCTGAGTCTCGTGAAAAAACATGGTTGGGATTGGAATGTTCAGAATCAATGACTCCACGAGCTTACTCGCCGTGCGAACCGTCCACACGTACTCTCTCTGATAACTCGGTCGCAAATTGACCTTGCCGCGATTAATCTTGTCGATGACGCTGTTCACCGTAAAGTCCGCCTTTTGAATCTGCAACGCATCTCTGTCCACCTTGAACAGCGTCTCTTCCAAATCTGCAAACAGATCATCCTCCTTGCCCTGCGGTTGCCTCCCGTTGAACGGCTTGGTCGCTCCTGGTGCCGATCCTTTCGACACGCGACCCCACAAAGATTCATCGCCGCCGCCGCCGCTCATCTCGTCATCCCCGCCCTCCTCGCGCGCTTCGCGCCAGAGCTCTTTATCCTGTTCGTCCCCGAGTAACGCTCCGCGCACGTTCAATCTCCCGCGATCGACGCGAGCGCCGCGTCCCTTTGCGCGCGTCGTTAACACCGGCGTTCGTTTCGCGCCCAGACGATGCGTCGTCACAATCTTTTCCAGAGTCTCCCTGCGTTCTCGCGTGCTCGCGCGCGCGTGCGTTCGAGCGGCGCACACCGTCGTCGACATGTTTACTTTGATTCCGTGTCCTCGTCCGCTTCGGTCGTTCGTTCGTGCGACGACGACGACGACGCGCGGTGGTGTGCGGTGTCGCGCGGCAGATTTCAAAAATCTCACGCTGCTGTACTGAACACAATTACTGGGCAAATATTTGTTAATATATGTAGATCGTGTCTGTCGCGCGACAGCTCTGTCAGACGCGCTTGAAGAGAACGATACTGCCTACTAGTTAGTGTTACTACAAAGTCTCTGTTGTCTCTAATGCTCTAAGTTTACCAGTTGTGGTCTCTCGTGAACGTCGTGCGTGCCGATTTGACGCTCGGCGCGTCGATCGAATACACGCTCGAGGTGGCCATCGGACATGGAGGCGCACGCGGACATTTGAACGTTTTCCGGCCAATGTTGCACACGCGAGAGAATGCCAAACCAATCCGGTGGGAAGCGTTGGCGTCCGTCTCGCGCGTCGTTCGGTGGTAAATCTTCTTCGCCGATGACGGACGCCAGGTGATGGAGGATGTCGATGCTCTCGCGGACGTGTTCTGGATGGTTGAGACGCGGCTCGAGTTTGGCGTCGTAAAAAGCCAAGAGACTCTCTTGACCCTCCTCGCGAATCACCGCGTTCACTCTGTGCGCGAGCGAAATTAGCGTGCTCGTCGTGTCCAGTGGGTTTGCCATGAGATGCGGCGCGAGCGCCAGGAGCGCGATGGTGTCGTCAGCGTCTGATGTGACGGCAAACTGCAAGGCAAAGTCCTCTGGAAATGTGTCCTTGGCGTACGCCAACATCGAGCGGAGCACCCGAATAGACTCCACGTACTCATCCGATTTGTACGCAAAGTCACCTTTCCCGTCGTCGCCCCAAACTAAAGAGAGCGAGATGATGAATCGATCGCACGTGTCCGCGCAGAACGTCTTGCGATAGTCCAACGCGGCGTCTACGATCAATTTTTCATTGCGCTCGATGAAGTGCACCTTGTCAGACAAGCGCAACGGCATCACGACGGCGCGATCCAAGCCTTGACCGAGCGGCGATTGCGAAATCGCACCCTTCTCTCTCTCGTGCGCCGCTAACACTGCAGCGAACGCGCGCGCACCCTCGGCACCAGTTTGTAAAAATCGCGACAAGAGCGTCTCTCCGTACACCTCTGGCTGCTCTAAAATCTTCGCCCGCGCGTTCAACCACCCGCTTCCCCTCCGCGTCACCACGTTACCAATCCTATATCCACTCCCGTGTCTGTTCACCGGTATCTTCCACAGCTCGCTCTCGTCTTCCACGAGAAGCGTCCACGCGCTTGAGCTCAAACTCGTTCCAGCGCCCAAGCTCGTGTCGCTCTCGTACACCGGTTTCGGGTCCGCCAACCACGACTGCGAGTCTTCCGCCTCCTCCACGGACGCTCTCGGGAAATCTTCTGTTGTAAAACTCTCCGCGTCGGATTCCGCGCCTGGTTTCGTCCCAGACGAAGACGGGAAGCGTCCCGCTTGAAGAAGTCCGAAACCTTCGCGTTCAACACCCTCGTCCGCGCTGAGCCGCGCGTTTAACCACCCCCCGTCGTTCGCGCCAGCTTCGTCGACGTCACCGAGACTCGCGTGCGCGAAACGTCGCGGGCGCTGCTCTAACCCACCGAAGCTCGCGTCTTGGTTCCCGGCGGACGCGGCGCCGACGGAGAGAACGATCGCGGCGAGAGCCAACACCCCGAGGCAGATGACTCGGGGGACGATCGACGCCGTCGATGCCCGCGGCGCATCGTCGTTCGCCGTGTCTAACAACACCGCCGTCTCGTCGGACGATGTCGCAGACATTGCGCCGCGCGCGCGCGATGCGATCGTTCGCGTTCGCGTCGCGCAATGAGGTGACACTCGAACTGACTGAAAAACAGGAAAGTGTCGCAAGCGACGCACCGCGGCGCCGAATTGAAAGAATGAAATTTGAACCTCTACAAGAGTCTATGAGTTCACTGATTGCTAGATTGTCGAGCGACGACGGGAATGGCGACGCGCGCTCATTACAAGTTGCACACTTCGGACCCACACGCGACAACCTTCGTTGGCTTGCGATCCGAGACGCCGTTGAAAGGAACGTCGTTTGACGATACAAAGATGACTTGTTCCGGAGCGGTCGAAGCCTTTGGGAGGAATTCGAGCACCTCACCGATGACGGTTGTGTGAGGATATCCGGCTGAGCGCAGCGCTTGGACCGCGGCTTCAGCGTTTTCGCTCGGAACTGAGGCCAGCATACCTCCAGCGGTTTGCGGATCGAACAAAAGCGGGTAGCGAGGTGCGGTGGAGACTTGCGACGGGTTCGCCACAGCACGAGCAAGACGAACGTTCGCCGGCTGGAGGGAACTCGTGATACCCAGCTCGACGCATTCCAATGCACCGGGAAGGATCGGCACTGCGTCCATGTCGAGGACAGCGGCGGCGTTACTACCTTTGCACATTTCCACGAGGTGACCGAGTAGTCCAAATCCAGTCACATCGGTACACGACGTGGCTCCGTGTTCAAAGAGAGTGCTCGCAGCCACTCCGCTAGGTTGTCTCATTGAATTCAACGCGTTGGAAACCCATCGCCCTTGCGCCTTGGAGCGCATATCCGCGGCGAATAGAGTGCCAGTGCCGACGGGCTTGGTCAAAATGAGTTTGTGACCAGGCTTCATACCTCCCTTTTTCATGAGCTTCTCTCTAGGTGCAGCGCCGTGGATTGAAAATCCAAGGGATAAATCAGCTCCTTCAGAGGTGTGTCCACCGGCTAATCCACATCCGGCATCTCGCAAGATGTCACACGCTCCACACATCATCTGGTAGAGCGTCTCCTCGACTTGCGCCTCCAAGCCATACGGGACCGTCGCGATCGCGAGCGCGGCGTGTGGATCAGCACCCATAGCCCAGCAATCTCCAAGAGCGTGAACAGCGGCAATCTGGCCGAAAATGTACGGATCATCGACAAAGGCGCGGAAATAATCCACAGTTTGCACGCCGACCATGCCTTCGGGAACAGAAACCACAGCGGCGTCGTCCGGCTGATCGATTCCAACTTCCACATTTGGGTTCGTCGGAATGGGTTCAAGTCGCTTCATGACTCGGGACAAGACCGTTGCACCGACCTTTGCGCCGCAGCCACCGCAGCGCATCGGTACGGCGCGCAATGCCGCCATCGTTTCAGGACCGGCGGCAAGCGCAATGGCTGAAGATTCAACGCCTTCTTCCATCACTCCCATATCAGGCATCTCCTGGTACATCTTCATCCACTTGCGATCAATTTTATCTTTCCATCTCCACAGTTTTTCACCCATGGATCCAAGCCCCCCGAGAGACATTTTACCATAAGAGAGCACCGCCGACTTTCCGCCGGTGGTGATCAAACCGAGAAATAATTTTTGAGGAGTAAAGTCCGTGAGGCTCTCGCCTAGAAGCGCCCTGCGAAGATTTTTCTCCAATGGAGGCCCTTGTCGTACGGCAAAGACTCCAGCTTTCGGTCGAGGATGCTTCAACACGTGAGCCACATCTCCAGCGGCAAAGATGTTTGGGTGGGACGTTGACTCGAGCGTCGGGTTGACTGCGATGAAGCCATCCTCGTCTAGGGATAAATTGGTCGCCTCTTTCAACCAATTCGCCGCGCCCGCTTGAGTACACCAAATGCATTCATCCGCTTCCATCACTTTTCCGCTCTCAAGCGTCAATTTCCCCTTGTCGGCGTTTATGACGCCGTCATTCTCAATCACATCCACGCCTTGCTCGGCAAACACTTTGATAAACGTCTTCCTCACCCCCTTGGAGTGCGTCGGCATGAGGTTCCCACGGGTTACCAGAGTAAACTTGGCAAGGTTTTCATCGAGCGACGCCTTTTTCAGTTCCTCTCGCATTCTGTATCGCATGGACAATGCCAGTTCTGCGCCTCCTGCTCCGCCTCCGACTACGACTACGTTACACTTTTTCCCGTTGTTAACCACTCTGTGCAACAACTCCTCCCATCGCGCGTTGAAACCGAAAATTGGTTTTACCGGCGTCGTGTTCTCCGAACTCCCTCGCACTTGCGCGCTCGGAGTGATGCCTATATCTATGCTCAACGTGTCAAAGCGCACGCCAGGGCGTCCGCTCTTCAACTGCACTCGGTTGTTTTCGTGATCGATCCCCACCGCCTCGTCGTGAATAACCCTGTGTTTACCCAACCTACAGAGCGGTTCCAAGTCGACGTGCGTTTCCTCCCACGTGTAGTGACCGGCGACAAGTCCCGGCAGCATGCCGCTGTACGGCGTGTGCAAATCCTTGGCTATGAGCGTCACGCGCACCCCCGGTTCCGGCTTCATGGCCAACATTTTGAGCACGTACACGTGCGAATGACCGCCTCCGATCAAGACGAGGTCCTTGACGACGGGCTGCGCGTCCGTCGAACGCATGGCTGCGCGAACTCGAGTCGGTCGTCGAAGTTGACTTGTTTTGTTACGTCCGGAAACGGGGCGTCGAACGGGTCCAGTGCGAGCTACGGTGGGGTGCGCTAGCGTTGATGCGACGGATGGCATGCAGCGACGAGACGACGCGGTGCGTGAGCGCGCGGCGCGATGTGAGGTTTGCTCGTGCGTGTGCGTGGCTCTTCGCGAGTTACCCACTAGCTATCGGTTTGCAATACAACTTGTCTAATGTGCGTAATCGGCGATCACCGACCGCCAAACAATCGTCTAAGGACGAAACGAATGATGTTTTGTAAGATTCTGGCGCCGTAGGCCGCGACGAATCGCATAAAGGCGATTCTCACGACTCGAGCGGCGCCGACAGCGAGCTCGACGAGCGGATTTACGCTCACCACTGAACCGGGAGGAGGAGGTTTCCGCGCACCGCCAGAGCTTCCTCCAGACGTGGCTTGTTGGTACGCTTGCCTCCAAGGATCGAAATTCATCCCTTCACCCGCGGCGGCGCCGCCTCTTCCGACGACGCGTTCGGTGACGCTTTCGCTGACGACGCCGTTTGGTCCTCTCGATCGAATGACTCTTCTAATGACAGTCTCCCCGCGCGAGTTCACGTACGACGTCTCCCTGATCTCGTTCGCACCACCGAACCCACCGGCACCTCTCATCTGATCTTGAAACAAGCTCTTGAATAAATCATTCAAATCTACCGCGCTCATTCCCCGACCAAACGCAAACCCGCCGGGGCCGAATCCCGCCGCTCCGAAACCACCCGGCATACCGCCTCTCATGTGCGCCTGTCGCATCGCTCGCTCCAACTCTCGTATAAAACTCGACGAATCATTCCCAAACATTTCCTTGAACACCCTCTCTGCGTCTTCTCGCGTGAAATCCTGTCTGTACTCGTACCGATACTGCCCCGCTCCCGGCGGCGGTCGATACCCGCCAGAGTTTGCGTACGCAGACGACCTTCCGCCCCCGGACCCCTGTCCGCTTGTCGACGCCCCGTACGCCGTCGATCGTCCACCAGGTTTACTTAACTCTTGATAAGCTGCTGAAATCTTCTTAAATCTCGCCTCTGCCGTCGCTTTTTCCGCTCCCTGGTGTCTATCCGGGTGCCAACGCAACGCCTCTCTTCGGTACGCCTTTTTCAACTCTTCATCCGTACACCCCGGCTTCACCCCGAGAAGGGCGTAGTAGTCATCCGGACCGCTCGACGACGCGTACTCGCGTCGTCGTCCGCCGTCGATGATCCACGGTGAACGAAGAAACGACGCGCGTCCTATTTTTGATGGAGCATCATCAGCACCATCGTTGATGTGTCGCAACGCGGCGCTCACGCACGCGCGCTGCGACGTCGATACCGACCGCACGACGCCATCGACGACGACACGAGCCATCTCCCGCGTCGATCGTCGACGCATGAGCATCATCGCGTCGGTACCCCGGTGCGACGTGCGTCGTGCACTGAAGGAAATAAAAAAGATGGAGCATCACTTCACTTCAGCTTCACTCGTCGACGCACGCACGCACGCACACGCGCGCGCACGATGCATCCATCAACGACGACGACGATGCGTCGATGTCTCGCGCCCGTGTTCACTCGCGCGCACCGTTCGACGACGAGAACGACGACAACGGCGAGAGACGTAAAGAGTTTCGTGACGCATCGCATCGCATCGAAACCGACGCTGACGACGACGCGCGCGACGGCATCCGATGACGTTCAGGGCACCAACACCACCGCTATGATTCACGTCCCGACGCTCGTGCGACTGTGTCGATCGATTGCGAGCCGTGGGAACGCGATCATTCGCGAGGTTACCAAGGGTGGCGAACTCGGAGTAAAGGATAAAGGCGGAAGCGCGACTACGTCTGGAGAATACGTCGCGGACGCGCAAACAGAGGCGGACAGACGGGTGGAAGCGATGGCGATCGCGGAATTGAGAGCGTTTTGTCCGACGATGCAATTGGTGGCGGAGGAATCGTTTGAGAATGCGAGTTCGATCGACGTCGGGCGAGCCGACGGCGGATTGGCGGATTTGGCGAACGCAGAGGAGGATTTAATGTGGAGTCCAAAGCTTCAGAAACCGATCGAGGCGTCGCGAATCGCGGTGTATTGCGATCCATTAGATGGGACGAATGAGTATGCGGCTGGGGAGAGGGAAGCGATCACGATTTTGCTCGGTATCGCCGTGGACGGCGTTCCCGTCGCCGGCGTCATCGGTCAACCGTTTTACAAGTACGGCGTGTCGGATACCCTCGGTCGAGTCGTGTGGGGTGGTACAGGCGTTGGCGTCCACGGATTGGACGTCGCGGAAGACGCCGTCGCACCAGTGTTGCCACCCAAGGGTCCGCACGTCGTGGCGGTGAATCGTAACATTCGAGAAAACAGACAAGAGCCGGTGCTGACGGCGTTGCGTTCGCGCGTGGACATCATCATCAGCGCCACGGGGTATCATTACCTCATGCTCTTGGAGAGACGGGCGCACTCGGCGTTGCTCTTGCGCAAGGCGTCAAAGAAATGGGACACGTGCGCGGGCGAGGCGCTGTTGCGCGCGACGGGGGGTGTGGTGACGGATACGGTGGGTCGAAGGTACAACTATTCGTACAACTTGGACGCGTTGCCAAATTTGAGCGGAATGGCGGCGAGTCTCGACGTCGACATGCACGGGGAGCTCACCGGGATCATTCGGGACGTGATTAAACCCCTCGGTAATTATCCTTACGATATCGTCGATCCCTCGGTCAAGGTGGGAGTTCTCGATGGAGTGGATGCGCCGGAGGGCGGATGGAAGGCGGTGACGATTGACGTCGGCGGGTGTCTCATTGAATGTAGCGAACGCGTCTGTGACGTCTACGCGCGCATCGCGAGCGAGCTCGGAATGACTCACGTCACCCCGGACTCGGCTCAAAAGTATTTCAAGGAGGGTTTCGCAAAGTTTCGCGGTGACGAGGGTGCGGATGCGATGCGATATTACGGCGACGGCAAATCGTTTTGGCGTCTCGTCGTTGCCCACGTGTTGACCGCCGGCGGTCAAGTCTCCATCGATGACACCACCGCGGAAACCATGCTGGACAAACTGTACGAATATTACGAACGACCGACTTCGTGGTCCATCGCCCACGGCGCCGTGGACGCCATCGAACGTCTACGAAGCTGCGGTGTCAAGGTGGCCGTCGCGAGTAATTGGGATTCGCGATTACCAAAACTCCTCGACGTCCTCGGTCTCACCGAACACTTTGATTCCATCGTCGTCTCCGCCATTGTCGGCGCAGAAAAACCCTCACCGGATTTCTTCGCCAAATTACTCTCCGACGTCGACGTTCCCGCCGCGAACGTCCTCCACGTCGGCGACGACGCCGTCAACGACGTCTCTGGGGCCAAATCCGCTCGAATCGGCGCCGCCGTCCTTTGGGCGCCGACGCCGATTGATACCAACCTTCGCGCGTACGATTTCCACGAGCTCGCCGACGCGGTGTTGGCGTCCAACGACGCCCACCGCTCCCACCCCCGGTTCTTCGGCGTTTCATCGTGAGCGATCGGCGATGCACCGGATCGATTGCAACTATAATTTTACACATTTCAAACGCGTCCACACAATGTGCACGCGGCTCTCCCTCACACTACCACACGCACACTTTCGGAAGAGTCTCGCGGATTTGGACCGCGCGCGACTGCCTAGAAAACGCAAAGGAAAACGCACGCACGACTCGCACAGATACGACACCGCGCGACGCGACGCGCGTCCATCGCGTCGGTCGTTCCCGAAACCGTTGCTGAAACGTTGTCATCTCTGAAATGTCTCGCTCGCAGCGAGGCGTCTCACCGACCTCGCGACCGCCGCGAAACGCCCCGTTGGCGACGCAGAGCACCGACCTCGCGCGCGTCGATCCGTCGCACATGATACAGTTTGGATCGTCGCATCAGCCTCCGCTGCCGCCGATGCCACCACCGGATGTGAAGATGAGTGAGATGAAAATTCTTGGAAGACGACATCGAGAGCGTCGGCCGCCGGCGCGAACTTCGTCGACGCGAGAGGGAATCACGGATGATAACGGCGGCGAAACGGTCGAGCCGTCGACGCCGATCACGCCTACAAAGAAATCAGACCCGTCGCCGTCTTCGCCGTCCGACGCGTCGACACCACCGGGGATGTACGGCTCCGCGCCATCGATTACGATGGAGGACGCGTACGGACGACATCGAACCGGATCTGATCGATCGACGCCGAGAGAACGTACGCACGCGCCGCGAAGTAAAGCGATCGATCTCTCGGCTGAAATGACGGAGGAATCCACGCCTCACGTCTCGGTTTTGCACATTCCAAACTCAAAAGTTGGGCTCGTTATAGGCAAGGAGGGCCGACACGTGAGTCACGTGCAACATCGTACCGGAACGAGAATTTCAATCGCGAGAGATTCGTGGGACGGGGCGAAACGACGGGTAGAGATTGAGGGAACGCCCGAGCGGTGCGCCGAAGCGGTCGCGATGATTCGAAAAATGGTTGATTCCACGGAGAACAGGGAAGATC
>Ga0255770_10001571_pt1 | contig 21068 bp, 19 predicted proteins | sample 071ome_22_FD_179968 | JGI IMG/M metagenome (GOLD analysis project Ga0255770, IMG submission 179968) | Coastal salt marsh microbial communities from the Groves Creek Marsh, Skidaway Island, Georgia - 071404AT metaG (version 2) | ecosystem: Environmental > Aquatic > Marine > Intertidal zone >...
GGCCTCGACTTTCAAGGAGCGTCAGCACCATATCCTCGCTTGAACCTCCAAATGCTTTTTCGATCAATTGATTGACCATGTTGCCCAGGGTCTTCTTGCGGGCGGTGGTGGCGGAGAAATAATGGACCCCGGATTTCACACGTCGCTTGAGCCAGCCCTTTTGAGTCAAGCGATCCATCAAGGTCAGGATGGTGTTTCGGGCTACTTGTCGATGATTCAGCAGGCTTTCCCAGACCTCGCTGACAGTCGTTTCACCGCGATCCCAGATTTCCTGCATGATTTCGAGTTGGTTTGGGGAAAGGTCTGGAAGATCAGTCTTCTTTGGTTTTGAGTGTGTGGTCATATGGTGTCCTACAAGTGTAGGAGTAGCTTTGCTTACAAGTGTAGGTTTGTCAATGAGAATTTTTGGGTCCGTCGGTGAATTTACTTCAGCGGTATCTCGCCACAATGCTGGTTTGCATTAAAATAGCTAGACTAGCTAGAATTGTGTGCTAAGGTGTTTTCATGACATCGTGGTCACTTCAAGATGCTAAGAATAAACTGAGCAAGTTGGTGGATACTGTCCTTGAGAATGGTCCTCAAATGATAACCCGGCATGGTCGACCTACCGTCGTAGTTGTTTCCATGGAAAAGTTTCAACAGATGACTCCGAGAGAAACGTTGGCTGACATACTGCAGGAGTGTCCAGTCAAAGGGTGGGGTGTTGATCGAAGCGAAGATACGGCAAGAGATTTCTTGCTCCAGTAGGACTGAGCATGACATATCTCGTGGACACCAATGTGCTGAGTGAACTGTGTCGACCTCATCCTCATGAGGGAGTGATGGAATGGTTTCGACAGAACGACTCTGAATTGGGGGTGAGCGTGCTAACCATGGGGGAACTCGTCAAGGGGATCCAGTTGCTCAATCGTTCAAAACGCCGTTCCCAGATTGAAAATTGGTATAAACGTATCGAAACGTGGACTGAGGGTAGGCTATTTCCTGTGTCGGGATCTGTAATGAACCGATGGGGTGCTTTTTACGCTTATCACCAAAAAAGAGGCCGAAAGTTAAACTTGATGGACAGCCTTATTGCGGCAACTGCTCTCGAATATCAGCTTGTCATCGCCACCAGAAACGAATCTGATTTTCCTGATGGTGTGGATGTCATAAACCCATGGAAATCCTGATTGAAATCCTTCAATCCTTTTTGCGAAACCGGATCATGTAGTTGTCGGAGAGGAGATCGTAAGAGTTCACTTTTTCAAAACCGGCGGATTCGACTTCCGCTGAGAAGACTTCTTCACCGGCACGGACGTGGTTCATGATCCAGTCGGAACTTTCTCCTTCCACGCGTTTGAAATCGACCAGGATGATTTCGCCTCCTTTGCGCAGGGCTTTGTGGAGGGAGGCCAGGGTGTTGCGGGGGAATTCAAAGTGGTGGTAGGTGTCGCAGATGAAGACCTTGTCCACGGAGTTTTCCGGGAGGTTGGTGGATTTGGCGGTGCCGAGGACGGTTTTGATATTGGTGCGTCCAGTTTCTTTGGCACGATTGAGGATGTTGGAAAGGAAGACAGGGACAATGTCCACGGCATAAGCGGTTCCTTCTTTTCCGACGGTGTCCGCGAAGAGCCCGGTGTAGATGCCGGTGCCGGCTCCAATGTCGGCGACACTCTGGCCGGCTTTGATGCCGATGGTTTCAACGACTTTGTTGCGGAGTGCATAGACTTCGCGGCCTTCGCTTTCGAAACGTTCCACCCATTGGCTGACGTCGAGGTCGGCGGCCAGGAAGTTGTCATTGACGCCGGGCTTGACGCTTTTCTCGCTGGAGAGATCCTGGGCGAATGCGGCGGAAAGGATGAATAATGCAGAGAGTGCGATGATCTGGTTTTTGAAAGAAAGTGCAAACAAATTGGAATCAGATTTCATATGGGTGTTTTGTATCTGAAGGATTTGATTTTGTCCAATCCTTACACGTTCAATATGGTGGGGGGATGAGGCATTTTTGTGCGTTCGCGGACTCGCGGCAGCGAGTCCCTACCGTGCGGGAGGCGAGGTTTGCGCGCCGAGACGCCACGTTCTACCAGGGGATAAATTCAGATAGATCGGATCGTCTCGATCCGTCGCCGTTAGCGATAGCTACACGGATTGAAGGGGGTTAGGAAGCGGTTGGGTTTTCCATCGGGATGTGAAAAGCAGGGAATGATTGCCATGAGGGGACGCGCCAGGGACGGCACGTTCTACCGATGGCAGGTGTTCGCAGCTTATGAACGATCATACGGGTATTCGTATCCGCCGCCGGACCCGCGGCAGCGGATCCCTACCTATCCTATTCTTTCTCCGTTCTTTGCAGATCGTAGATGACGATTCCTTGTGAGGCGTGTCTTGCTGCCGGATCTTTCGCCCTGGCGATGGCGACGGCGCGGTCGCGGGCGTTGTCGTCGAATCGGTATTTTTCGTGTAGTTCGCGGTGGAAATCGGCCTTATCATCATCGCCGAGTTCGGCATGGATCAGGGACAGGTTGTAGTGTGCGGTCTGGTTTTCGGAATCCAGTTTCAGAGCGTTTTCGAATTGCTCGATGGCGAGTTGCAGGAATTGTTTTTCGCGTTCGGGTTGTCCTCGTTCGAGTTTGGATCGTAGGTAATAGGTTTGGCCGAGTTCGTTGATCACGACGTAGTCCTTGCTGAAATCGAATCCGCGTTCGTCCAGCTCCGCATAACGATCTTCGAGGATGCTTCGATAGTTCTGGATGGCTTCGTCGAGTTCGCCGTTTTGGGCGTGGACTTGCCCGGTGAACCAGGCGACGGTCCAGCGTGGGGCGGGGGGATCGAATGTGGCGGCGCGTTGCAAGGCGCGGGCGGCATCGTCGACGCGTCCTTCCTTGAAGAACACGCGTGCGGTATTGACCGGGCCTTCCGGTCGCGCGAGGGATTCCACTTCCGTGAAGGCCGCAGCGGCTTGTTTGAGTTCACCTTTGTCACTTCCGGCTGATCCCTTCAAGAGGAGTCCGATACCATAATCGTTCCAGCGTTGCCAACGTGGGAAGTTGTCAGGGATGATGCCAAAGGTGGCGTTCTGTTCAATCGGATCTCCCCCTGCGATCGGGAATTCCACAAGGTCTTCGGCTAATAGAGATATAGGCAGGTCATTGACGTAATCTTCTCCGTAGACGTATTGCAGGTAGGTGGTGTCGAATTTGCGGTAATTCAGTTTGACGTGAACTTTCAGTGGTTTCTTCTGGTTTTCTGGAACCTTGAATTGATAGTGAACGACGGCGGCAGCGCCGGGAGGAATTTGGTTGTTGTAAAGTGGAGTGAAGATGTCTCCTCCGTTGCGTCGGTCGATGCGGTTGCCGTCTTTGTCCAGCATGTAGACATTGACGAAATGGGACCAGGGATCAACACGTTTGTCTTCGCTCATGCTTCCACTGTGTCCAAGCACAGAGTCTTCATCTTCCACTTTGACATCCAACCAGATTTGATTCGAGTCCGCGGTACCTTGAGTGAAAATGTGGCCGAGTTTGAGCGTGCGAATCACCACTTCGAAGAGATAGGTTTGTCCTGGTTTCAACGTGGGCACTTCGGGGCGAAGCGGTGCAGTGAGTGGCGAATCCACGGTGCCGCCTTCTTTCACTCCGAACAAGTCCACGCGCAGGTTTCCTTGATGGAATTTTTCTTGTTCCTCGTTGACCCAGGCCGGTGCTTTTCGCAGGTGCGGCAGGCCTGTGTTCGATGATGGGAACTGGTGATCGTGAATTTTTAGTTCGCCGGATTCATCAAAGAAACGCGCTCCAAAATCTGCCGATGTTTCCAGTTTCATATGGCAGTTGTTGCAATTGGGTTCGGCTTTTGGTGGATAGTAAAAAGCTCGTGCGTTGCTGCCGGAGACGCCGCTCAGCAGGAAGTTATCGTAATGGTTTTGCCCCCGGAGCCAGTCCTTGTATCCGGTGAGTTCTCCGGGAAGACTTACCTTGTGGCAGACGGAGCAGTACTCCGCCGTCTTGTGAAGTGGTTTCAAGAAGGTTTTGTTGTGGAAGGCGGGTTTGGCTTTGACCATGAGTTCGTTGACGTATTGAAGGAAAGGATTGTCGCTGAATGCAAACGGGTAGTGGATGGGTTCCTCAATGGTGTAGGCTGCGTTGCCTTTGGTGCTGTTGACGTGGGTGATCGAATGGCAGACGGTGCAGGTGATGCCGGCATTGACGGTCGGGTGGTTGCGCATGTCGAAGTTGGGATCGTCAAAAGCGCCACTCAGGAACGGAACAATGTCGTGGCAACCGGCGCACCAGCGTGAGGCTTTGACATTGCCGTCGCGTTTCATGAGGTTGTCGCGTACTTCGCTGATGGAAAAGAAATAGGGTTCGTTGTTGAAGGAGCTGAAGTGATGGGAGCTGTGGAACCAGTCGTTGAACGCATGTTCGTGGCACCGTTTGCAGTATTCATCCATCATCAGTGTTTTTTCAGGAATGAAATTACCCGTGGCTGTCCGTGCCAGGGATGGTTCGAAATATTGTTCTCCTTCCTTGGGGCCTTCGACATTCCATTTGCGTGGGTCTTGTTTGTGCAGTCCCGCCATGGCCACGACGACGACTCCTACAGCGACCGCCCATCCGGCTCCGATCTTCCACTGGATACGCGGGCCGGCCAACCGGTGGAGCACATACAGCCAGATGGACAGCAGCGGTGTGATGACGTGCGCCCAGTAAAGCCATAGGCGAGTGTTGGGATTCCGTATCTCGAATCCTTCAACGCGCATGAGTGCGAAACCGGATACCAGAAGAATGATCGAAATGACCAGCAGTCCATAGCCTACTTTGACCGCTCGCCGGTTGCGCCGGTTGTAGGCGAGTTTCAGATGGGCGAAGGCAAAGACGAGAAATGGCAGCACCAGAATGATTCCGAGCACCAGGTGAGCCAGAAACATGTATTGGTAGAAATAGTTCTGGTAAAGTTCTTCGTTCCACCATTCGAGAAAGGTGATGGCGCTCAGGTAGGCGGAATTGGCTCCCAGGATCGCGAAAAGACCGAAGACCACATAAAGCAACAACTGCAGGCGCGGCCCCATGGTGGGGCGGTAACGTTTCTTGTTTGGGGCAGAATTCACTTCACGCATGCATCTATGAAATCCGGATGTTCGGCCGAATGCAATGGGAAAACGCAAAACAGGCGCCGGAAAATCCGACGCCCGTTTTAGAGGAACTTGTTATGAGTGTGAAAAAGTTATTTTTCGCCTTCTTCGACTTTCCAGGAATATTCCGGTTCGGGCTCCATGGTGCCTTTGGGACCGGAATTCAACCCTTTGTAGGTCACCTTGATTTCTTCGAAGTTCAAACTGAAGCTGTCCATCGGGAGATAATCTGGGTTGTCCATGCTTACTTGATAGCTGGTGATGATGACATTGGTCAGTTCGTATTGATAATAGGGAACCTCGCCTTCATCGGTTTGGACGGTTAATTCCAGTATCACATGTGGGATCACGCGGCCTGTGGCCACTGCTTCTGCGAGCTTGGGAGAAGCTTTGTCCAGTTCCTTTACGACCACCAAATCGCTGAATTCGGCCGCGGAACGTCGGCGGGTGGCGCCGGATGCACCTGCTTTGGGTTTGTGTATGCTTTGGTTGAAGGATGCTATGTCGATCCATCCGATGTGGTTTCTATCCATGGCTTCACCGTCAATCCCGTCGAATTTGATATAGGCGGCGGCGTTGATTTGGGTGATGGTGATAATGGCCAGCAAAAGTCCGGCGATCCGTTGAGTGAATTTGTTGTGCTTCATAGTTTTGTTTTCTGTTGTTCGCAACAAAACTGATAAAGCTCGATGCATGCCATGCTCATTTGTGAGAATGCTAAGCTCTTTTCAAAATCCCCTTTTTAACCAATTCCTTGGCGAGTTGTTCGGGTGAGACAACCTTTACACCCTGGATTTTTTTACCAAAAAATGGGCCGAAGTCTCTTTTGTCACTGGTCAAAAGATGCGAGCAGTGGGCTGAGATGGCTCCCTCAAGAATAGGGCGGTCCTTTTCCCGAATGGCAATTTCAGGGAAGTAGGTAGTTGAGTGAACCATTTCAAGTTCCGCAGTCAGTCGGTCCAATTCTAATAGATGTTCAGGAAGCTTGATTTGAATGTTCCTGCGTGCTTCTTGAACGGCATAATGGTTGGTGACTAGTGTGGTATTCTCCTGGAGTAGGACCAGGAACCGTGAAACAAGACTCCCGGACCTTGCCGCTGAGAAAAGGATGCAGGCGTCCAAAAAGATACGCATCACAAATTGAACTTTTTGAGCTTTGCTTCTTCGTGTTCGAATTCGGCGATGCGTTCCTCGCTGTAGATTTCAACAGGGATCATGACCCCGGGTTTAAGATGAACGCCGCCACCTTCTTCGTTTAAAATCAATTGTCCTCCCTTTTCCAAACCGAGTTTTTTTCGGATCTCTTTGGGGAGCGTTAGGGAACCACGTTCGTTGACACGTATGATCGTATCCATAAAATCAGTATTACTGAAATACTGAAACATTGCAATGCTGATGCCGGTTTTTTGTGGGAGAGGGTCTTCATCATAAATTACCTAATAGCACCGGAGTCACGGTTATCCATTTGGTTTCAGTGTTCCCTTTTTAACCAATTCCCTGGCGAGTTGTTCGAGTGAGACAGCCTTTACACCTTGGATTTTTTTATTCTATTTTTCTGACTTCTCGCCAGGTGAGGCCGAACTTGAGCAGGTATTTTCTCAGGCGATCGGAGTCGTTGGGGGATTTGAGATGTTGGCGGCTGACGGAGAAGAGACGGCGCCCGGCTTCGGCCATGGTTGGGGCTTCGCGGCATACTTGAAGAACGGTTGCAAGTTGGGCTTTGTTGAACAGGTCTAGTTTTTGGGAGATGTGTTCCGGCAGGGTGTTTTGATGCGGTTGGTCCGGATTGGATGTTGCCAGGTTGGTATGAGGGGACCAAAGTGTCTTCAATCTTGCCGTTTCTTCCTTGACGTCTGCACGTGTGATGCGTCTGCCTCCTGCCAGGGTGGCCATGCGGGAAACGGCTGCGTTGAGGTCGCGAAAGTTTCCTGTCCATTTTGCTTCCGGGCTCAGAGCGAATGAAAGGAAGGTGTCGCGTGCTTCCTTGTTCATGGAGACGTGTTGACCGGTTTGGCTGGCGTAGCGCGTGAGTTCAAACTCAAGGTTGGGCTCCAAGTCCTCCCGGCGGTCTTGCAGGCCGGGCAGATGAAAGGTCCAAAGGTTGATGCGCGCGAACAGGTCCTCTCGAAACAGTCCTTCTCTGACAGCCTCAGATAAATCGCGGTTGGTGCCAGCGATGAGTTGGAAGTTGCTTTCCACTTCGCTGTCCGATCCTAACGGGAAAAAGCGTTTCTCTTCGATGGCCCGGAGTAGCATCGCCTGCTCGTCCAATCCCAATTCGCCGATCTCATCGAGAAACAGCATGCCTTCGTGCGCGGACATCAGGCACCCCTTACGGGCGTTCTGAGTCCCGGTGAAAGCACCACGCACATGGCCGAACAGATTGCTCATGGCGGATTCACCCCGCAAGGTGGCGCAATTGACTTCCACGAATGGTCCGCTCAATTGTCTGCGCGCTTTTTTCAGTTCGTAAATTTTTCGGGCAAGATGTGATTTACCTGCTCCGGTCGGTCCCATCAGCAGCATCGGCGCTTTCGATCGCACCGAGACCGTTTCCATCGATTCAATCAGTTGGTTGTAGGCCACGTTCCGTGTGGCGATGCCTGATTTGAGGAAATCCAGGGCTTCGTCCTTTTCTTCCTGAAACCGATCGGCGATGCGGTCATAGCGGGATAGATCCAAATCGATGATGTGGTATCTCCCTAATTCTCCCGAGTTGCGGCGCTTTGGTGGAGATGTCTGGATCAGGCGTGCGGGAAGGTGGCCTGATTCGGTCAATAGGAACAGGCAGATCTGTTGGACGTGGGATCCGGTGGTGATGTGGATGTAGTATTCCTCCCGATCCGTATCGAACGGATAGCGGGTGGCGAAATCATGGAGCGTCTCGAAAACTTCCTCAAAATCCCAGGGGTCGCGAAAGGTGCCGTCATGTTGGATAACTTCCGTCTCGGGTGAAGCCTGGCGGATGTCTGTGCTGACTTGTTTGGCCAATGCTTTACTGCGCGGTGCCCGGATGAGGTCCAATCGGTTGATCAGTAGATCCTCGTGTTGGAAGAGGGAAACGGTTGGGCGCCACAGATCCCAACGTCCCGGGCCGGCTCCTTTGTCCATGACGGAACCCAAAATGCCAATGACGACTTTCTTCATGAAGGGAGTAAGGTAGTAAAAATTCTAAGTTGTTCAAAAAAAATAGAAAAATATCTACTAATTTGCAAGTGCCTTTTTCCTGTTGGTTGAGCTGGGATATTTTGTAACAGATTGATCCACAAACGATAGAGAAAATACGTGTGCAAAAAATCCAGGTTGGCACATATAATGATTGATGAGGTGCCGTTGAGCTTGATGCAATCAGGATTAAACCACCTGTTTCGGAAGTTTGACTTCAGAAAGATACGAGTGATGAAAGCGAAAGATTTACAAAAGATGGGCGTTCCTTATGGGAAACCAACCGAGTTGGCACAGGCGTTTATGGCTCAGTTCCGGCTGAAAGGTGGTGAGATTGCCGCCCTTCGAGGCGAGATACAGGCTGTTTTGGATGCGCCGGTGGATTTTTTGAACGACCCTTTGAGAGGCGCTTTTGCCAAGGCAGTGACCGAGGTGCCGGTGTTTGAACCTTGCGAACCCGCACCTTGGAAATTGTGGGGAAAAGATCTGGAGCCCGAGTCCGTCAAGCAGATGGAACGGGCCTGCCAATTGCCGATCTCGGTGCAAGGTGCCTTGATGCCGGACGCCCACTTGGGTTATGGCCTGCCAATCGGGGGGGTGTTGGGGACGGAAGGCGCGGTGATTCCGTATGCGGTGGGTGTTGATATTGCCTGCCGGATGAAATTGTCGGTGGTGGATTTGCCGGTGAAGGATTTGGATCGTAAGAAGGATCGCCTTGCCGGGGCCATCAATGCCGAGACCCGTTTCGGTATCGGCGCATCCTTCAAACAAAAGCGGGCGCACGACGTGATGGATGCGGATTGGGATGTGAGCCCGGTGACCCATCGTTTGAAAGACAAGGCGTGGAGCCAACTCGGAACGAGCGGGAGCGGGAACCACTTCGTGGAATTCGGTACCTTCGAATTGAACGAAGAAGTAAAAGGACTTGCACCCGGAACGTACCTGGCTCTGTTAAGCCATAGCGGAAGCCGTGGAACGGGGGCTCAGGTCTGCGATACTTACAGCAAACTGGCCATGAAGGCACACCCTGAATTGCCTCGTGAGCTGAAACACCTTGCCTGGTTGGATCTGGATTCCGAAGAGGGCGCCGAGTATTGGAATGCGATGGAATTGATGGGGCAGTATGCCGCCGCGAATCACGCCTGCATTCACCGTCATGTGTTGGAGTATCTCGGAGTGGAATGCCTGCTGGATATTGAAAACCACCACAACTTTGCCTGGAAAGAAACGCATGAGATTGACGGCCAGGCACGCGAACTGGTGGTTCACCGAAAAGGAGCGACACCTGCTGGAAACGGTGTCCTGGGATTCATTCCCGGATCAATGGCTTCGCCGGGTTTCCTGGTACGTGGGAAAGGAAGTGCTGAATCCTTGAACTCGGCATCCCACGGCGCCGGACGTGTCATGAGCCGAACCAAGGCGATGCGATCGTTCGAATGGGGGCCGGTGAAAAAATTGTTGAAAGAGAAACAGGTCACTTTGATGTCGGCTGGTTTGGATGAAGTGCCGATGGTTTACAAAGACATTCATCAGGTGATGGATGCCCAGTCGGATCTGGTGGAAATCCTTGGTCAGTTTGATCCTCGGATTGTCAAAATGGCCCCGCATGGAGAAAGGCCGGAAGATTGATATGATTGAAATAGATGGTTCATTGGGAGAAGGCGGCGGACAGGTGCTGCGGACATCATTGAGTTTGTCCATGATCACCGGATCTCCCTTTCGGATAAAAGGGATACGTGCCGGTCGTCGAAAACCAGGGTTGATGCGGCAGCACCTGACCTGTGTCCGTGCCGCAGCTGAAATATCCGACGCCAGAACGAGCGGCGCAGAATTGGGCTCCACCGATTTGACCTTTGCGCCGGGACCGATCAAAGGAGGGGAGTATACCTTTTCAGTCGGCTCTGCAGGAAGTGTCACCCTGGTTTTTCAGACCGTTCTGCCAGCTCTGATGCTGGCGGATGCGCCATCGAGTCTGGTATTGGAAGGAGGGACGCATAATCCGATGGCGCCTTCATTTGATTTCCTCGATCGATGTTTTCGGCCTGCTTTGGCCGGGATGGGCGGGGAGGTTTCCATGCGATTGATCGCGCATGGATTCTTCCCCGCCGGGGGCGGAAGGATGGAGGCCGAGATTCAACCTGTTAAAGAGTGGAAGGAGCTGGACTTGACTGAATCGGGTGAGGTTCGGTCGCGGAAAGGCAAGATCCTCTTGAGTCATCTGCCGGATGACATCGGGCAGCGCCAGGTTCGTATGTTGAAAAACAAACTGAACTGGCCGGTCGATTGTTTTGAGCAAAAACAAGTCAAACCTGCTCACGGACCGGGCAACGCTGTGGTAGTGGATATACAGCGAGGGGAGCATGTGTAAGTGTTCACCGGGTTTGGGCAGCGGAATATGTCTTCGGGGAAAATGATTCAACAAATGATCCATGAAATTCGTGAATACATGGCCTGCGATGCGCCGGTGGGAGAGCATTTGTCCGATCAACTGATGTTGCCCCTGGCGCTCAGCCGCAAAGGACGCTACCGCATGGCCAAAGCCAGTTCACACGCATGGACCAATTTGTCCGTGATCGACACATTTCTTCCAAATCGAATCACGATGGTGGAACTGGGGGATGGGACGATGTTGGTGGAGGCGTGAGCATCAGGTAGAACGTGGCGTCCCTGCCGCGTTCCTTGGGGTATTCATTGTTTCTATTGCCTTTCGTTTGGGAAGCCTTTGGTGGGACGATGCGCATTTGGACTTTCCATTCGAAGGCATGTTTGAAGATGTTTCCCACAAGGGTTGCGTGACGGGACGTCCCGCAGCTACCTTGTGCGCTCGAGGTATTCTTTCCAGTTGGTATCCTGTTTGATCAGGCCTTTGATCCATTGTTGATGGAGGTCGGGGTGGATGTCTTTCAATTGTGATGCCTGTGCTGCCATGTCCTCGCGCCGGATCAATCCCTGGGAGGACTGTATCAAGTTACGTGACCATTCACGAAATGCGTCCATCACTTCAGGATTGGATGGGGTGTTAACGGTTTGCGTGTTGATTTCTCGCATGACTGGCACCAAGTCCAAGGCGGTGAGCAATGGTTTTGGAAGGTTCGGTTGCATTCTTTCGAGTGCCGCGCCGACTTCCATGGCTTGTTGGGGATTCGATTCAATTAAAGCATTCATTTTCGATGTCAGGGATGGTATGGCTGACTTGGCTTCGGTTTCCAACGAAGCGAGCGCGAGGACATCGGATTGGGTGAATTGATTGGATTCGATGCGCTGGATGATGTTCTGGAGGGTGTTTGGATTGGATTCAAGTTCAGCAATCAGTGCCTGCGCTTCGGGTGTCATCGATGGCAAAGGCGTGCGCATGGAGTGGCCTTGCAGTTCTTCCGGTTTGATGGCTTTGAGCAGGACATCTACCATTTCGCCCCAATCCGGCTTGGCGTCCGCGAGTTGCATCAAAGCAGGGACTGCTGTGTCCGCCTTGGCGCCCAGTTTCCAGAGAATCATTAAGGTGAGTCGTTGATTTTCATCCTCGATATCCCGGTCTGGTTGTAGGGAGCCAGCGAGAATTTCAATGGCTTCCGTTGGCGCGGAACCTTCCGTCTGTGCCAGGATCTGGGCTGCCAACATACGGTTGGATGGATTTTCATCCTTTAAATACGGATTCAGCAATGATCGAATTTCATCGGGTCTGTCTTTAAAATTTGCCATCATGATCGGAGCTTGGAAACCGGCGATATGTTTTGTTTCTTCAGAAGTCTCCATCAGTGCACCTACGATGCTGGCGTACTCCTGAGGTTCGGTTAAAATCTGACTGAGGGCGTAAAAGGTTTTATCCATCCATTTACCCGGTTGAATGGTACCGTCTCGCAACTTCTCTTCGATCCAGGGCAATGCTTCCTTATGTTGCGGCCACATTAAGGGCAACAAACCCATGGCCCGAATCCGGACGTGCAACTCTGGATCATTCAATGCCTCCATCATCATTTCCCAGAATTGCCCTCTCTGTGCGACCGGTATTCCTTGTAGAAACGTTTCAGCAGGATCGTCCGCAAATCTTGCCGTTTCTTCAGCTGTGAGCAACGCCTGGAATTGGTCGCGCAGGGATTGGGATTCTTCTGGATTTTGAGTCGAGGCATTCAGTTGTTCGACTTGTTCCAGGATACCGGGTTTGACGGTTTCTCCTATCTGTCGCCTGGATGATGATTCATCCTGTTTGGAGACGGAGTTCGCTGCATGGGCGTCGTTTTTGATGCGCTGTTGCATGAAGAACAGGGTTCCGCAGCTGACGACGATTCCTATTCCAATCAATGAGGCTGTTTTGAGTTTCATGATGCTGATGAGTGATGCAAGGGTGGATGTTGTGGCGGAAAGGGTCGATGCGCTGTGAACGGCTGACAGGACACTCGCTGCGAGTGTGGCTGGTATGACTTGGGCGGAGGTTTGTTCGAGGCATATGGTCAAACTTGCCGAAGAGATCGTGATGCCTCTTCGATCAAACCACTGCCTTAGTTTTTCCACAGTACGCCGCACTCGTTTTCTGGCGGCATCCTCACCGATTCCCAGAGTGGAACCTACTTCGCGGAGGCTTTGTTTTTGAAAGAACCTGAGCAATAACAACTGTCGATCATCTTCTTTCAGGGAATCTACGGCGTCGTCCAGCAACGGTAGAATGGGTTCCCATGTGTCCTGCGAATTTTGGTCTGGCATGCCGTTCTCTTTCAACTTCCGCAAACGTTCGGTTTGTTGAATATCTTTTTTGATGCGCTCTTTGGATTTCAATAAAGCCGTTCTGTGAAGCCAGGCTCCCAATGAACCCGAAGGGGCTAGAGTCTTCGCCTTTTCGGCCAACACAATGAAGGTGGATTGAGTTACTTCTTCGGCCGCATCCCGGTTTCCCGTCTTGCGCAACGCGGTGGCATACACCATCTGAAGGTGTTGCTTGACCACCGACTCGAAGGCGGACTCTGATCCGGACCTCACATATTCGGCTAATTGTTTCCAATCTTCCATATCCTGTAATAATATGGAGGTTCCCAACCAAACCGGACATTATTTTTTGAGGAAGAAGTTTTTCACAAACCGAGCTACTGAACCAAGGATTCGGTGCAAGAAAAACGGCAAGGAAACGACTTGGATCTATTCAATGATCTGAACTATGTGAATTTCATCCGTGGTCATTTTTTGGTGAAAAATGCGCAATGCAATAAGGTGGAGCAACTAGGTAAAAATTAGAATTGAAAATAACCAACGTTCACATGGCCGCAGAAGCATTCTCTGGTGCATTCCTGGATCAGTTTGACACCGCCGTAATGATTACTGGTGATACAGATTTGGAATTCGCCAAGCCTGCGAACGATCCCCGGCGCGTCCCTCCAATCCGGTACATAGGTATGAGGTTGCCGCTTTGTGACATGTAACAAAGGTGCGTATCGCGGAGTCTGTCAGCCTGTGTTTATTTGATGTCCACCTTTCCGGTGTGCATATCGTAAACGGCCCCTACAATCTTGAGCTTTTCGGCTTGGAGACTTTTTCTCAGATCTGGAACTCTTGACAGTTTGCGAACTGCGAGGTCCACGTTTCGTTGAACCGCCTGGTCGATCCTTTTTTCACGAGGCTGGTCTTCCGGGATTCCCACGATGGACGGTTCGATCTGGTAAAGCAAGGAAACGACTTCGGCGGGTTCGCCTTCCACATTGGTCAGATGGTCCAGGGTGGCGGTAACTGCTCCACAGCTGGAATGCCCCATCACAACGATGAGGTGGGTACCCAAATGGTCGATGGCGTATTCGATGCTCGCAATGACATCTGTGTCGACCACGTTGCCCGCCACCCGGATCACGAACAGATCACCCAATCCCTGATCGAACACCAATTCCGGTGGAACCCTTGAATCACTGCACCCCAGGACGACCGCAAATGGATGTTGACCTTTCTCAAGGGATTGGCGCCAATCGACGGCTTCATGTGGATGCCTTGGGTGACCCTTCATGAACCGCTCATTGCCTTCCCTCAGTTTCTTGAGGGCTTCTTCAGAACTCAACTGTTTGGCTTGTTCGTCGGTGTGTCCCTCAGCGGCGTGAAGGCCAATATGAGCTGAAAGGGTGATCAGGAGTAAAAGGCTGAAAAGTTTCATATCTCAATTTCGAATTTCAACGAGTTAAGGAAAGAGGGGGATGGTCCCTGCATTTCATTGCTGATAATACCCTGAATCCATTCATCAAGTCCATGCTTCAATCATTGCTTATGGGAAAAAAGGATCGTATTACTATACGAAGCATTTCATGAATACGTATTTCAAAAGAATGGTTCGGAGCCTTCGGTGGTGGTTGTTGTGCTTTGTTTGTTCAGGATGGGTTGTCGGCGCAACCCAATCCGTCAGCGCTGCGGTGCAATCCTCTAAACCCAATTTTCTGTTTATCATTGCCGATGATTGCACCTACACCGACCTGGGTGTTTATGGTGGTCAGGCGGCTACACCGCATCTGAATCAGCTGGCCAGGGAAGGCATGATGTTTTCCAGATGTTTTCAGGCGGCGCCGATGTGTTCACCTACCCGGCATTGTCTTTATACCGGCATCTATCCGGTCAAATCCGGAGCGCACCCCAATCACACCTTTGTCAAACCCGGCACGCGCAGCATAGCTCATTATCTGAAGGAAGGCGGATATCGTGTGGCGTTGAGTGGCAAGACGCATATCAATCCTCCCGAATCGTTTCCCTTCGAATACTCCAATGCGAAAGGGAAGGGTGGAGGCGGTGGGAATCCCGATATGGATGCCGTTGACGCGCTCTTCAAAGACACCGCCGATACCGGGCAACCTTTCGCATTGTTTGCCTGCTCCAACGAACCGCACACGCCTCACAACAAGGGGGACGCCTCGGCGTATCCGCCCAATCAATTGGAATTGCCTCCTCACTTCGTCGATACACCGGAGGTCCGTGAGGCATTTTCGAATTACCTGGCCGAAGTGACTTATTTCGATGGTCAGGTCGGACAATGTCTTGAGTTGTTGGAAAAGTATGGTCTTGAAGATAATACGATGGTCATGGTGGTGAGCGAACAGGGTAATTCATTTCCGTTTGCCAAATGGACTTGTTATGACAAGGGCTTGCAGAGTGGCATGATTGTTCGATGGCCGGGCAAGATCAAACCCGGTACTCGGACGGATGCCATGGTGGAATATGTGGACGTGGTGCCGACCTTTCTTCAAGCCGCCGGGTTGCACTTGCCGCATGTGCTCGATGGACAATCGTTTGTTCCCGTGTTGAGAGGCTGGACCGATCATCACAAACAATACAGTTTTGGTTTACAAACCACACGTGGTATCAATCACGGTTCCGATTATTATGGGATACGTTCCGTGCGATCCGATCGGTTTCGCTACATCCGTAATCTGACATCCGAAGCAGCTTTTCAAAACACCATGATGAAGAGCGTCTGGTGGAAATCCTGGGTGGAGCAGGCGGAGAAAGGTTCCGAACATGCGCAGAAGATGGTGCATCGGTTTCAACATCGTTCGGCCGAAGAGTTGTATGATTCGGAAAAGGATCCATGGAATTTGGTGAATCTGGCGGATCGACCCGAATTTCAATCTGTCAAAGGGCAATTATCTCAAGCGTTGGATGACTGGATGCAGGATCAAGGGGATGCCGGGCAGGGAACCGAGCTGGATGCGCTCAACCGTCAATGGCGTAACCGGGCGCGCTGAATTCAGGGTGTTATTCCGGCAGCCGGGTAAGCGTTCAAGGTCACTGTAAAAGTGGACCCTTGTCCTTCCTGACTTTCGGCTTCAATTCTTCCGCCCATTTCTGTCACAAGCTTTTCGCACAAGGCAAGCCCAAGCCCTGTTCCTTCGATGTTCAAGGTGGATTGTTCGATGTCCAGCCGATCAAAAGGTACGAAGAGTCGATGCATTTTTGTTGCCGGAATCCCGATGCCATTATCGGTGAAACTGATCTGTAAAGCATGGTTCGTGACTGCCGAGACGCTTATTTCCAAGGTGCCGCCTTCTTTGTTGTATTTGATGCCGTTGGAAGCCAGATTCAGACAGATCTGCCGGATGCGGCGTTGATCACCAACGACCTCCTGTTTGTAACTGCATCTGGATTTCAACCGGATGTCGATACGATGCGTTTTGGCGATCGGCTGGATCATCTCCGCGATTTCTTCGGTCAAGGCAACAATCTGAACCTTTTCTTTGGAGACAGAGATTTCACCGGTATCGATCTTTGAAAGATCGAGGACTTCATTGATCAGTTTCAGCAGGTGTTCTCCCAATTTACGGATCAGACCGATATGAGTTTTATGTTCGGCCACAATGTCCTCAAGTTGCAAAATGGTGGAGAAGCCGATGATGCTGTTCAACGGTGTTCTGAGTTCGTGGCTGACCCTGGATAGAAAACTGCTCTTTGCCCTGTTTGCGGATTCCGCCAGTTCTTTGGCCAGAGCCAAGGTGCGTTCGGTGCGGGCATCGGAAATAAGTTTGTAGGTGCTCATGTGAAAAGTCAGCGCCGACACCAGCGTTCCCATGCCGAGCATGATTACAAAATGGTACCAATTCGAATCCTCGAAGGACGCCGGCCCTGCAGCAATCCAAATCACCCACGCCAATATCAAAAAGCTCAGGTAATGACTCCAGACAGTCACGACAAATGCAAAGCCAAGAATGACCAACATGAAATTGGTGGATTGAATGGCTTCTTTTGTCAGGTAGAGATGCATGCCTGAATTGATGCACAGCACCAGGGCGATACTGAAACCGACAAGATAGGTTTGTGTGGGGGTGGTTTGAAAGCGCTTTGAAGTCAGGGACAGAAATCCAAAGAACAAAGTGGATATCGAACCGGTGACCGATAGCCATATCGCCGCCTTGCTGTCCTTGATCATCATCGGGTGAAGAAACGACAAGATAAAATAAACACCAAACAGGCAGATCGAAACGGGCCGTAATCGTCTCTTGAATTCCTTCAGCAGGATGAGCTGATCCCGGTCATCCAATGGGCTGATGTTTCCGCCGAAAAAACGGTTCAGTAAATGTGTGAATGTTCCCTTTAAGTCCATGCGTATGTCGTCCCTTTGCGTCGCATTGAAGGATTCAGGCTTTCCTTGGGTGGTGCTTCAGGGTGCGTGGAATGTTCGGTGCAGTATGAACGGAAGCAATCCATCTGCAATTCAATTCGGCATGAAGCATCATAAGAAATGCGGTCCCAGATTGCAAATCTACCATTTAGCTGCCACCCGGATCGGGCGCAGTTCAAAAAATAGAAGCCTATTATCAGAGGGATAAGCTCCGTCTTACACCCACTTCAAACCTCAGGGCACCGGAACTGTTTTCACGCTGCAATGGAATCGCCACTGTCATTCGACTGATCCCAGTCGTCCCACGTTCCATCTGTCTTGCTCAGGAACGCTTTTGAGGGGAAGTTTGGAGGTGAGCTGGAACTCTCCCCTTCGTTGTCGAAATATTGACCTGCGCCCACCCTGACCTGGAGTGAAAATAAAAACCATTGCGAATCATGAAGGTGACTCGGTAAGCTATGCTTCCCACTTGAGCGGGATGTTGCTGTTTGAGAGGGATGAAGGCCTTATGATGCTGGTTATCGACAATTACGATTCGTTTACCTACAACCTGGTGCAATATCTGGGAGAGATGAACGTGGATATGGAAGTTCACCGCAATGATCAAATCACACTGGATGAGATCGCTGCCAAGGACCCTGAGCGCATTCTGATTTCGCCCGGGCCCTGCTCGCCCAGGGAAGCAGGCCTTTCCAATGAAATCATCAAAGCTTACGCCGGGAAAGTCCCCTTGCTCGGAGTCTGTCTGGGGCATCAGTGCATTGCCTATAGCTTTGGCGCCGAGATCATTGTCAATTACCGGCTGATGCACGGCAAAACCTCACCGATTCGCCACAACGGCAAAGACCTGTTCGATGGCATCCCCAGTCCATTCAATGCCACCCGTTATCATTCCTTGATCGCCAAAAAGGAAACCTTGCCGGAATGCTTTGAAGTGACGGCTGAGACGGAAGAAGGGGAAATCATGGGCATGCGACACAAAACCCTGCCTATCTGGGGGGTTCAGTTTCATCCGGAAAGCATCCTGACCGAGCACGGCAAACAGATGCTCGGAAACTTTCTCAAGCTCCACGCCTGAGCATAAAAAAAGTCCCGGTGAAAACCGGGACTTGAAAATTTACTGGCAAGATTCGATTACATGTTGCGACGACGTCGTTTGACGTTCAACTGAGCCAGTGAGTGGGCGAGTGCCGCTTTGACCGTGGCCATTTCCTCGTCCGAGAGTTTCTCCTGGAGTCGGTCTTCCGCCCGCTTACGAGCTTCTTCGGCCTTGGTTTCGTCGATGTTCTCTTCAGTGATCGCCATATCCGTCAGCACGGATACTTTGTCGGGCATGATCTGCACAAACCCTTCACCGACCGCCAGGTATTGCTCGTCAGCACCCTTTTTCGCCACGATTTCTCCGGCGGATACCTGGGTCATCAACGGAACGTGCCGGGGGAAAACCCCCATCTGGCCTTCCTGGCCGGGAAGCGTCACCATGTCCACTTCCTCCGAGTAAACCTTGTCCTCGGGAGTGACGATTTCGAGTTTCAATGTATCAGCCATAAACGGATTTTACGTGGTTTGGGGTCGCAAGGACCCCAGGTGCAAAACCTATTAATCTTCTTCGTAGATCTCTTCGATCTTGCCCTTCATGTAGAAGTTACCTTCACCGACATCGTCGTGTTTGCCGTCGAGGATTTCCTTGAAGCCGCGCACGGTGTCTTTGACGTCCACCTGTTTGCCGGGACGTCCGGTGAAGACTTCCGCCACCGAGAACGGCTGGCTGAGGAAGCGCTGGATCTTGCGCGCACGGAAAACGGTCAGTTTGTCTTCCGGAGAAAGTTCGTCCATTCCCAGAATGGCGATGATGTCCTGCAGATCCTTGTAACGCTGCAACACGGTTTGAACGCCGCGGGCCACCTGATAGTGTTCTTCGCCAACCAGATCCGGGCTCAAGGCGCGGGAAGAGGAGGCCAACGGATCCACTGCTGGGTAGATACCCAACTCAGCGATCGAACGTTCCAGAACGACGGTTGCATCCAAGTGAGCAAAAGTCGTTGCAGGGGCCGGATCCGTCAAATCGTCCGCAGGCACGTAAACGGCCTGGAAGGAGGTGATGGATCCTTTCTTGGTGGAAGTAATACGTTCCTGAAGGTCACCCATCTCAGCGGCCAGAGTAGGCTGGTAACCCACTGCACTCGGTGTGCGGCCCAGTAGAGCGGACACCTCGGAACCTGCTTGTGAGAAGCGGAAGATGTTGTCCACGAAGAGCAACACGTCCTGATTTTTCTCATCTCGGAAATATTCGGTAATGGCCAGTCCGGACAAAGCCACACGGAGACGAGCTCCGGGGGGTTCGTTCATCTGACCGTAAACAAGGGCGATCTTGGAATCTTCCAATTTGTCCTGCTTGATCACGCCAGCGTCGGACATTTCACCATAAAGATCATTTCCTTCACGTGTGCGTTCACCCACACCCGCAAACACCGAAACACCACCGTGGAGTTTGGCGATGTTATTGATCAACTCCATGATAACAACTGTTTTACCCACACCGGCACCACCGAAAGCGCCCACTTTACCACCCTTCAGGAAGGGGCAGATCAAGTCGATGACCTTGATACCCGTGGTCAAAAGCTCAGGTGAAGTGGCCTGGTCGACCAGGGCGGGGGCTGGGCGGTGAATAGGGTAGTACTTGTCGGCTTTGAACGGGCCACGATCATCCACAGGTTGACCGGTCACGTCAAACACACGGCCCATCACACCTTCGCCAACGGGCATGGAAATGGGTGCGCCTGTGTCCACGACTTCAAAGCCGCGTTTGAGACCTTCGGTGGAAGACATTGCAACGGCGCGCACCCAGTTATCTCCTAGATGCTGTTGCACTTCCAAAGTGAGTTTGCTGTCTGTGTCCTGTACCTTGTATTCAATGGTCAGGGCGTTGTAGATGGCCGGCAGTTGGTCCGTGAATTCCACGTCCACAACTGGGCCAATGACTTGAACGATCTTGCCTTTGTTCATCGATTTCGAAACCTGTTATTCTATTAAGCCGGTAAGCCGTTTTACTCCATGCGCTGAGTGTCCCTCGACATTAAGAGCTGAGCACATTAAGGGCTCCTTTTGAACCCTGTCAAGCTGTCAATGGAACCCGCACCCATTTCCTTTCAATAATTCCAGGAGCTTGTGAGATATATTAGGGAATCTAATTAAATATATGTCTACCTTCCGCTTGATTAGTCATACTGAACATGTGGCTCGGAGCCTCCCTGTCTCGCCTCAGGCAGACCGGGAGGACCTTGTCCCGCTCCTCATGGCATTCATCATTCAAATTATTATCCGAAGAAAACCGATTTGATTTCTTTTAACCGCACCTCCGCAGTTATGTTTTCTTCGAAATGATGCAGATAATCACAGACACATTAAACAACCAAAGAATGGTTAAGCACGTATGTAGTGCGACTTCTGTCTTCAGCTGACATCTTGACTCTAAAGCGTCATGGCGTCATAGTCTTCTCATAACGAAAGCCACTCTTTACCTGGAAGACCCGATCCACAAAGCCCTCCGTTTGAAGGCCGCTGAAACCCGTCAATCCATGTCAGAGCTTGTTAACGACGCGTTGAAAGCTTCCTTGCTGGAAGATTTGGACTGCCGGCCGTCGACTTTCTGGCCCAAGTTGAGTGAGAAGTTAGGGTGATCATATCACGCCGGGGCGATGGTGCAAGATTCTTCCGGAGTGGAGG
>Ga0255770_10001572_pt1 | contig 21064 bp, 19 predicted proteins | sample 071ome_22_FD_179968 | JGI IMG/M metagenome (GOLD analysis project Ga0255770, IMG submission 179968) | Coastal salt marsh microbial communities from the Groves Creek Marsh, Skidaway Island, Georgia - 071404AT metaG (version 2) | ecosystem: Environmental > Aquatic > Marine > Intertidal zone >...
AGCTGTACTTTTATCTAAACCTAGATTTGTTAGATTGTTAGGATCTTTAGGGTCATTGTAAACAACTATAATGTTAGAATTTCTCTCTGCAATTCTTGTACAATCGTCTTCATTATCATCGATAACAATAACTTCGTAGTTTTTACAAAGTCTTTCAGCTAACAATTCTGATGACCTGCTGGCACCAACGATTATTACTTTTTTTAACTCTTGTTTTGATTCGATGCCAATTAATGTAGTAGCAGTCATTATGTCACCACTTTTAACAACAATTTTTACATGATCATCAGTTTTTAATTCAGTCTCACCATTAGCTATATAGGAAACATTGTCTCTAACAAATGCAGTAACTAACCAATTATCTCTTCCTCCAAACTCATGAATGTTTGCTAACTTATTACCAATAAGAGGGGAGTTTTGTGTTAGTACACCACCAATTGAAATTAATCTTCCATTTGAAAATTCATGGATATCATATATACCTACTCTCGAAAGCAATTTTTCAATTTCGTCACATGCACTTTCACTAGGATCGATAATTTGGTCAATATTTAATTCTTCTAGTTCATTTTTTAAAGAACTGTCTTGAACTCTTGCAAATGATTTTTGAGTTCCCATATTTTTTGCAATATAACATGAAAGCATATTTGCATTTTCATCATCTGTAACTGCAATAATTAAGTCAGCAGTTTCAGCACCAGCTTGAGCCAATGATGAGGGGCTACCACCATTTCCTTGAATTACTAGAGCATCAATTGTGTTATTTAACTCTTCTACTTTTAACGAGTTTTTCTCAATTACAACAACATCGTGATGTTCACTTGATAATTTTGTGGCAAGAAAACTTCCTACTTCACCAGCACCTACGATGATAATTTTTTTCAAACTGTCCTCAATTTAAGAATAGTGCCTTTTAAATTACATGGTAATATATTTATAAGTGAACCAAAATTTTACAATTGACTTTCAAAAAGAGTTCCTTTTAAACAGTCTTATAGATTTAATGTTTTCTCAAAAATTTACGAATATTAAGTTAATTGAATTAAATAAAAATACATTTCATGACTATGTTTTAATTGCAACAGCAAATTCAATTGCTCAGATGAATCCTATTATTAAAAAAATAAAAAAAGATCTTAAAATTGAAAAAATTAATTACGAAGGTTACAACACATCATGGCTACTAATTAGTCTGAATGGTATCTTGATTCAGATTTTTAATGAAGAATCAAGAGAATACTACAATATTGAGGATATATATTTTGATAGCCAAACTATTGCTAAATTCGGATAAATATTTAGGGGCTGTAGCTCAGCTGGCAGAGCACCTGCATGGCATGCAGGGGGTCAGGGGTTCAAATCCCCTCAGCTCCACTTATTTATAATGAATACTAATTACTTAAAAAAAGTTTTATTTGAAACGAAATCACTGTCTAGTTCTCAGTTGTTGATTGCAATTATTTCAATTATCCAAATTGGAATTGTATCACGATCGCTTGGTCCAGATAAATTTGGACGTGCAGTATTAGTAATAACACTTATTTCACTAATATTTAGAATTTTACATGCACGTAATAGTGACGTTTCTCTCTTATTTTTTAAAAGTTACGGAACAGCTCAAATCTTTACTTCTTATTTATTTGATTTTTTTATAAGCGTTATTGGTGCTGTAATTACAATTTTAGTTTTTCACAGTTCATTAAATTCATTGTTTGGTGAATATAGATTTGATTTATTTATTGGGTTATTAATTCTATCTCGAATGATTTATTCATTTTCTGAAACAGCTAAAGCTATTTTAACTATTCATGGACAATATTCTCAGTTAGCTAAAATTGAAGTAGTTTCTACAACTATAAGATTTTTATTTATTTTATTTTTATTTAACTATTCGCCAAAAATAGAATTTTATTTTTTAGCATACGCATCTTATTATTTTGTTTATGGATTTATTAGTTTATTATCCATTAGGAAAGAAAATATTAAATTTAATATCCAATTTTCAGATATAAATAATTATTTTCAAAAAACTAAGTCGAATTATTTTAAGCAAAGAACAGACCAGTTTGTTGGTATTGTACCGCAGCATTTCGATGTTGTAATTTTAAGTTACTTTGCAGACTATTCAACAGTAGGTATTTATAGAATAGCAAAAAGATTAGTAGAGCCTATCGATAGTTTGATTGCAGTTTTAAATCCTTTTATGCAACATAATTTAAGTAACAATAATAAATTCAGTATTAAAAATTTCTTTATAAAAGTACTTCTTCCTATTTCAGCAATTGTTTCTTTATTTTACTTTGCATTAGGAAAATACTTGATTGAATTAATTGCTGGTCAAGAATTTACTCAAAGTAATCAGCCATTAAGAATTCTTGTTATTGGATATATTGTTTATTTTTGTACATTTTGGATAAGGCAAAAATTACTTTTTGCAGAAAAAATTCATTTTCACTCAATTGCAAGGATAATTGGGACAATTGTATTTTTAACATTCGCAAATTTATTAGCAACAAATTTTAAAGCAAGTGGCTTGGCAGCTTCACTAACGCTTAGCATTATTTTTCAAAAAATTTATGAATTTTACATTTTCAAAAAACATCATTTATAAAAAATTAAATTTAAATAGCTTTTGATAGTTATCATGAAATTGTGTTAAAAAACATAAAGAAAATAGCCAATCCAATTGTATTTCTTGCATTATCGCTTATAAGCATGGATGCTTATAATTTCAAAAAAATTCCATTTCAGTATTTTGGCTTTCTTATTTTATTTTGTCTAGCGTTTTTTTTAACCACTAAAAAAATAAAAATCAATTCTCTAGTTTTTTATACTTTTTTTTTGTTAATTTTTATACCAGTTTTTTTTACCCTAAGAATTACTAATAATTTTTACTTCCTAAGCACTGATAACATAAGACTGTTTAATCTGATTTCTTTTTTTGCAGTATTCTTTTATTTTTTCACAACTTTTAATTTTGAAAGTAATAAAAGCTTTTTTGTATATTTGGAGAAATTTATTCTTATAGTTTCTTTATTAAGCTTATATATATATTTTGCACAGATTTATGACTTGCCTGAATTAACTAGAAATAGATCAGGAACTAATCTTCTTGGAAATTCACTTCAAACAACTTTTTGGCCTTATCAACACCATAGACTTCTAGGAACTTTTAGAGAACCTCTATTATTTGTTTCATTTATATCTCCTCTTTATCTCTTATTACTAAAGTACAAAAGTGATGTCAGTTACTTCATAATATTTATTAGCTCTCTTTGCATAGGACTTGCAGCAAGTGATTTAACCTTGTTCTATTTTTCAATTATTTTAGCTATCTATTTAACAATGATATTCTTCAAAAATTTCAATATGAATGAAAGCAAATTTGTTATCAAAAAAATTATTCTTGGACTAACCCTCCCAATACTTTTTTCATTTATTTCTATTGTTGAGTGCAGCGTTAACCCCAAAAGTATTGATTGTACTCAATTTGATATAAGCTTTGACAATACTGAAACATTATATAAATCAGATGCCTATGAAGATATTATAAGTTTTGATGCTGATAGAAGAAATATTGTTAATTATTTTTTCTATGAAGGTAGTAATGAAACTAGCTTAGGTTTATATATGCCCTTAAACAATTTCAATAGTTATATAAATAAAAATTTAAACATTGAACAATATTTAACTAATAGAACATTACCTCAATTCCTAAGCACTAAGTATTTGTCTCAAAATTTTGGAACCGGTAATTATTCATATTTAAAATTCACACCTAACTTTCAAAATTTATTTATAAACTTCTACTTAACATACGGAAGCTTGTTTTTAGTTCTTATTGGATCAATTTTTATTATTTCAATTTACTTTTCAAAAAATAAAAATAATATAATTTATTTGCATTTTATTATATTTTTATTTTTTTTATTTCCAATAGAAGAACTTACAGCATTTACGGGATTGATATTTGGGGTATGTTATAAAATGATAAAGAAAGAGTTAGTAAATGACCCAATTATTTAATTTTAGTCCTGGGCCGTCAAAACTTCCTTTGGAAGTTATTAATAAGGCATCAGAAGCAATATTAAATTACAAACCTATTAACAGTTCCATTCTTGAAATATCTCATCGTAGTAATGAATTTGCAAAAATATTAGAGAACATAGAAGATAAATTAATAAAAATATTGAATATACCACAAGAATACGATATTTTATTTTTACAAGGAGGTGCTACTTTTCAGAATGCACTAATTCCAAATAATATTAAAAATGATAAAAATATTGGTTGTATTGTAAATGGTCATTGGGGAATGAAAACATTTGAAGATTTTTCAAAAGTTGCAAGTAATGTTGAAATGATTGAAATAAATTATGAGAATTTAAGTTCAATTTACTTAAAAGATTATTCAAATTTTGATTATTTGCACATAACTAGTAATGAAACAATTAATGGTATTCAAATTAGAGATTTATCAAAAATTAATAATTCAAACTTAATAGTTGATATGTCTTCAGATATAGGTTCATATAAACATAATTTCAACAACATAGATTATATATATGCTGGTGCACAAAAAAACCTAGGTATACCCGGAGTAACTTTATGTGTTATTAATAAAGATTTTCTTGTTGAAAACAACAAACCAGCATATTTAAATTTAAAAGTATTAAATGAAAAAAAATCATTATTAAATACTCCTTCAACATTTTCTATATTCATTTTTGATCTAGTACTACAGTGGATGGTTGAAATGGGTGGAATTGAATACTTTGAGAAGAAATCAATTGATCAATCAAGATTAATTTATGATTATTTAGACACACACGATGACATATTTACAGTTTTAGAAAAGAGTGAATTTAGATCAAGATCTAATATAACTTACAACTTTAAAAATTCAGATCTAACAAACAATTTTTTAGAATACACAAAAGAAAAAGGAATTATAGGAATTAATGGACATAGAAGTGTTGGTGGAATAAGAATAAGTTTGTATAACAGTATTACAGATGAAATGGTCATTTATTTATTAGATCAAATAGAACAGTTTTTGAGAAAAGTATAAAAGTGAAAATTATACTAAATCAAAAATATTTATTTTCTAATTATAAATGTGAAGCTTATCTTATTAATTTTGAATCGTTTGATTTTAAAAAAGATAAAATGTTCCTTCATGAAGAAATAAATGAAAAAATAAAATTAACTGAAAATATTAAATTAGAAAGTTTCGAACCATTAATTGCTACATCTTTATTTGAAGATATTTCAGGTAAATTTAACAAAGAAATTGAAATAGATGAATTTTATCTATTAGATGGACACCATAGATGGGATTATGCTACAAGCTCAAATCAAACTAATAAGTTAAAATGTATTTTTGTGAATTATAAAGATGTAAAAATTGAATCTTATAACTTTGAAATTAATACCAAAAATAGATTATTTGAGTCATGTTTAGAAGAAAATGGCTTTCAAAAGGTGAACGATTTTAATAATTCTATACGATTTATGGAACAAAATTATTCCTCTAAACTCTATGCAAATAAATTTTCTCTCTATGAATTTAAAAGAAAAATTCAAAAAAATAAATTTATTATTCCTGTTGGTGATAAAAATGTTCCTAATGAGAAAATTGTCAACTTTACACCAATTGATTTAATTGAATTAACAACTTTGGAAAAACTTTTACCACCAAAGTCAACATGGATAACTCCAAGAATTTAAATGAAAGTTTGTCATATTATCAATTCTTTAAATCGTGGAGGGGCGGAAACACATCTTTTAGATTTATGTAAAGAACAAATCACAAATGGGTTAGAAGTTGAGATTGTTTCTATTGGTCATGATAAAGTTAATATATTTTCAATTGAAAAAGACTTATTAAAATTAAACATAACTATACATCGCCTAAATGGACCAAGAATGTTTAATCCATTTTCATACATTAAACTAAAAAAACTAATTTATTTTAAAAAATTTGATGTTATCCATTCACACCAGCCAAGAAGTGATTACATGATATTTGTAATTAAAAAGATCTTCAAAAAATCTTTAAGTTTTAAATGGATAGTATCAATTCATGGTAAATATAACACTTATCTTGAAGAAAACTTAATTAATAAGCTAAAGTTAATTTTTTTCAGTTACTTATATACTGCATGGGAAAATGCAGACCGAATAATTGCAATTTCTAAAGAAGTTGAAGACTGGGTAACAAAACTAAATACCAATTTAAAACCAGTAGTTGTAAATTATTGGATAAGTAATAAAAAAAATTTCAAAAATTTAAATAATGACAAAATAACTTTTGGATTTCTTGGGAGATTGAATAAAAACAAAGGTATCGAAGATTTAATTTATTCATTAAATTTTACTAGCATTGATTTCAATTGTATTGTCGGCGGTTTAGGTTCAAAAGATTATATGCAATTTTTGAATTCAAAAATTTTGGAAAATAGAAAACAGAATTTCAACTTCTTAGGTTATGTAGAAGATCAAGAAAGCTTTTTTAATTCTATAGATATATTTGTCTTTCCATCATATTCGGAAGGACTAGGTTTAGTTCTACTTGAAGCATTAAGCTATAAGAAGTTATGTATAGTAAGAAACAATCCACCAATGAATCAGTTTGTCTCTAATGAAAATGGATATTTATTTAACAATGTAGAAGAATTAATATCACAGATAGAGCTTGCTTATAAAGAATACAATATAGAATCAATTTCTTCAGATAAAATTAAAAATATTGAAATGATTTTAAAAAAATATGATGTTAAAGTTTTATATCCAATGATAGAAAAGGTATATCGATCATGAAAGCTTATGAATATTCCAAAATTGAGTCTTTTTGGCAAAAAACTTGGGATAACGAGAATACTTTAAGTTTAAATTCAAAATCAAATAACAAAAAATTTTACAATTTATGTATGTACCCATACCCATCAGGAGATTTACATATGGGTCATATAAGAAATTACACAATTGGAGATGTAATTACAAGATATAAACTAATGAACAACTTTAACGTATTGTCTCCAATGGGTTGGGACTCTTTTGGGTTACCAGCTGAAAATGCTGCTATTAAAACAGGTGTACATCCTAAAACATTTACAGAAGAAAGAATTCTAAATATGAAAAGTCAAATTAAAAGATTAGGTTCTTTATATGATTGGGATAGGGAAGTTGCTGCTCATAGTACAGATTATTACAAATGGACTCAGTTTTTATTTGTAAAACTTTACGAAAAAAATCTAGCTTATAAAAATGATGCACCTGTTAATTGGTGTGACTCATGTAAAACAGTTCTTGCAAATGAACAAGTCGTAGAAGGTCTGTGCGAACGATGTGATACAGTTATTGTTCAAAAAAATTTGAATCAATGGTTTTTTAGAATTTCACAATATTCACAAGAATTATTAGATGGACTAAATAAAATTGGCGATTGGCCAGAAAATGTTAAAGCAATGCAAGAAAATTGGATTGGACGTTCTGAAGGAGCAGAGTTTTCACTGGAAGTAAAGAATTCAGAACTTAAAATTGATGTATTTACTACTAGACCAGACACTATTTTTGGCATGACTTTTGCAATTGTTTCACCTGATCATAAGTTAATTAATGAAATAATTGAAATTTCTCAAAATAAAGATGAAATAAAAAAATATATTGAAATATCAAAAAAGAAGACTGACTTTGAAAGGCTTTCAACTTCGAAAGAGAAATCTGGAGTAGATACTGGTTTAAAAATCATAAATCCAGTAAATGGTCAAGAGTATCCTTTATGGATAGCTGATTATGTTCTAGCAAGTTATGGAACAGGTGCAATAATGGCAGTTCCTGCTCACGACCAAAGAGATTTCGATTTTGCTAAAAAGTATAATTTAGAGATTATACAAGTAATTAGTAAAGATAATGATAATTCAAGCAGATTAGATGAAGCTTATATCGGAGAAGGCAAGTTAATTAATTCAGAAAGTTTTAATGGACTTAAATCTCACAATGAAGCTTCTGAAAAAATTATAGAATTTCTGGTAAAAAATAAAATTGGTATAGCAAAAACTACTTTTAGATTAAGGGATTGGTTAATAAGCAGACAAAGGTATTGGGGTTGCCCTATTCCAGTTATACATTGCAATAATTGTGGAATTGTTCCAGAGCTTATTGAAAATTTGCCTGTTCTATTACCTAATATCAAAGACTATAAAAACTCTGAGGAATCTCCTTTAGCAAAAAGTAAAGAATTTTTAAATGTTCAATGTTATAAATGTGGCGGTGATGCGAAAAGAGATACTGATACTATGGACACTTTTGTAGATTCATCTTGGTATTTTTTAAGATTTGTTGATCCTAAAAATAATGAACTACCTTTTTCACGAGAGTCTGTAAATTCATGGCTTCCTGTTGATCAATATATTGGTGGAGTAGAGCATGCAATTCTCCATCTTTTATATGCAAGATTTTTTGTAAAAGCTTTAAGAGATTTAAATCTACTAGATTTTGATGAACCGTTCCATAATTTATTTTCACAAGGCATGATCAACTTTGGGGGTTCTAAAATGTCTAAATCAAAAGGTAATACAGTTGACCCAGAATCATATTTTAAAACCCATGGAGCTGATGCACTAAGGTTATACATATTATTTATGGCTCCACCAAGCGATGGCGTAGAGTGGAACGATGGGGGAATAGAAGGGACGAAAAGATTTCTAAATAAAGTATGGGATAATATGCATCAGTTAAATCAATTAAATGATTCTTTAAGTAGTGAAGAAAGTGAAGTAATTAGGAAACTAAACCAAACTGTAAACTCTGTAACTAATCATCTTAATAAATTTGAATTTAATACTGCAGTATCAGACTTGATGAAATTTAATAATGAGTTATCAAATTTTTTAGATAAAGAAAATAATTGTTCAAAAGTTAATAAGTCAAAAATTATAGAAGACTTTACAACACTGTTATATCCTCTTGCTCCACATATTGCTAGTGAAATAGATAAATTATATGCTAAAGGTAATTTATCAAAAAAAACTTGGCCAAAAGTTGATTCCAGTAATTTACAAGATCCTTTTTATGAATTGGTAATTCAAATCAACGGTAAGAAGAAATTTACTAAGGATATTCCTTCAAATTCTGAGCAAGAATTTATTGAAGAAATGTGCTTAAAAGAATTTCAAATTGAAAAAGAATTTTATCAAAAAGTTATTTTTGTGAAAAATAAATTAATTAATTTTGTTAGTTGATGAAATTAATAGTAACTGAAAGTTTATTATCTGATTTAGATGAATTCGGGATTACAAAAGATAAATATACAAAAATTTCAAATGCTGATTTAAAAGATTATCATACTCCATTGTTTGAAACAGAAAATTTAAAATTTGTTTACGATGAATTTTTTCAAATTACAGAAGAAAAAAAATTGAATTTAAATCTTTATAAAAATTTTATATTTCAAATTAAAAAATCAAATCTCAACAAATATAAAGATATTTCTAAAGAAATAGATATTTTATATTCAAATTTAAAAAAGAAAACCTTAAACCCTTGGGAGTTAACATCTTTTATTTATAATTCAAAAAAAAATTTTGAACCTGATTTATTGCAATATTTTGCTAGTGATGAAAACGCTTTTAAAATATTTTTAACATATTTAACAAAAGATCTTGTTCGAATTAAATTACTTTATAAATTTGATACACAATTTGTATCTGAAATATTAAATGAAAAAATTGATTTTAAGTTCAAGGATGCTACAACAAAAATGTATAGAATCAATGAAAATCAAATTAATAAATCATTAAATTTAATCAACAAAATTGAAAATAGTCTAGTTTTTAGTAGTTTTGAACCTTCTACAGCTAAAAGATTTTTAATAGCTATAAAAAAAATATTAGAGACTTGAGATTTTAGATTTGTTTCTATCTCTGTAGCTTTTTTTAATAATACCTTTTGAAAACGCAACATCAAGGGACTTTAAAGCTTGAACTTTATTTTCTTCACTTCCATCTAAAGCTACATTTTTAAGTGCAGTTTTAAGTTCAGATTTAATTGATTTATTTCGAGAATTTCTTAATTTATCTTGTTTGATTCTCTTTTTTTGCGATTTAATATTTGCCATTTAAAACCTTTCAGTATATAAGATATTAACTTAATACATATGTTAACTAATAAAAATATTAGAAATATTTCAATAATTGCTCATGTTGATCATGGTAAATCAACATTAGCAGATAGGCTAATTGAAAAATCTGGATTAATTAAACCTGGAGAACATAAAGATCAAGTTCTTGACTCAATGGATTTAGAACGTGAAAAGGGTATAACAATTAAATCTCAACCTGTCAGATTAAAATTTAATGATTTAATAGTTAACATCATTGATACTCCTGGACATGTAGATTTTTCATATGAGGTTTCCAGAGCATTAATTGCATGTGATGGTGCATTATTATTAGTAGATGCCACTCAGGGCATACAAGCACAAACTTTTGCACACTCCTATGCAGCAATAGAAGCAGGGTTAGAGTTGATTCCAGTCCTAAATAAAGTAGATTCAATAGATGCAGATGTTTCAAGTGCAAAAAAACAAATATTTAATTTAATTGGATCAAGAGAAGATGAGATATTTGAAATTTCTGCCAAAACTGGTTATGGAGTTGACAATTTATTACAAGAAATACCAAAATTAATATCACCACCTCAAATTAAATCTAATAGCACCAATGCTTTGATTTTTGATTCATTTTTTGATACTTATAGAGGTGTAGTTGCTTCAATTAGGATGTTTGGTGGTGATATTCTTCATAATCAAAAACTAAGACTTGTAAATTCTAAATTTTCTTTTTCTCCAGCGGAGATAGGATATTTTGATTTAAAATTTACGCCTTCTCAATCTCTGGAATCAGGTGAGGTTGGTTATGTTGTAACAGGAGCTAAAGACTTATCTCAAATAAGAGTAGGAGATACATTAGTTTCAGATGATGATCCAAAACCTATTATAGTTTCTGGCTATAAAGAACCTCAACCTACAGTATTTTCAAGTATATTCCCTTCAGATAGTGATGAATATACTAAATTAAGAGAATCATTAGACAAATATGTTCTAAACGATGCTAGTTTCTTTTTTGAACCAGAAACTTCTTCAGCTTTTGGGTTTGGATTTAGATGTGGATTTTTAGGATTATTACATCTTGAAATAGTTATTGAAAGACTTGAAAGAGAGTTTAATCTATCTTTGATTGTTACCCCACCTTCAGTGGAATTTAAAATAGTTAGAAATAATAATCAGGAAATATTAATAAAAAACCCAACAGAAATAGATAAATATACAGATATAAATTTTATAGAAGAAAAATATTGTGAGGTAAATTTACTTTTACCTAAAGAATATATTGGTTCAGTAATACAACTCTTAAACGATAAAAGAGGTCAACAAATAGATATTAATTATCTTTCAACTACGATGGTGAAAATACAATATAAGCTTCCTTTGTTAGAACTCGTAACGGGTTTTTATGATTCGCTTAAATCAGTTTCTCAAGGTTTTGCAACATTGGATTATAAATTGTTAGATTATGAAAAAGGTAATTTAGTTAAATTAGATATCTTAGTTAATGGGCAAACAATTGATTCATTCAGTTCAATTTTAGCAAAGCAAAATGCAGAATTTGTAGGTAGAAATAGAGTAAAAAAGTTATCAGAATTGATACCTCGGCAACAATTTGATATTCCAATCCAAGCAGCTATTGGATCTCGAATAATTGCTAGAGAGACAATTAAAGCATTAAGAAAAGATGTAACCGCTAAATTATATGGAGGAGATGTTACAAGAAAAAGAAAATTATTAGAAAAACAAAAAGAAGGTAAAAAGAAAATGCGTCAAATTGGGAAAGTAGCAGTTCCTAAAGAAGCATTTAAAGAGTTTTTAAAACAATAATGCATATTCCAACAATTTTTGATATAAATATAACTCAAAAAAATCATTATGAGATTATAGATCGTAAAAAAATACATCATTTAAAAGATGTACTTAGAATAAAAAATGGTCAAACAATCAATCTTTCAGATGGTCATGGAAACTTATATATTGGAATATTTAACAATAACCTGATAGAAATACTTGAATCTAAAAATTATAAAAGAACGAATGACATAAAAGTTTTTTTTCCTCTTTTAAAAAACAAAGATAGATTTCGATTTTTAATTGAAAAATTAACTGAATTATGTGTATCTGAAATTTATATCGGAAAAACTGAATTTACTCAAAATAGTTATGTTAATGAAGAAAAAATTAGTAGTTGGATTATTGCTTCAATAGAACAGTCAGGTGTTCCATTTATACCAAAATTAAATTTAGTTGAGAACATAGATTTTAATATTTTTGATACATGTTTAGATATTTCAGGACAACCAATAAAGCAACATTCTGAAAAAATTAACAATTTTGCAGTAGGACCAGAAGGAGGCTGGTCAAACAAAGAACTTGATTCCTTTGATTTTATATATTCTGTTTCAGGTTTTACTTTAAGAGTTGAAACTGCAACTTTAACAGCTGCAGCATTATTGATGTAAAATTAAATTATGAGTAATAAGTCTATTTTTGAAATGATTCTTGATGGAGAAGTTAACTCGAATATCATCTACGAAAATGAGTATGTTTTTGCAATAAATGATTTAAACCCTGTTGCAAAAGTTCATTTATTAATAATTCCTAAGAAAAAAATAGAATCTATAAATTTTATTGATCAAGAAGACTCTATAATTCTTTCCCAAATGTTTTTAACAGCAAAGTTATTAGCAAAAAAATATGAAATTAATAATTCAGGATATCGATTAATTGTTAATACAAATGAAAATGCTGGACAAACAGTTTTTCATATTCATATGCATTTAATTGGTGGAGAAAAATTAAAGAATATTTAAATATGAAAGAAATCACAATTCCACAAAATCAAGATATTGTAAATCTTTTAGGTATTAATGATGTAAATTTAAAATACTTACGCAAAGTATTTCCTAGCATTGATTTAAATGTTCGTGGAAATTCTATATTTTTAGATGGTGATGAAAAGTTAATTGCCGATTTCCAAATAATATTTGATGAAATGGTAAATATGAATAAAAAAAATGAAAGTATTGATGTTTCTGATATTGAATTACTCACTAAATTAAAAACAAAAATAAATCAAACAAATGCAAGTTTTAATCAAATTGAAATTACTAACGATAAAAAAATTAAAATAAAAAACTTGACTCAATTCAAATACTTAGAAGCAATTGAGAAATCAACTATTACTTTTGGTATTGGACCAGCTGGAACTGGTAAAACATTTTTAGCTGTTGCTAGTGCTGTAAAAATGTATAAAGAAGAAAAAATTAAAAAAATTGTTTTAACAAGACCTGCAGTTGAAGCAGGGGAAAGGTTAGGTTACTTACCTGGTGATTTATCACAAAAAATTGACCCGTACTTAGTACCTCTTTTTGACTCTCTGGAATATTTTCTTGGAAATGAAAGCTTACAGTATTTAATTGATAAGAGAAATATTGAAATAGTACCATTAGCTTATATGAGAGGAAGAACTTTAAATAATGCTTGTATTATATTAGATGAAGCACAAAATTCTACTCTTAGCCAAATAAAAATGTTTTTAACCAGATTAGGCGAAGATTCAAAAATGATTATTACAGGTGATGAGTCACAAGTTGATTTAAATAATACTCATTTGTCAGGGCTTAAAAAAGTTAGAAAAACTTTAACATCAATAGATGAAATTGAGGTAGTGGAATTTACTTTAACTGACATTGTAAGAAACAAGATTGTTTCAAAGATTTTAGAAGTATTTCCAAAAAATAATGAATAAATATACTGAACATATTAAAAAAGTATTGTACCTAATGGTTTTTGCTGCGGGTGTATGGTTTATATCCTTCACTGTTTTTCCCGAGAATCAGATTATTGAAATTGATATTGGTGATGAATCTCCAGCAACATTTTTCTCACCTAGGTATATTTCAGTTGTTGATGAAGTTAAAACTCAAAATCTAATTGATGATGCTTTGAATAATGTACCTCCTGTTTACTCTATAGATTCTGAAGTTAATTCAACAGTAATTGATGGAATTACAGATATGTTTTTAACTGTTATTAAAGCCAGAACTGAAGAGACACTTATTCAAGATGATGAAAATGATATTAATGAAACAAATCCAGTTGTTGAAATAGTTCAATTAAACAAAATTGAACAGATTGAAAAAATTCAGACTTCTCTTTTGTTTTCAACAATATCAACCTCAACAGTAGAAGTTTTAGTAGAGGTATCAAATAATGATATTAAAAATGGAAATAATTATTTAACACAATTAGAAATAGAAGCAAAACTACAAGCAAATAAATTACTAACTTCTGGCATTAGTAATGACTCTTTAAACCAAATCAGACAAAATATAGTTTCCACACCTCCTAATTTAAACTTACAAAGCGAGATATATGCAATAATTCCTGAAGCCAGAGTCGGATCTGCTGTTGCAGAAATAATATCTGAAAATTTAATAGCTAACCAAAAGCTAGAAGAAGAATTGTGGAACATCCAAAAACAAAAAGCTATAGAATCTGTTCAATTTGTTGAAGTACAATTTTTTAAAGATGAATTAATAGTTCAAGAGGGACAGATTATAACAAATGTTATTTTTGAGGCCTTAAATGAATTAGGTTATTTATCAGGACAATCTAGAACTGTTCAAACAGCTGCAATTCCAATAATCGTTTCAGTTTTTGTGGTTTTGTATGTTTTATTATGGAGATTAAAAGATTCCATTTGGAAAAATGATAATGAACTTTTACTAATATTAACTTTATTATTTATGTCTTCACTCTCATTAAGAGGTGTTTCATATTTTTCTCAGCTTTCTGATTTCAAGTTCATACAGTATGGTTTACCAATATCGTTTATTGGAATTATTTCTATGACCCTATTAAATTTACGAGCCACTTTAATACTTTCACTATCTAGCTCATTACTTGCACTTGCAGGTGGTGGAAATATTGGGTTAGTTGCATTAGGTGCACTTGGTACTATCATTCCAGCTATTTTTATTTCAGAAGAAACAGACAGAAAGATATTAAGAGAAAGAATTATTTATATCTCTCTTTCTCAACCGTTACTTGCCTTTGGCGTATATTTTTATTTAAGACAAGAAGCAAATTTAACTCAAATTTTACTAGTTGCATTTTTTAGTTCTTTAATTACTAATCTATTTGCTTTCTCATTAATTTCTTATATAGAAAATATATTCAGAATCACATCAAATTTAAAATTATCTGAATTATCTGATAGAAACCATCCAGCTTTAAGATTTCTTGAAGATAATGCTTTAGGCACCTTTAACCATTCACTTGTAGTTGGAACCCTGGCAGATCGTGCAGCATTGAAAATTGGAGCAAACAGTCAACTTGCAAGAGCCATGGCTTATTATCACGATTTAGGAAAAACTACCAATCCTTTAATGTTTGTTGAGAACCAAATAGGTTATTCAACTCCTCATGAACAATTAAATCCAATGGAATCAGCAGAGATTATTAAAAGTCATGTAACAGAAGGTATAAAATTAGCTAAAAGATTTAAATTACCTGAAATTGTATATAAAGGAATTGAGGAACATCATGGTGATTCAGTAATTAGATTTTTCTATGAAAAAGCTAAAGTACAAGGATTTCAAGTTAATAAAAATGAGTTTAGACATCTAGGTATTAAACCAACAACCAAAGAATCTGCAATATTAATGTTTGCTGATTCTTTAGAAGCAGCTTGTAGAGCAATTTTCATGCAAGAAGATGCTGATGAAAATAAAATTAGAAATATAATTGAGCAGATATTTAACGAAAAAATTTCAGATGGCCAACTTCAAAACTCTCCATTAACATTTAAAGAAATAACTTTAATCAAAGAATCTTTTCAAAAAAGTTTAGAAGGGTTATATCACCAGAGAGTTTTGTACCCTGATAGTTCTGAAGAAGAGTAAATAATTGAAAATTAATTATTATGGAAATTTTTTAAAAAATGAAAAAATAGCAATTAATGATGCTTTAAATATTTTTGAACTTTTTTTTCCACTAGACAATTACATTTTTGTTGAATTACATTCAATTAATAAAATAGAATCTAAAAATCTTAATAATGAATATTTTGATAAGAATTATTCAACAGATGTTATAACATTGCCAATATTTAAAAATTATAAATGTCTTTTACATTCAAATTTTAAAGAAAATGTTATTTTAGGCGATATTTTTATATGCAAAGATGAATTAAAAATTAATGCAGAAAAATATAAAAAAACTTTAAATGAAGAATTGCAGTTAGTTTTAGTGCATGGCTTATTGCATTTATTAGGTTTTAGCCATAATCAAGAAACTAAACTAAAGAAATATGAAGAAAAAATATTAAGTAAGCTTTGGAATGAATAAAAATACAAAAAAATTAACTCATCTAGCAATAGTGATGGATGGTAATGGTCGGTGGGCAACTCAAAAAGGCTTGGATAGAACTAATGGCCATGCTGCTGGGGAACACTCACTATCTAGAACAATTGATTGGGCAATTAAAAATAAAATACTTTGGTTGACAGTCTATGCTTTCTCAACTGAAAATTGGTTGAGAAGCATAGAAGAAGTTGAATACTTAATGTTCTTCAATAGAGATATTTTAATTAGGAGAAGGGAAGAGTTTAATGAAAAAGGTGTTAGATTTAGGTTTTTAGGTAATTTAGAAGATAATAAAATACCAGAAGAAAACAAAAGATTAATGATTGAAACTGAGTATTTAACAAAGAATAATAGTATATTAAATCTTAATTTTGCATTTAATTATGGCTCAAGAAGTGAAATACATAATGCAGTAATAAATTTACATAATAAAAATTTAAATAAAGAACTTAATGAAATAAATTTTGAAGAACAATTTAGGTCAAATTTCCAGTTCCCAGAAGTTCCAGATCCAGATCTACTACTTAGAACAGCAGGAGAGAAGAGATTAAGTAACTTCTTGCTCTATCAAATTAGTTATTCAGAACTAATTTTTATTGATGATTTATGGCCAGATGTTGATGAAAAGATTTTAGACAAAGTTCTATTAGAATTTAAAAGTAGGAAAAGAACGTATGGTGGAAATTAACAGAGAACTTTTTGAAAAAATTGTAAAAGTTTCTCAATCGAGAGGTTTTGTCTTTAATTCGTCTTCAATTTATGGAGGGCTTCGAAGCTCTTACGACTATGGACCATTAGGTTCAATTCTGAAAAAAAATATTTCAGAGGAATGGTGGAAGAGTTTGAGAATTAATTCAGATGCAAATATTTTCCCCATTGATACTTCAATAATTCAAAGTACTCAAGTTTGGACAGCTTCTGGCCATTTGTCAGAGTTTTCTGATCCACTTGTTGAATGTAAGAAATGTAATACAAGGTTAAGAAGTGACAAGTTAAATGAAATAAGTTGTGAATGTGATGAGCCGGAATTTACAGATCCAAAGAATTTTAATTTAATGTTCTCTACAAATATTGGACCAACTGAAAATGAAGATTCTAAAGTTTATTTAAGACCAGAAACAGCACAGGGTATTTTTATAAATTTTGAAAATGTACAAAGAACAATGAGAGCTAAACTTCCATTTGGGATTGCAAATATTGGTAAATCTTTTAGGAATGAAATAACTCCTGGTCAATTTATATTTCGAACTCGTGAGTTTGAACAAATGGAGATAGAGTTTTTTTGTAAACCACAAGATTCTTCAAAATGGTTTGAATTTTGGAAGAAAGCAAGAATGGAGTGGTATTTAAATCTTGGTATTTCAAAAGATTATCTTAGATTTAGAGAACATACGCAATCTGAATTAGCCCATTATGCAAAGAAAACAGTCGATATAGAGTTTCTGTATCCATGGGGTTGGGGTGAGCTTGAAGGAATAGCAGATAGAGGTATTTATGATATTGAAGCTCATCAAAATGCAAGCGGTAAAGATTTAACTTATTTTGATACAGAAGCAGATTCAAAAATATTGCCTAATGTTATTGAACCTGCAGCGGGTTTGACTAGAACTGTATTCGCATTACTTTGTGCATCTTACAAAGAAGATAATGTAAATAATGAAATTAGAAATTTCTTTTCATTTAGTTTTAATATAGCGCCAGTACAGATAGGTATTTTACCTTTAAGCAAAAAAGAAAATTTAATCAGTCTTGCAAATGAAATAAATGATATGCTTTTAGTCAAATATCGCACTGAAATTGATATAACGCAATCAATTGGAAAAAGATATAGAAGGCAAGATGAAATAGGCACACCTTATTGTATAACAATTGATTTTGAATCTCTTGAAGATAGTAAGGTAACAATTAGAGATAGAGATACAATGCAACAACAAAGAGTGCCTATTGATAAACTAATTAATTTTTTTGATAAATATTAATGTCTATTTCAAAAAATTCGATTGAAGATCTTAAAAAAAATTCAAAAATTAGTGATTTTGTGCTGTCGACTACTACTGGAAAATTAAGAGGATTAAAAGGTATGGCTCTATGTCCATTCCATGGGGAAAAAACTGCAAGTATGAGTTTTACTGATACGGAAAATTTGTTTCACTGTTTTGGATGTAAAGAGGGAGGTGATATTTTTCACTATGTACAATTGATAAATAATTTTGAATTTCAAGAAGCCGTGGAGTTTGTAGCTGAAAAATATAATTTCAGACTTAGTTACACATCAAATCAATATGAAGTAGATACTAAGTCTTATCTTGAAAAAATGAAACATCTACAAGAATATTTCATAAGTGAAATTCAATCTGAAAAAGGAACACAATCTAGGAGTTATTTAAAAGACAGAGGATACAGCAATGAAGAAGTTAGATATTATGGTATCGGGTTTATTTCTAGCGATTTAGCCTCATTAAATAAATATTTATCTAGTAAAAATATCTCTGAACAAGACTTATCAAAATTAGGTTTTAAAAGTTCAAATAATAATTTTCTTTTTAAAAATAGAATTATGTTTCCAATTCTGAACTTCAAAAACGAAGTTATTGCTTATGGTGGAAGGTCATTAGACAGCTTTGGTCCAAAATATATAAATAATTCGGATTCAATATTATATAAAAAAAATAAAAGCTTATTTTTTAGTCAAAAATTTTTGAAATCTGTAAAAGAAAAAAGTTTTGTTTTTATTGTAGAAGGATATTTTGATGTCTTAGCTTTAAACCAATTAGGTTACTCTAATGTCGTATCAGCATCAGGAACAGCATTTACTATCAATCAACTAAATATTTTAACTAGATACACTAAAAAATTTCTTTTATGCTTTGATAACGACGAAGCAGGATTAAAAGCTACTGAAAAGTTTTTAGAATTAAAAGGTCAAGTTTCAACACAAATTGAAATACATTGTTTAAATTTGCCAAAATCTTATAAAGATATATCTGATTTTTATGAAGCAAAAAATAATAATTTTTCTGCATTGATTAAGGAAAATAAAAATATAGTTGAATATTTGCTTGATCTTAAAATGCAAAATGACTTTGATAAAGTTTCAATTTTTAATTATTTTAGACAATTGTCTATTAATTTAAGTCCACTAGAAATTGATGTTGCATTAGATTATTTATCTTTAAAACTAAATACTCAAAAAGATATTTTAAAAAGTGAAATTAGTTATAACCCAACATCAGAAACAAATTCAGTAAATAATAACAAATCGTTAGCCATAGAAACTTTTAAGGAAATTATTTTTGCAGAGATTCTAAAGCAAAAAGATAATATTTCTGACGAACTAAATGAAATAATTTTAATAAATGATTCATTTGCAGGTGAAGTTATCTCAATGAAAAAAAGTAAAGAGTTCAAAAATAGTTTGTTGAATGTTTCATATTCAGATAGTCAATTAAAAGAATCAACCGCGAGGCTTTATTTACATTATGCTGAATTTAAAATTCGTGATTTAATACAAGAATTTGAAAATTCAACAGAAAAAGATTTTTCAATTATTCAAAAAATTGAAAATATCAAAAAGAAAAAAGAATTCTATCTGAATACTATTTGATACCTAGTATTATTAATTTGCTATCCGAGGTAGCTCAATTGGCAGAGCAGCGGACTGTTAATCCGTTGGTTGTGGGTTCAAGTCCCACCCTCGGAGCTTAACTTATTAGATTTAACTATAATAGAATTGAATGGAGGGATTATGAATTATCTTGATATAGTAAAAGAGAGAGCAGAGGGTAAAGATTTAAGTGTTCTTGGAGGATCAGTTAAATTTATTGCTGGTGATAATATTGTATTTATTGATGGTGTTAGTGGTGATATTTCATCAGAAGACAATGAAGCCACATGTACTGTAACAACTGATGAGGATACAATGCAAGCAATAATGGATGGTTCATCAAGCCCACAAGCTGCTTTTATGACCGGAAAACTAAAAGTTTCTGGTGATATGAGTATTGCATTAAAAGTACAGTCTATAATTTCATAATTTTAGGGCCTGTAGCTCAGTTGGTTAGAGCAACGGACTCATAATCCGTCGGTCGCAGGTTCGAGTCCTGCCGGGCCCACAAAAATAATTTTTTATGAAGATTAATATTAATTCAATTAATGTCATAGGAATATTGCTTGCCTCATCTCTTTTGATTCCTTCAAATTTTGGCTTAAACCTAGTCGGTATTAATTTTGAAGATTTACCTGTAATTTTTGTTTTTATTTATCTAATTATTAAATACTTTAAAAACTTCAAATTTACATATATAGATAAAATATTTTTTATATTTTTCTTTTTATTTATTATGTATTCAAATATTTTTACAAAGAATTTTTTGATTTTCAATACATCAAATTTGAGAATATATTTTTATTTTATTTTTTCGTTTTTAATAGCAAAAGAACTAATAAAAAACAATAAAAATATAATACAAATTTTTGAACCTCTTTGGATTGTCATGGTGGTAAATTTTATAATCATTCTTTTTCAGATTCAATTACCCGGAGCTGTTGATGGATGGATATTAAACAACACAGGAAGTAATA
>Ga0255770_10001577_pt1 | contig 21029 bp, 23 predicted proteins | sample 071ome_22_FD_179968 | JGI IMG/M metagenome (GOLD analysis project Ga0255770, IMG submission 179968) | Coastal salt marsh microbial communities from the Groves Creek Marsh, Skidaway Island, Georgia - 071404AT metaG (version 2) | ecosystem: Environmental > Aquatic > Marine > Intertidal zone >...
CAAGATATTGCTGTCCGTAATATTGCCATTGTTCCATCGTCCATCCAACTGGTAAACCTTCAGGCGGTACAGGGGGCCCTTGATATTCGATAACGGGTTCTATCGATTCTTCTACAGTGGTTGAGGGCGAAATCTCTGGTTCAGCATAGACCTTCATTTGTTCCGGTTGATGTTGTTGTTCGTGATATTGGATGGGCGGACCATCTTGTTGATGTCGTTGTACTTCTTCTTCGACTTCTGCTTCGGGAGACCTTCTTCTCAACAAAAAGAGGAGGCCGAGAAGGGCAATTACACCTCCCCCCCCAAAGATCGCAATGTCTGTTGCCAAGAATTCGTCGTTTTCAGGTTCATCTTCAAAGACGAATGTAAGCATCGTGGTTTGTGACGAGAACTGGTCAAGTGTTGATACTGTGACTTTTACATCCCCCTCAGTTATGCCGCCAAATCTACGCACTTCACAATCAACCAATTGCTTTTGTTCAATCGAATTTCCAGGTTGTAAACTGAATTCCAGTTCTTCTTCAAAGAGAACTTTTTGGCAAATAACTTGCCACTGCTCGGGGAATTCAATATTGAGGTGAAATGTTTCAGCCTCTGAAGATGTACTTGAAATATTTACATAAAATGGTGAAGCCATGTTGTGATTGATCATTTGATTTGTCATTTGTTCAATGTTAAAATCTAACGTCCTCTTTTTGGTCACCATCATCATGGCTTCTGTTTTCATTGTGTATGGTAAACCATCTTCATCTATTGCACCTGTGACCTCATACGTAATGACGATTCGAGAATTTAATGCCAAATCCTCTGGAAGAAGGAGTTCAGTTTTGAAAAGTACAGGTTGATTTGGAAGAAGTTGAACCGGTATTTCTTGGGCCATTGCACGGTCTCCTCCATTCATTGTAAAGAATGCAATAATGTTTTCATTGGGGGGGTGAACAGATAATGATGCCCTAACAGTGAGTCGGTCATCAACAGCATTTCCTAAATTTGTCAAGGATGATTCAGCAAATCCGATTCCACCACTTTCTACTTCACTAGACTGGTTTCCTGATGTTAAGACTGGAATTCGAATTGAGCTTGTGATGATTGTAAACTCAATATGGTTATCGACATCATTCAAATCTTGACCAAGAGTTGATGTTGCTGCCACTTCAATGGTGTGAAATTCCCCAGCACCCTCGTCGTTTGGAAGGTGTAACCAAATTGAGAATACCATGACATCTCCAAGGTCATATGGTGCTGTAAGTTCAACATTATCCTCGATAGGTTCGCCGTCTTCATTTGCTAACCACCACGACCATGATTCTGGCAAGTTGGGTAGAGTGATGTTTGCAGACGATTCGCCGTTACCTAAATTTGAAATTCGAATTGGAATTTCATTGGATTGACCAGGTGTTAATTTTTGAGGTAATTCGAGTCCTTCAATTTTCACGTCATAGAAGGTGTTCACCCTCAATCGGTCGAAATCATGCCCATGAATTTCCATAAAACTTCTTTGAGATTTTATCACAGGCGTAATAGTGGGGCCTCTGTCGCCTCCTTGTGCGTTGTTAGGTGCTTCGATGATGACATCAAACGATGTTGATGTACCAGCGTTGAGCACAGCATTTGTTCTTGAGGGTTGATGAACAATCCATTGTCCCACATCTTCAGAAAGAACCGAGATGTCAAAAATATCTTGCCGGGATGCATTGTTCCAAATGGTGTAAGTTAATGTAATCGCCTCACCAGGTTCGACAAAATGAATTCCATCGATGAAATCGTTCGAAACATCCACACTCGCATCACTCATCATGGATGCAGAGACATCGACATTTGATGTCGCCACTCGCCGAGTATCATTTTGTGATGTTAACGATAGCGTGAATTCTGACATCGTATCTGGAACAGCCTCTGTGGGTATTGTTAAGAGAAAAGCGACAAATTGTGGTTGATTTGGTCGTAATTGAATACTCGTAGGTTGATTCCAATCAAACTGAACGTTCCAATTTGATGGCAATTGCGATGTATCAATAGCGAGGTCAAAGACATCAGTTGCATCCCCTATATTTTCAACACTCAACTCAAACTGACAGGTATATGTTGGTGGGCAACTTGGTTTTGGGGATTTGGGATGGATTATTGGTATTCGGTCAGCGATGACTTGAAATTGGAAGTTCGAACTTGTTCCTATCGAACTATATTGTTTAGAATTCAAATCAAGTTGCATGGATTTGAAGCCAATTGAGGAATTTGCATCAGGTTTGAATTTTATGTCAAATTCATGTGGTTGGCCCGGTGTAACAAGAACGCCGTCCAGTGGATCAAAACTAGTTCCCGATGTTCTTGCGTAGTAAATTTCCCAATCTTGAGGGAGATTTTTCACCTCAGGAATAAACGACTCAGTAATGTTTCCTGTATTTGTTACTTCTATCCGAACACTACCCCATTCACCCGGTAAAGATGGTACACTCGAGACTGAACGAGCTGTGACCCCATATTCCGACTGCCTCACTTTTTGGTCATAAACAATCACGATTTCATCAAACCAAAATCCGATATCATTGCCACTTGTATCGCTTTCAAAGAAGAATCTGAATTGTGAGTTTTGATGAAAATACTGTGATGCAACTGGTACAATGGGGGAGGATGCTCCTTTGTCTGATAAACTGAATGTAAGCCAATTTGCACCATCAATGAACGAGTTATCCACGGTTCCTTGTAGAGTTCCGATATCATTCCACGCACCAAGTTGAGATAGGGCTTGCATCTTTATTGTATCATTTGGGGCAAGACTTCCAGTGTAATAAAACGAAAAGCCATTGGTTCGAAGAGGATTCGGATGGGCATCTGACAAATCCATTGCAGGAAAAACGAGAGAACTTTGCAAATTGTTTGGGTATGTTGAACCTTCGCCGTTGCCAATATGGCATGATGTACCCATTGAAATTGAGGTATCTGAATTCAAATTCCATGATGACCCTGCCGTCCATCCAAGAAGAGTATCACAATTGAAATAACTATACGCAACTGTGAAGAATCGTGAGTAGTCATTGTTTGATGGGTCATCATCTGCAATTGTAGGAGAAACTGAAATTTCGAGTGTGTGGTTACCGGAATATGTCGGCGTGATCTTGACTGAAGCAACCCCTTGAGACCCTCCGGATATTTGACTAACCTGTGTTGATGCAGTTGCTATTTCAAAATACGTGTATTCGTTGTGCAATAATTTTGCAGTCACAGTGACGACGCCGGATGAAGATGTCCCCAAATTTTCGATGGTGATGTCGATTTGACTTTCTACATTCAATACAGCATCAATTGCGAAGAGCGATTGTGGGCGATTGAAACTCGCAATGGGATAATTCGAAGAAAACATTCGATACTTTGTTGAGTTTGTGGAATCAGGATAAAAAATATTGATGCTATCAACCGTCAAATCTACTCCAGTTGCACGACCAGATGTTTCTTGTTGAGCATGCTGGTTCGATAAGTGGGTCGGCGTTGAAACTGATGCAAGCATGAGCATGCATAAAAAAACCGCTTGTCCCACTCCTTTCATTCCGCTCGTTTCGACACAGTGCTTCAAAGTATATAGGGGGAATGTTCCTAATTATTCCGCCTCGGATAGACTCTCTTGCTTTGATACAGATTGTTGAACGTGTTCCTGGGATAGCCGCACCCGTTCTTCATTTTTCTTTTCTCGACTACGGGCTGCAAAATAAACGGTGAAAGAAGGAACAAGAACCATCGCAAAGCATCCGATGACTGCGGCCAATGCCCACAAGAATTCTGTTGCTGCATCGATATTGAAAAGGTCGATATTTCGGAATTCTTCATTCACAGTTTGAATAGTCATTGTAGGCTGAGTGCTTCGATTTCCATTCTCAATGACCTCGATAGTATATGTCGAAGGAAGATGTTGGTATTCAATAAGAGATCTTGCTTTAACCTCGGCTTTAGCCAGAGAGGTGGCGTGAACAGTCCCATTCGAACGACGTGAAGGGTCGGGGTCAGTGAGCGTGGCGATAAACAAAGTATCTCCCGATTCAAGGATTTTTTCATGAACAGTGCTTTTTTCACACTCGGAAAAACAAACAAAATCCTCATTGAAATCACCGGCTAAATGAACATCAACGCCAAGGGAAGGATGGCTATATATCCCTGCCGAATTTAAGACTCTCAGTGTGGCCATGGAAGACAAACCTTCAACAGAGACATTGACCCAAGTCAAATTTTCAGGGTTAGCATTGACTTGCCAGGTCCATTTGGTCTGATTTAACTCTTCGTCGTAATAGGAATTGGTTGCCTGTCCGTCAAAGATTTGTTCTTCTGATGTTGTTTCGTAGAGGTAGTACGAAGGGGAAATCGTGGCGCCGTATACGGCATAAGACAAGAGAAAAATAAGTGTGAACGATAAGCCAAGAAGGGTTCGTAGAAGATTGGGGTTTTGAGCCAAAGCCTTCTTCATGGCATCCCCTGTTGACACATCTTCATCAACTCTTGTATACTTCTAATCGAGAAACAGCAAAGAAGCGGTGCCAAGAATCAAGCGTTGTTTTCATATAGGGGTGCAAGGTGGACGACATACACGGTGTGTACCTATGACGACTGCATACGATATTCCTGCGGATACTTTGATTGATGCGTTAAGTACAGCTTTGGCTGAAAATGGCCATGTGACAAAGCCTGAATGGGCCGAACACGTCAAGACTGGTGCGAACCGTGAACTTCCTCCCTCTCAAACAAATTGGTGGGAGACCCGATGTGCAGCCATACTTCGAAAGGTGTACCGAAACGGTCCTGTCGGTGTCACGCATCTGTCCCAAGATTTCGGTGGTAAGAAGAATTACGGGTCTAAACCTAACCGCCCTGTAGCTGGCTCTCGACACATCATTCGTACTGCTCTTCAGCAACTTGAGGCAGCTGGTTTGGTTGAAAAAGTAGAAAGCAGATTCATCGAAGGTGAAGACGGTGACGAGGACGTTCAATTGTACGCAGGGCGTGTCGTTACATCTTTAGGTCAATCTTTCGTTGACAATGTTGCTCATTCAATCCGTGCTCAAGTTGAAGAACAGTATCCCGGATTAAGCAAATACTGAAGCGGTTGTGGAGAAGTGGTATCTATGTCGTCGAACCATGACACTGAACTCGATGCACTTCGCCAACAACGCAGAGCACAATTGCAACAAGAAATTCACCAACAAGTTCTCGAAAGAGAAGAACAAGAGCAACAACATCAACAACAAGTGCAGGCTCAGGAAAACATCGATGCATTCATTCGATTAAACCTCTCATCAGAGGCAAAAACACGCTTAACTCAATTGTCTTTGGCCAACGCACAAAATGGTGAACAGATCAAACTCCTCCTCATCAAAAGCATTCAGAATGGAAACATGTCAACACCAGTATCCGATGAACAGTTCCGAATGTTTCTCGAATCATTATCCAAGAGCCGTAGAAATACGTCAATCCGAAGAATCTGAGAAGGTGCTCAAAATGTCAAGAAATAAACCAGCAGCAAAGAAAATACGATTAAACAAAGTAACCAAACAAAACCGAAGAGTTCCTGTTTGGGTTATGTTGAAAACGAATAGAAACACTGTCTCTCACCCAAAGAGACATCACTGGAGAAGGAGTAAACTCCAACGATGAGGTGATGAAATGGCACGAGGAAAAGAATCAGAACTCATCGTTCCCCTCCGAAGAGCATGGAACATTACCCGTTTCAAAAGAGCGCCAAGAGCAATGCAGATTATTCGTGAGGAAGTCATTCGACACTGCAAAGTTCAGGAAGATGAAACCATTTACATTGATGAAAATGTCAACAAACATATTTGGTCGCGTGGGATTGAAAATCCACCAAGAAAGGTAAGATTGGTACTTATTCGTCACGATGTTCCTGACATGCCTGATGTGGAAGTTCGTTTGTTTGAGGAGTGATTAGATGGGAAATATTCGACCAAGTTTCATTAAAGTACGTGCAATTCGATTAGTTGAAGAGCATGGAGAGAAGTTCACTGATGACTTTGAACACAACAAACACATGGTGACTCAACTTACCGATGTTGAATCTAAAAAATTACGAAACTGGATTGCAGGATACGTAACTCGATATCGCCAACGAAGAACTGACTAGGTGGATTTGTTGTGGCGGTCCGAGTCGATTGGGACCGCCAGCCAGTCAGTGTCCATTGCAATGATTCGCCTCCCCTTGAACGATTAATTGAATTCCTTCGTTCAAAATACAATTGTCGAAAGCACTCCGTTATTATGAGGGACAGAGAGAACGGTGCTGGATATCTTTTTTTCGTGTATCAAAATCTTGACCCTCGATGGATTATCTCATTTCAAGAAACGGAGGTGTCGGAATAGGTGAAAGAAAGGACATTCCGTTACCAGCATCGACGTTTACATTGAAGATCATTCTCGTCGGCACATCAGTTGAGGGAAATGCAGGGGCAATTTGTCGTGCAATGTTGAATTATGGGTTCGACCAACTTTCCTTTGTTCAACCTCTGTGTGATATTTACTCTACTGAAACCCGAAACAGAGCAAAGCATGCCCAACGTGTCCTCGATGAGGCGTCTGTGTATGATACTCTTGACGAAGCGATACGTGATTGTTCACTTGTATTTGGTACATCAGGAAAACGAGAAACTGGTGATAAAACAGCGAAACGACATTTTCTTTATCCCTGGGAACTTGAACAACGAATCTCTTTGTTTCATGGAACAATTGGACTTGTTTTTGGTGAAGAGGGCAAAGGATTGTCATCAGATGACCTTGCGAAATGTGATGACCTTGTGACGCTTCCAACTTGGGAAGGGTATCCAATAGCCAACTTAAGTCATGCAGTTTCGACGATCTTGTATGAACTTCACCGCGGCCGAGTTCTCGCAAATTTAGGTTCCGACCCTGGTCTTCCAGAAATAGTCCCACTTGAGAGAACTATCCCGCCAAAACTTCGTAATATTCTCAATCAAAGTATCGACGAGTTAGGTGAGGTGCTCCCCGGACTTGATGAGCGTGGCGAGTCATTTTCCTCTGTACTCAAGAGGGCAGTTCTCCGTTCACAACCTACTGAAGATGAAGCGACTCGCCTCATAGGTGGTTTGGTCGATGCAACAACTGCACTTCAAAAAGTCAACAATGATGAGCGATGGCTTAAGGACCGCAGACGTAGAATCAACGATTAATCTCCGTACCAAGATGCGGTACTTTTTGGTGTTTCTCGACAGTGCATTGCTACTAATTTCAAAGTGTTGCTGTATGATGTCTGTATGTGTGGATGAACTTGTTCAAAGGCCCATTTAGCAAGATTTTCTGCGGTGGGAATAAAGGGAACGATTACAGTTCGATGTTCTGTTGGCATTTGTTTGAGCAGTTCGAGCAACTCCGTATCTTCATTTGAAACAATGAATGCATGGTCAATCACATCGTGAACATGTATCTTGAGTATTTCTGAAACATCACTAAAGTCAATGAGCATCCCCTCTTCTGAGACGCCTTTGCTCGTAATGATTTCACCCTCGATTTCAGCTTCAAAACGGTAACGATGACCATGAATGTGTTTGCATTTCGATTTGTGATTTGGTACACGATGTCCTGTATCAGTTTCTATAAATCGCCTTATTCTCGTTGTCATTTTTATTCCTCCACACCTGTAAAATTCATCGATACTGAATTAATGCAATATCGTTCGCCCCCATGTTGCTTAGGTCCATCTTCAAAGACATGACCTAAATGTGCATCACAATGTTTGCATCGAACCTCGACACGGATCATTCCATGACTTCTATCTTCTATTCGGACAATGTCAGCACCATCCATTTCTGTGTGAAACGCTGGCCATCCACATCCCGAATCGAATTTGGAGCCGCTATCAAATAATGGGTGATGACAACACTTGCAAGTGTATGTTCCTATTCGCTTTTCATGAAGTAGAGCACCTGTATATGGGCGTTCTGTTCCACCTTGCCGTGTGACATAATACTCGAGTTCAGACAATGTATCTTTGTACCTTTCATCTTGATGTCTTCGTTGAATTTCTAATGCATGATGTAGCACATTTCCCCAAGAATCTTGATACTCTATGGGGTCTTTTCTTCCGATGTCGTGAAACGCTAAAATTCGTTCAATGTCGGAGCCTGATTTGCCTGAGGAACGCCCCATAGAATCTGGATTGTATGAGGTGAGGGTATTTACGAACACCTCATTGAAATCCAAGCCAAGAGTTTCACATGATGCCAATGCATCTTTGAGTATTGTTGATTTATTCCCATGAAGGTATGGAAGGTCAAATGAAACTTTTTCACTGTCCCAATTTCCAAGAGTAAAAGCATCATGAATTGCATCATAAAATTCTGGCCGACAATCGGGATAAATTGCATGGTCGCCACTATGGACGCCTAAACCGATCTTTACATTCTCGTCGTGCTGAATTGCAATTGAGAGAGCCTTTCCATAAATCAGTGATGAGAAAATTGCATTCCGATTTGGCACAACAGTTGCTTTCATTTGTTCTTCTTCGTAATGGCCTTCCGGTATCATGGCGTCATGAGACAAAAGAGCACTCGTAAAGAGGTTCATCGCCGATGATAAATCTGCAATTTCATGATTAATATTACAACCAATTTTTTGAAGCAAGGCAATGGTTTTCTTCGCACATTCAATCTCAAATGAGTGCTTTTGACCATAGAGAAATGAGACAGCAAAAACATGGTAACCATTTGCTAGATATCGAAGAACGAGAGATGTTGAGTCCATGCCTCCCGAAAATGAAACAACGACTTTTTGAATCGCAACCATTACTTTACCCCCATCCATTTGTGAGTTTGAAGAGATAATCTCCACTCAGAATTTTGTTTTACTACTTCTTCTGTATCACAGAAGTGCTTCCCGTTCCACTCAATCGTTTCATGTTCCATATAGCAAGGTTGGAGATAGAGGTGGTCAAAACCCTGCTTTAATTCATCATACATGGAAAGGTTTTGTCCGACATACACACATTTTAATTCGTTTCCAATACGCTGTTTAATTGAAGCATTTGGATACAATTGGTCTTTGGGCGAAATTGTAATCCAGTCAACCAGCCCTTCAGGTATCTCAATCGTACCATTGCTTTCGATTGACAGTAAATACCCTCTCGATTTCAATAATCGATGAAGTGGCCACAGGTCATTGAGCATTGGTTCACCTCCAGTGAAAATAATATTCTTACAGTTGAATTTCATTACTTCAGAAAGAATGTCAATGGCATTCATGGTTGAATATGTTTCAAAATCAGTATCGCACCATTCACATTTCAGATTACATTTTCCAAACCGAATAAAGACATGAGGGATTCCAGTTCGATGTCCTTCGCCCTGAACTGAGTGAAAGATTTCAACAACATTGTATTCCTTTGCAAAATCCGAAACTAAATCTTTGACCTCTTCTCCAGAAATGCCACAATCGACCATTAATCTCACCTACTATCCGATTAATTGAAATAATTCTGAACGTGCTTCTGCTTTGTCAAAAAAGACACCTCGCATAGCAGAAGTTGTCATAACTGCGTTCTGTTTTTTGACACCACGACATTGCATGCAACCATGTGATGCTTCAAGGATCACCGCAGAACCCAAAGGTTTCAGATGTTGTTCTAAATCATCTGCAATAGATTTGGTGATACGTTCCTGATTTTGTAGCCGTCGTGCGTGAAGTTCAACAAGCCTAGCAAGTTTGCTGATGCCGACAATTCGGTCAACTGGGATATATGCAACATGTGCAACGCCGTTAAATGGTTGCAGATGATGTTCACAGGTCGAAGTGAATTCAATGTTCTTGAGAAGGACAATCCCGTCGTATTCCTCACCGTTGAATGTGGCATCGAGAATGTCTGCCGCTGAATCTTTATAGCCTGCAAAAATTTCATCCCATGATTCAATGACCCTTTCTGGTGTTCGCTGCAATCCTTCTCGATGATGAGCACCTTCGCCCTCAAGATACTCAAGTAAGGTCTGTATGGCTTTTTCTGCTTCTTTTCTATTTGGCATTTCAAGCACCTCTGCCATGCCGTTCATCAATTTCGTCAAGTTGGTCTAGGAGTTTTCGACAAGCTGTTCGTATTGCATCTGCTAAACTAATGAATTTTTTTTCGTCACCTACATGGATTCTCAAATCATCCACGAGTTCTTGAGGCATGTCTAGTGATATCTTAGGCATGATTTGCCGTCGATTGCATATTATTATAATATTACTCAAATAATATTGAATTCAACAAATGAAACAACAAAAGGTTGAAAGAACGCCTAACATACATAGAAACCATGCAGGCAATAGCACCCGATTTAGCAATGCTCAAAACATTGAGGGATGAATCTGGTGAACCAATGACAATCGGATTAAAAGATGATGAAATACTTCGTTTTTTGGAACTCGATCCTAGGTTAACTCTAGCTATTCATGGAGCAATTGAATACAAAAGTATTCTCGAAGAGGAATTAGGATCAGAGATTTTCTTGCTCTCGGAAAGTGAACTTTGTACTAAAGTCCAGAAAGGTTTTGTCAATTTTTATTCAGCGCCCACGATTAACCCATATGTGCCACTCGCTGCAAATGGCCCGTGGATCATCACCTCACACGGAGCCGTAATTCATGACAATGGTGGTTATGGTATGCTCGGATTCGGGCATGGGCCTCAGCATGTTATTCAAGCAATGTCAAAGAATTGGGTGATGGCCAACGTCATGACGCCATCGTTTTCTCAGCTTCGCTTTGAAGAGCGCATGCGAAGAGAATTGGGTCACACAAGAGGGCATTGTCCGTTTGACCGATTTATCTGTATGAACAGTGGCTCCGAATCTGTCACCGTCTCGTGTCGAATTGCTGATGTAAATGCAAAATTACTCACTGATGTTGGTGGACGACACGAAGGAAAGGAAATTGTGATGATGGCAGTGGTTCAAGGTTTCCATGGAAGAACTGACCGTCCTGCTCAATTATCACACTCATGTATCTCAAAATATATCAAAAATCTCGCATCATTTAGAAATCGAAGCAATCTCATTTTAGTACCTGCAAACGACATCGAAGCATTGCACTTAGCATTTGATACAGCGGAAAAAAATAATCAATTTGTTGAATTATTTGCCATAGAACCAGTTCAAGGAGAAGGAAATCCTGGTCAAGAACTTGACCGCTTATTCTACGACGCCGCTCGTCAACGAACTCTTGAACATGGCTCGATTCTGTTGATTGATTCAATACAAGCTGGTCTTCGCGGTCATGGTTGTTTATCTCTCATAGACTATCCTGGTTTTCAAGACGCAGAAGTTCCAGATTGTGAAACCTGGTCAAAGGCTCTCAATGCTGGTCAATATCCACTTTCAGTGCTAGGTTTATCTCAACGAGCATCAGAATTGTATGTTACAGGAATTTATGGCAACACTATGACTACCAATCCCCGGGCACTGGAAGTTGCTAATTCAGTACTTGATAGTCTACATGGTGGTCTTCGAGATAATATTCGAGACCGTGGTATTGAATTCGTTGAGAAGTTAAAACAGCTCGTCGAAGAGTTCCCTGAAATTTGCTTGAAAGTACAAGGGACCGGTTTGCTTTGTTCGATAGAACTCGTCGAAGACACCCATCCAGTAGTCGGTTTTGATTGCGTCGAAACATGGTGCAGAAAGCGTGGACTTGGAGTGATACATGGTGGTATCAATGCATTGAGGTTTACATCTCACCTTGAGATTACATCTGAAGAAATTGACCTCATCATTGATATTCTTCGAGAATGTTTTTCTGATTTTTCTTTCAACTAACGCTTGTGACAAGATCTTCTCGTTTAAATTGCCGAGCAGCATACAATGCAGCAGAACCAGCGTAGAGAATCGAAGTGATGACCCAAACAGCGATGTGCTCCGCAACAACTCTGTCCATCAACAATTCTCTTAATGCCAAAAGTACATTGACAACTGGAATCCCGAACCAAAACAATTCGATGTTGTCTAAGTTAATCACTTGACTGAACAATGCTGGAAAGAGGATAAACAATACAGCGGGCCCAAGAATGGAACCTGCTTCTTTGACGCTATGAGAGCGTATGGCGATTGCCAATTCAATTGCAACAACCATTATCGCAAACAGAACAACCGCAACAAAAAGTAAGATGAGACTCAGTGCTGATAAAGACGGTAGACTGAATAAATTCGTTGAAGCTAAATATGTGATTGCAAATAATAGGCCTGCGATTTGTAACGCAACACCAATAGCAGTTATTGTCCCAACGGCCAGCCATTTTCCAAGCAACAATTCTTTTCTTGAGCAAGGTAAACCCAAAAGTGCTTCTAAAGTTCCTCGTTCTTTTTCAGCAACTGTCATATCAATTGAGGGTTGAATGGCAGACGTAAATGTCCAAACTGAAAGGACGAGTGGAATAAACAATGAAAGCAGCATTCCAGATTGTTCGCCCTTTGTTGCGACATCGTTTGCTACGAACTCACCTTCCGGTTGAACCGGGTTGAGTGTCTCATCGATATCAAGGCCAGCACCTTCGATTCGATGTTTGATTTCATCTTGTTCCCATTGTTCTAAAATCAACAAAACCCGAGACCTTGATTCTAAACTGAGTTCTGATGTTGAAAGGTAGAAAAGCCCGTATGTGTATGTAATGTTGTCTTTTGATAGTTTGAGAATTGAGTCGATATGTAGGCCACGCAGTGCTTCAGTTTCAGAATCTGTGATTTGAGATACATTACTGTTCGATAAATCTGTATAGGTAATCATCAAATTTGAATCATTGAAGTATGTTTGAAATTCAGAGTTATTGAAGGATGTCTGAATCTCAATGTTTAGTTGCATTGATTGTCGTTCTTCTGCCTCAGATTCTAGTAGAATCGGAAAGAGAATGAATAATAGAGGAAAGAGAAGTAATGGAATAACAAGAATCGCAAGAATGGTCCTCCAATCACGTGCAAATTCTACGAGTTCTTTTTTTGCAATTGTTTGAACACGTTTCCTCGAATTATTCAGACTCATCACCACCTATTTGTTTTGGGGGTAATTTGCCAGTGAACAATTGTCTCCACCATGCGGACAGTCTTGTCGTTTTTTCTTCATGTTCAAACCGAGGACGTGCGTCATCTGATGTAAGGTGAACATATGCCTCTTCCAATGAGTTTTTATTCGTTGATTCAAGAATTTCCAAGACAGTTCCATCAGCCCGTATTTCTCCATTGTGAATGATGATGATTCTCGTACAAATTTGTTCAGCTTCTGCAAGTTGATGCGTCGAATAGATCACAGCACCCCTTTCGTCTTTTAGTTTCAAAATGAGTTTGCGTAATGTCCTCGCGCTTGTGATATCAAGTCCAGAAGTCGGCTCGTCAAGAAGAAGCAAATGAGGTGAATGTGCTAACGCACGAAGGAGAGCGGTCTTTTGCCTCATCCCTCGTGAGAAACCTTTGGTATGTCTTGATAATGCATTTGTCATGCCGAGTGGTTCGGCAAGTTGTGAAGTTCGTCGCCACGCAAATTCATCACGTACACCATACAACCGACTATGGTAACGGATGTTTTCCCAAGCAGTTAATCGAGAATACAATCCAGTAGATTCTGGTACGACACCAATTCGTTGTCTTGCTGTTTCGATCGTTTCACCATTATCGAATTTTATTTCTCCCGCCGTGGCATTGTACACCCCAGACAAGATTCGCAAAAGTGTTGTTTTGCCGGCACCATTGGAACCAACGAGTCCAATGATTTCGCCCTTTTTGATGTCAAAATTGATTGAATCCAAGACTTCCAATTCTCCAAAGTTTTTCGAGATGTTACGAGCCCTAAGGAGAATGTCTTCCATTTTCTTCAACTCGCCCTTCCTTGCTCAATGGCAAGGTTAAGGCCTGGATGCTTGCTTTCCAACTTCATAGCTCTCTCCAACTGGCCCCGAAGGTTTTGATGAATTTCTGCTTGAGGCACACCTGACTCTACTAAATTTGCAATCATTTCAATTGCACCTTGAATTGCACCAGCATCAAGAAATGCTTCGTTTGAGATAATTCTCTTTACTCGAAGTTCATCTAATCGCTGAGCAATAAAGCTGGATTCTTGTTTGAGTCGAGGTCCATCAATATGAGGTAACGCAAGTAAATGGTCAATGCAAGTTCTCATATTACAACTGAAAAGAAGTCACAATATATGATTTGGGTTTTATTCTGATGACACTATTTGTGACAATTCGACCAACACTCCGCCTGTTGACGATGGATGAACAAAGGCGATGAGGCACCCCCCTGCACCTTGTTGAGGTGTTTCATTAATCATACGAATGCCATTAGAAATGAGATGTTGTATCATTGATTCAAGGTCATTGATTCTAAAACAAATTTGTTGGATTCCAGGGCCACGCTTCTCTAGGAATCTCCCAATAGGTGTATCGGGACCACGAGGTTCGAGCAATTCAATTCTAGGTGGAATGGAATTCTTACTGTTGTCTCCTGTGCTGAAGAACCGGATATTGACACCTTGTTCTTGATTAATCTCATCATCTTCAGACTGAACCAAGCCAATCAGACTCCAAAATGTAGAGCCCTCGTCGAGTGAATCTGTTGCTATACCTATATGGTCCAAAAATATTTGAATATCCTTCATTTTAGCACCTCAAAAACCTGATGGAGCAGAGTATTCACCAAATTCTACCTTCATTGCATCCATAATTTCTCCAAGTGTAGCCCGTATCCGAACGGCCTGAATCACGAAAGGAAACAAATTTTCGTTCGTTGCAGATGTTGCTTGTATCGTTTCCAGAATCCTCCGAACCGATTCATTGTCTCTATTGTGCTTCAAAGAACGTAATTTTTCTGTTTGTATGTCTTGGAGTTGGGCATTGATTTTTGTTGTCGGCATCGTTTGCTCTTCTTGCATTTCTGCATAATTTACACCAACAATATTTCGTGATTTATCCTCAATTTCTTTCAAGTATCGGTAAGCTGAAAGATGAATTTCTTTTTGTTGCCATCCCGCTTCAATGGCCTTTAATGCCCCCCCCATCTCAAGAATGTGGTCGATTATTTTCTTAGAATTTGTGTACATTTCATGAGTTAGGAGTTCTACATGATATGAACCGCCCAATGGGTCGACCACATCAGCAACACCTGACTCTTCGGCTAATATTTGCTGTGTCCTCAATGCAACTGTGGCTGATGCTTCTGTGGGGAGTCCGAGCGCTTCGTCATAGGAATTGGTGTGGAGGGATTGTGTGCCACCAAGAACCGCGGCTAATGCTTGAATAGTGACTCGTGCAATATTGTTTAGTGGTTGTTGTGCAGTTAAACTGACACCTGCAACTTGGGTGTGAAATCGCAGCATTGTCGAGCGAGAATTTTTCGGTGCATATCTCTCGGTAACAATATCGTGCCACAACGTTCGAGCGGCCCGGAATTTGGAAATTTCTTCAAAGAAATCATTGTGGCAATTAAAGAAAAAAGAAACTCTAGGAGCCACATCGTCAACGAGAAGACCAACGCCTATCGCAGCATCTAGATATTCAATCGCATTTGCAAGGGTAAATGCCAACTCTTGGACAGCAGTTGATCCTGCTTCTCGAATGTGATAACCGGAAATAGAAATGGTGTTCCATTTGGGAACATTTGATTTGCAATATTGAAAAATATCTGTGATGAGGCGGAGACTTGGTTTGGGTGGGAAAACATGAGTGCCCCGGGCAATATATTCCTTGAGAATGTCGTTTTGAATCGTTCCTTGTAATTGCTCAGGAGATATTCCTTGTTCTTCAGCAGCCACAATATACATGGCCAAGAGAATCATTGCTGGAGAATTTATTGTCATTGAAGTACTTACTTTGTCGAGCGGTAATCCATCGAACAATTCTTTCATGTCCTCAACTGATGAAATCGATACGCCGACCTTTCCAACTTCGCCAAAAGCCAGTTCATCATCTGCATCAATACCTAGTTGAGTTGGCAAATCAAATGCGACTGAGAGGCCTTTTTGACCTTGTTCGAGGAGATACTTGAATCGTGTATTCGTTTCTTCTGCACTAGAAAATCCTGCGTATTGTCGCATTGTCCATAGCCTAGAGCGATACATGTTCTCATGGATGCCACGCGTGTAGGGAGGCATACCTGCCCGTTGGTGATGTGCAATGGTTTGGAGTGTTTCAATCTCTTCTGCAGTTACAATAGTGTGGGGTAGTTCAACTCCACTCAGTGTTTTCCAAACATCTTTCCGCATCGGCTTCATATGACCGAGGGAAACGATGTTCATCAAATTACGGATTTCATTCAGTGATGATGGTGGCCACCGGGTCCATGGGCGTGTCCATGGGTTTTTTCCTCATCTGTTGCTGCACGTAATTCGACAACTTCAACGGAAAAAGTCAGTGATTTGCCTGCAAGTTCATGATTAAAATCAGCGGTGACCATGTCTTCACCAATTTCAATAATCTTGAATGGGGCTGGACCTTGAGGCATTTGAGCAACCAATTGAATGCCTACTTCGAGAATGCCCTCTTTTTCTAAATCTTCAAAATTCGATTTTTCGATTTGAAGTACAGCATTTTCGTCTCGTTGACCATATGCACGTTCTGGTTCGAGTGTAAACTCTCTGCGTTCACCAACTTCGGCTCCAATCATTTCCTCTTCAAATCCAGGTATCATTTGACCGTGACCAACTAAAAACATGAGAGGGTCTCGTCCTTCGCTTGTATCGAACACGTCACCGGAATCTGGATGTGTGCCTGTATAGTGTACTGATGCTACTGTGTCTTGTTCTAATTTCATACTTATCTCCTCGTTGTCATATTCTTGACGAGTGCTTTAATTTGGTTTGCTATGTCTTGGGTCAATATACCTTCGCTGATTTTTTCATCAATATACAGCATTGCATCTTCAATCCCCATTCTTTCACCTTTGGCCCAAACCTGACCCAGAATGTTCGACCTGTGGATTTCTGCAACACTGGGGTGGTCAAGGATTTCCCTTGCTGCAAATCGATATTCAATACTCCGCTTCGAATCGAGTCTGCGTTCTTTCTTTTGAACGCCACCGCCACGTTTGTCCCCGCGTCTTTTACGGCGTCTATCGTTTGTAACGGTGATTTTAGTTTCAATTTTCTTGAACACATCTTTCCTTGAAGGCTTCTTTCTTCGTTTACTATCGTCGTCAAAGTCATCGTCATAATCACTGTCGTCAAGATCGATGCCCTCGTTTTCAATTTCAGTTTTGATAGGTTTAGCCTCGATAACTTCCTGCTTTTTAGGTTGAATTGGGCCTACTTTCATTGATTCAGTGATGCTTTGAACATCATGTTTCAACGACTTTGAAGCTTCTGCAAGTCGTGCCCGACGTTCTTCTGTGGATTCAATTTTAGGCTTTGATGTGTTTGTAATTGATTGGATTGGTTTAGGAGATGGTTGGGGCGTAGTGATGTTTTCTGATGGTGATTTTACAAATTCTGTTTGCGTTACATCACCTTGTTCTTGTAGTTGCTGTTTTGATTGCTCTTGCAATTCCTTTAGAGATTTTTGTTGGGATTCCTTTTGGCTCAAGGTTGTCCGCATTTCAGGTCTTTTCTGTGGTTGAGGGCGTGATTCATTCCTTCGTTTTCGAACTGCTGCCGCATCCGGAGCAAATGGATTGAACGGTTCATTTTTCCTCCGACCCGAAATTTGGCAGACCCCCAACCGAGAACCGTATGGTGACCGTTTAAATGTCTATGGCTTTCAAACTATGTCCAAACGATTGGTGTTTGGTCTGTGCGGAGGTATTGGTCAATAGCACTTTCATGCAAATTTGTTGTTCTCTTCTGTAATTCAAGCCACCCGAGTCTTGCGATCATGGTTCCATTATCGATGCAATACATTTTCGGAGGAACATACGATGCTCCGTCTCGCTCCTCTGCCATAAGTCTTGACATTGTGCAAAGGCGTTCGTTACATGCGACACCACCGCCTAAAAGAAGTTGAGATTTACCAGTATGTGCTAATGCTCTTTCAGCGACTTCGATACAGGCAGCAAAAGCATGCTCTTGCAATGACCAACATACTGATTCTAAACTTTTTCCTCCCTCAACTAATCGTTGAGCGGCAGTCATCAATCCTGAGAATGCCAAGTCCATCCCACGTACAGCATATGGTAATTCGAGACCTTCTAGAGTTGGGTTTTGTTCGTGCTCTAAATATTGTAATGCCAGTTTTTCAATCACTGGTCCGCCTGGGAATGGGATGCCGTTTGAACGTGCAAATTTATCCAACATATTTCCAATACCAATATCCAGTGTCTCACCGAGCACACGGTATCTGCCATTGAGTCGTGCAATAACTTGAGTGTTCCCTCCTGAAACATAGAGAAGAACAGGGTCATCGCAACCACATTGTTGTCGACCAATTTCAATGTGTGCTACACAATGATTCACTCCGATGAGAGGTACATTGAGAGCGGACGATAGACTTCGGGCGACTGCGGCACCTACTCTCAAACATGGACCTAAACCAGGGCCTTGGGAATAAGCGATGGCTGAAATGTCCCCAATATCTAAGTTCTGACTCTCAAGTGCTCCTCGAAAGAGTTTCGATGCCAAATCTTTGTGGTGGTCAGCAGCCTCTCTAGGGTGAATGCCTCCCTTCTCAGGTCGAATCGTATCTGAAGTTGATGGAAAGGGGACTCCTTCGGAGTCTACGAGGCCAAATGAGAACGTATGGGCCGTTGTTTCTATGCCAAGTGTCCATCCACTCATGATAAAGCGTGAAAGCCATCATTCTTGAACTCTCATGTTCTGGACGATATAATGAGGAGAATCTATTTGAATTGTGGACCGATTGTTCACATGAAAAATTCTCTATCCACATTTGTGCCAAATATTGAAGATAATGTATATTTATCTGGAAAGGCAATTGTTGAGAAATCAAATAGAATTGAAGTGGTCAAAGATTCTGAAGAAATACAAGATGAATTCTCTGGCAGTGCTGATGTAGAATTTTTTGACGTGGCCGGAAAAGCAATTGTACCGGGATTCATTGATGCACACACTCATTTACTGTGGAGCGGTGATCGATCTAAAGAAATTCGATACCGTATGGAAGGGAAATCATATGCTGAAATTGAACACATTGGTGGGGGGATCACTCATACAACCTATGAAACCAGGAATGCAACTATCGATGATTTGAATGAACTTGGTTACGTACGTTTACGCAATGCTCTATCACACGGGACAACGCACATTGAGGCGAAGAGTGGTTATGGGCTTGACGCTGAAACTGAACTGAAATTATTACAGTGTGGTAGCATGCTATCGAAACAATCCCATCTGCCATCGCTCGAACATACTTGGTTGGGAGCACATTCATTTCCAAAAGAAATGAGTCAGAATGAGTATGTCGAGCACCTCGTTTATGAGCAGTTGCCAGCAGTCGTCGATCAAGGCATTGCCCATTCAGCAGATGTCTTCTGTGAACCTGGCTGGTTCACTGTAGAACAATCCGAAGACATTTTACGAGCAGCAAAGAAAGAGGGCTTACGGTTGAGAATGCATATCGACGAATTTCAAATTAGTGGAGGTGCAGAATTGGCTGCTGACCTCGGTGTTGATACAGCCGACCATGCATTTCATACGCCTTTAGAATCGCGTATGCTCATGAAACATGCGTCAGTGAATACGGGATTCTTACCAGCTGCACCTTATGTCCTCGGACAAGAGTTTCATGATTATTCCGAAGTCATAGAACATGAAATACCATTCACCTTAGCATCCGACTTTAATCCAAACTGCCAATTTATCTCCATTCCAATGATTGGTTCTTTTGCAGTTCAACGTTCAAAACTTCATCCTTTGCAGGGTTTGAAATGCGTTACAACTCAAGCAGCAAAGTTTTCGAGCTTGCCAAATGAATTGGACGATGGAAGTATTAGGGAAGGGAATACTGCTACATTCAACATTCTTCATTCGACGAACTGGGAAAATTGGTGTCAAACACCAGGGACTTCACCAGTCCACTCGACTTGCTTGAATGGAAATCACATCATCCATTGAAAATCATAAAATTCCTTCTTAGATGCCTAATAATGATAATTCAGTGATTGTATGTTTTGGATTGAAACTGTCGTATGTTCGGGCATAATTGGTAAAGAGGCCCGTTTGATGAGAATGCTGGAGGTTCGACAAGAATTCAAACGTCGCCAACCAGGATGTGTTTCGGCTTGGGTTGGTCGTAATCCTGATCAAAGAGAAGTGTTTATTGTACAATCAGTTTTTGCCTCTCAAGAAACATGGAGAGAGATTTCACAAAAAGCAAATGATCTAATCGATAAAAAAGATGGAGGAATTGAATCTCTTTTGTCTGGCCCTCCACTTGTAGGGGTGTTTGAAACAAATGAAGAACATCTTGAGTTAAAAAGTGACAAAGGTGATGTCGCATAATGTATGTTATGCGACATTTTTTTGATGTTATCGTTTTTGATAGATTCCCTTCCGAATCAAAATGTAGTTTAGTAAAGCGTTTTTACAATGAATCTTATCTTCAAGTATCAATTTTTTTCAAAAACGTTCCTTCTAGGGTAGCCTAAAGAGGTAAAATAGGTGCAAAATTGAAGAATTATCCGAAGTGTTGAAAAAATATGATATTGAGGGTGGTTTGATAGATATGAGTGATATCGAAGGTTACTGCCTAAAATGCAAAACATACGGCCCTATTAGGGACGGGCAATTTGTGAAAATGAATAATGGCCGAACCCGTGTGGCGGGTTTCTGTTCCCAGCCAGGTTGCACAGGTAAAATATCTAAAATCGTCAAATAATTTTTTACTATTTCAAACCGAATCGGTTTAATAGGCTCTGTTGGTGGCTATGTTTGCGTCGGGCTCGTGGTCTAGGGGTTATGACGTCGCCTTGACATGGCGAAGATCGAGAGTTCAATTCTCTCCGAGCCCACCATTGATGTCATGTCAACTAGTGCCTGAGCGAGATATATCTAATTATCAGTTATTATCTCATCCGAAGGAATTTCTTTCTCGGCAATCCGTTGAGGAATCGAGTCATCATCTT